>OCZV010000814.1_pt1 | contig 11217 bp, 12 predicted proteins | sample 1539051 | NCBI WGS metagenome assembly OCZV01 (sample SAMEA3113581, study PRJEB22503) | soil metagenome
GCTACCCCGCGGAGTTCTCCGACGAGCTGGTCGACGAGCTGGGCGACGCCGAGCCCGCCATCGAGGTCACCACCGACTCCCAGGGCGACTCCCTCTGGACCGGACTGCTGTTCAGCCTCCTGCCGGTGGTGCTCATCATCGGTGCGTTCTTCCTGGTCATGAACGCCCTGCAGGGCGGCGGCCGGGGCGTCATGCAGTTCGGCAAGTCCAAGGCCAAGCAGGTCACCAAGGACGACACCGTCGTCACGTTCGCCGACGTGGCCGGCTGCGACGAGGCAATCGAGGAGCTCCAGGAGATCAAGGACTTCCTCAAGGATCCCGCCCGCTTCCAGGCCATTGGCGCCCGCATCCCCAAGGGCGTGCTGCTGTTCGGCCCGCCGGGTACCGGCAAGACGTTGCTGGCCCGGGCGGTGGCGGGCGAGGCCGGGGTGCCGTTCTTCCCCATCTCTGGTTCCGACTTCGTCGAGATGTTCGTCGGCGTGGGAGCCAGCCGGGTGCGCGACCTGTTCCAGAAGGCCAAGGAGGCGGCACCGGCCATCGTGTTCGTGGACGAGATCGATGCCGTCGGGCGCCACCGGGGCGCCGGCCTCGGCGGCGGCCACGACGAGCGGGAGCAGACCCTGAACCAGCTGTTGGTGGAGATGGACGGCTTCGACTCCCGCACCGGGGTCATCCTCATCGCCGCCACCAACCGGCCCGACATCCTCGATCCGGCCCTGCTGCGGCCGGGCCGGTTCGACCGGCAGATCGTGGTCGACCAGCCCGACCTGGAGGGGCGCAAGGCGATCCTCAACGTCCATGCCAAGGGCAAGCCGTTGGCCGACGACGTGCGGCTCGAGATTTTGGCCCGGCGGACCCCGGGCTTCACCGGCGCCGACCTGGCCAACCTCATGAACGAGGCGGCGCTGCTGACCGCCCGCCGGGGCGGTACCGACATCACGATGAACGCGATGGAGGGCGCGATCGACCGGGTGCTGGCCGGCCCCGAGCGCAAGACGCGGGTCATGTCCGACCAGGAGAAGCGGGTCATCGCCTACCACGAGGGCGGCCACACGCTGGTCGGCCACGTGCTCGAGGGCACCGACCCCATCCACAAGGTGTCGATCGTGTCGCGGGGGCGGGCGCTCGGCTGGACGCTGGCGCTGCCGACCGAGGACAAGTACCTCAAGACCCGCAGCGAGCTGGTCGACAGCATGACGATGCTGCTGGGCGGGCGCTCGGCCGAGGAGCTGGTGTTCGGCGAGCCCACCACCGGCGCCAGCGACGACATCGAGCGCTGCACCGAGATCGCCCGCCAGATGGTCACCACCTACGGCATGAGCGACCGCCTGGGGCCCCAGCAACTGGGCACCAAGACCCAGGAGGTGTTCCTGGGCCGGGACTACGGCCACGAGGCCACCTACTCCGACGAGGTGGCGGGGCTCATCGACGACGAGGTGCGGCGGCTGGTGGACGGCGCCCACGACCGGGCCAAGTTCATCCTCACCACCCACCGGGGGACGCTCGATCGCCTGGCCACGTCGCTGGTCGAGAAGGAGACGCTCGACGACGGCGACCTGGCCGAGGTGTTCGGCGACCTCGACAAGGGCACGGGCATCGAGCTGCCCCTGGACGAGCTGGACCTGGGCCGGCAGCCGCCCGCCCCCCGGGAGCTGGTCGGACCCACCGTCGCGGAAGCCGCCGACGCCACCGAGCCCGCCGTGCGGCGAGCCCGGGCGCCGCGGCCGCTGCCGGCGTGGCGGCGCGTGCTGCGCTGGGGGCTGGGAGAGCCTCGCCCGTCGGGGACCTGACGCCATGGCCGACGAGTGGCCCAGCCGGGACTTCCCGCCGATCGACACGCCCATGGACCTCGACCGGATCGCCAAGGCGGTGCGGGACATCCTCGAGGCCATAGGGGAGGACCCCGACCGCGACGGCCTGCGCGACACCCCCGAGCGGGTCGCCCGCATGTACGCCGAGATCTGCTCGGGCCTCCACGAGCAGGTCGACACGCACCTGGCGGTCACGTTCGAGGCCGGCCACGACGAGATGGTCATGGTCCGGGACATCCCGACGTACAGCCTCTGTGAACACCACCTCATACCCTTCGTGGGAAAGGCCCACGTGGCCTACATCCCCGGGGACGGGCGGATCACCGGGCTGTCGAAGCTGGCCCGGCTGGTCGATGCCTTGGCCCGGCGCCCGCAGGTCCAGGAGACGCTGACGGTGCAGATCGCCGACGAGATCGACCACAGCCTGCAGCCCCGGGGGGTCATGGTGGTGGTCGAGGCCGAGCACCTGTGCATGACCATGCGGGGGGTGCGCAAGCCGGGGTCGACCACCGTGACGTCGGCCGTGCGGGGGCTGTTCCGGTCGAGCGTCGCTACCCGGGAAGAGGCGATGCGCTTCATCGTCGGTCAGCGCTGAGCCGCGCTCCCAGGCCGCACCCACACGCCATGACCGCACCCGCGCCATGACCGCACCCACGCCCCACAACGAGGCCCAGCCCGGCGACATCGCCGAGGCCGTGCTTCTGCCCGGTGATCCCCGGCGGGCGGCGGCGATCGCCGAGCGCTTCCTCGAAGACGCCAAGTGTTACAACCAGGTCCGCAACATGCTCGGCTTCACCGGCACCTACCGCGGCCACCGCATCTCGGTGCAGGGGACCGGCATGGGCATGCCGTCGATCGCCATCTACGCCACCGAGCTGTTCCGGTCCTACGGCGTCACCACCGCCATCCGGGTCGGATCGTGTGGCGCGTTGCAGGAAGCGGTGGCGCTGCGGGACCTCGTCATCGCCATCGCCGCGCACACCGACTCGTCGATGATCGAGCGGCGGTTCAAGGGGATCACCTATGCCCCGGCCGCCGACTTCGGCCTGGCCGTCGAGGCCTGGCGCCTGGCGCGGGAGCGGGGGATCCCGACCCACGTCGGGACCATCCTCTCCTCGGACACCTTCTACGACAGCGACCCGGACGTGACCGAGGCTCTGGTCCGCCACGGGGTGCTCGCCATCGAGATGGAGGCGGCCGCCCTCTACACCATCGCCGCCGCCCACCGGGCCCGCGCCCTGTGCGTCTCCGCGGTGAGCGACCACATCGGGCGGGGCGAGGCCACCAGCTCGGCGGAGCGGGAGACCGGGTTCCTGACCATGGCCGAGCTGGCGCTCGACGTCGTGGTCGGGACATCCAGCCACCGTGGGTGATCACGGGCGGACGTAAGCTTGCCGCTCGTGCAGAGCGGACGCCGCCAAGTCATGGGTGTCGTCAACGTGACCCCCGACTCGTTCTCCGACGGCGGGCGCTTCCTCGACCACGCCGCCGCCATCGAGCACGGCCGCTCGCTGTTGGCCCAGGGGGCCGACTGGGTCGACGTGGGCGGCGAGTCCACCCGGCCCCGGGCCGATCCGGTGCCCGTCGACGAGGAGCTGCGCCGGGTGATCCCGGTGGTCGAGGCGCTGGCCGCCGACGGCGCGGCCGTGTCCATCGACACCCGCAAGGCGCAGGTCGCCGTGGCGGCCGTGGCGGCCGGCGCTCGCATGATCAACGACGTGTCGGCCACGCTGGGCGAGGTCGCGGCCGCCACCGGCGCCGCCTTCGTGGCCATGCACATGCTGGGCGACCCGCGGACCATGCAAGCCGACCCGGCCTACGGCGACCTGGTGCGCGAGGTGCGCGACTTCCTCGTCGACCGGGCCGACGCCGCCCGCCGGGCAGGTGTCGCCGAGGTGTGGATCGATCCAGGGATCGGCTTCGGCAAGACCCTCGAGCACAACCTCGATCTGCTCGCCAACCTCGACGTCCTGGTCGCCACCGGGTACCCGGTGCTGATCGGCACCAGCCGCAAGTCGATGCTCGGCACGCTGGCCGCCCGCGCCGACCCCGCCGGAGCCGCGCCGCCCACCACAGACCGGCTCGAGGGATCGATCGCGACCGCCACCTGGTCGCTGCTGCGGGGCGCCACCATGGTGCGGGTCCACGAGGTGCCCGCCACCGTGCAAGCGGTCCGGGCGTGCGACCGTTTGCTGACCGCGGCGTGAGTCCCCCAGCAAGGAGTACCTGACGTGCCACCGACCAAGGGCAAGTGGGCCCAGGGCATCACTCCCCGCAACTTCGTGTGGGTGCTCAAGGACCGGCTGGCGATCTGCGAGCGCCCGGGGGGCTACGGGGCCAACCACCGGCGGGTCCGGCGCCAAGAGGAGATCATCTGGATCCGCGAGCAGGGCTTCACGCACGTGGTCTCCCTCATCGCCGCACCCCACAACCTGCACAACTACGACGAGCTGGGCGTCGCCTGGCTGCACCGGCCCCAGGAGCCGCACGACGATCCCGTGGCGTTCCAGCAGGCGTTCTACACCGAGGTGCGTGACCTGCTGGCCAAGGGCGAGAAGCTGCTGATCCACCAGGAGGAGGTGGGCGACCGCATCTGCGGTCTGGTGGCGGGCTACCTGCTGTGGGCCGGGCTCGTGCCGTACGGCCCCCAGGCGATCTCGGTCACCGAGCGGCTGACCGGGCGGCAGCTCGGCCCGGAGGGACGGGAACTGGTGGCCTCCGCGGACGAGCTCCGCGACACCGGATGAGCGAGCCGTCGCTGCCCTGGGACCGGATCGAGCTGCGCGGGCTGCGACTGCCAGCCCGCGTCGGCGTGCTCCCGATCGAGCGCGAGCAGGACCAGCCGCTCGAGGTCGACCTCGATCTCGTCGTGGACCTGGCAGCCGCGGGCGCCAGCGGCGACCTCGCCGACACCGTGGACTACGGCGCCGTGTGCGATGCCGTGCAGCGGGCAGTCGGCATCGGACACGTGACGCTGCTGGAGCGGTTGGCGGAGCAGGTGGCCGAGGGCGTGCTCGGCGTCGATGACCGGATCGTCGCCGTAGACCTGGCGATCCGCAAGCTCCGGCCCCCGGTGCCCCAGGACCTGGCGACGTCGGGGGTGCACATCGTCAGGATCCGCCAGTGAGCCCGGCGGACTCGCCGGCGTCGCGGCGGGCGTTCCTCGGGCTCGGGTCCAACCTCGGCGACCGCGTCCAGTACCTGCGGGAGGCGGTCGAGACCCTGCGCGCCGTGGACCTGCGGGCCGTGTCGCCCGTCTACGAGACCGAGCCGGTGGGCGGCCCCGGCGGCCAGGGCTCCTACCTCAACCTGGTGGTCCAGTTGGAGACCGAGCGCAGTCCCCACGAGCTGCTGGGCGTGTGCCACCGGCTGGAGTCGGCCGCCGGTCGGGTGCGCGACGAGCGGTGGGGGCCGCGGACGCTGGACGTGGACGTGCTGTGGATCGACGGCGTCACCGTCGACGACCCCGACCTGCAGGTGCCGCATCCCCGCATGTGGGAGCGGCGGTTCGTGCTGGCGCCGCTGCGGGACCTGGCGCCCGACCTGGTGGACGCGGCGGCGGTCGAGGCTGCGCCCGGCTACGTCGAACTGGTCGGGGGGCTCGAACAGCTCGTTGCCGGCCCACGGTGACCACGATGCGGCTGCGGATCGTTGGACCGGGGCGTGCCGGGACGTCCCTGTCCCGGGCGCTCGCCAACGCCGGCTGGGAGGTGACGCCACCCCTGGGCCGGGGCGACGACCTGTCCGGGGCCGCGGCGGGCGTCGACCTGCTGGTGATCGGCACCCCCGACGACCGGGTGCGCGGCGTGGCCCGGGCGGTCGAGCCGGTGCCCACCACCGTGGTGGCGCACCTGGCCGGGTCGCTCGGCCTGGGCGCGCTGGCGCCCCATCCCCGCCGGGCCGCCATCCATCCCCTGGTGGCGCTGCCCAGCCCCGAGGTGGGAGCGAAGCGTCTGTTCGGCGCATGGTTCGCGGTCGCCGGCGATCCGCTCGCCCACGATGTCGTGCGGGCCCTCCGGGGACGCGGGTTCGAGGTCGCCGACGCCGATCGTCCCACCTACCACGCCGCCGCCGTCGTCGCCTCCAACCACTTGGTGGCGCTGCTGGGACAAGTCCAACGCCTGGGCGAGGGGGTCGGCGTGCCGTTCGAGGCCTACCTCGACCTGGTGCGGGCCACCGTGGACAACGTCGCCGCGCTGGGCCCGGCGGCGGCGCTCACCGGTCCGGCGGCCCGGGGCGACGAGGCCACCATCCGGCGCCACCTCCGGTCCCTCCCGCCCGACGAGAGGCGGGCCTACCGGGCCCTGGCCGAGGCCGCCCGCCGGCTTGCCCACGAGGACGGCCGGCCGTGAAGACCGTGGCCACAATCGCCGAGCTGCGGTCGCGGCTCGACGCGGACCGGGCCGCGGGCCGCACGGTCGGCTTCGTCCCCACCATGGGGTACCTGCACGACGGCCACGCGTCGCTCATGCGCCAGGCGCGGGCCGAGACCGATGTGGTGGTGGCGTCGATCTTCGTGAACCCGCTCCAGTTCGGCGCCGGCGAGGACCTCGACGCCTATCCACGGGACCTCGACCGCGACACCCGACTGGCCGAGGCGGCCGGCGTCGACCTGCTGTTCGTGCCGGGCGCCGACGAGATGTACCCCGAGCCGGTGCTGACCACCGTGTCGGTGGCCCAGCTGTCCGAACCGCTCGAGGGTGCGAGCCGGCCAACCCACTTCGCCGGCGTGGCGACGGTCGTGGCCAAGCTGTTCGCCATCGTCGGCCCCTGCCGGGCCTACTTCGGCGAGAAGGACTTCCAGCAGCTCGCCCTCGTGCGGCGCATGGTCCGTGACCTCTCGTTCCCCGTCGACGTGGTGGGGTGCCAGACGGCCCGCGAGCTCGACGGCCTGGCCCTGTCGTCCCGCAACACCTACCTCACCCGCGAGGAGCGGGAGGCGGCGCCGGTCTTGTACCGGGCGCTGCGGGCCGGGGTGGCCAGCATCCTGGCGGGGGAGCGCGACCCCGCGTTCGTCCGCAGCCTGATGGCGCAGATCATCGAGGCCGAACCCCTGGCGCGATTGGACTACGCCGAGGTGGTGGACGCAGACTCGTTCCGCGTCCCGGACCCGCTCGCCGGGAATCTGCGGTTGCTGGCAGCTGTTCGATTCGGTCGAGCGAGGCTCATCGACAACGTGGGGGTGACCGTTCCGGCACCCACCCAGGGAGGTTGACCGTCGTGCGTCGCCGCATGCTCAAGTCGAAGATCCACCGTGCCGTGGTCACCGACGCCAACCTGCACTACGTGGGCTCGATCACGGTCGATCTCGACCTGCTGGAGGCCGCCGACATCCTCGAGCACGAGCAGGTGGCCGTGGTCGACATCGACAACGGCACCCGCCTCGAGACCTATGCCATCGCCGGCCGCCGCGGCTCGGGCGACATGTGCCTCAACGGCGCCGCCGCGCGCCTCGTCTCTCCGGGCGATCGCATCATCGTGATCTCCTACGCCGACTACGACCAGGCCGAGCTCGAGCGCTACGAACCGCGGATCGTCCACGTCGACTCGGCCAACCGCCAGGTCGACGCCGTCACCGCCGAGCTGCTGGCCGCCGAGCAGGCGGGCCCGGCGCCGCACCGCTACGTCGAGGTCCCGGCGAGCTAGGCGCTGAGTGCTCGACCTGCTCGTCCTCGGATCGGGCGTGGCCGGGCTGTCGGCCGCGGTGCGGGCCGCCGACACGCACGGCATGCGGGTCGGCGTGCTCACCAAGGGCGAGCTGCACCAGGCCACCACCCGCTGGGCCCAGGGTGGCGTGGCTGCCGTGCTAGCCGACGATCCCGACTCCACCGACCTCCATCTGGCCGACACGCTGGCGGCCGGCGCCGGGCTGTGCGACCCGGACGCCGTGCGGGTGCTGGTCGACGAGGGACCGGCCAGGGTCAACGAGCTGATCGCACTCGGTGCCATCTTCGACCGCGACGTCAAGGGGGACCTGCTGCTGGCCCGGGAGGGCGGGCACTCGCACGCCCGGGTGGTCCACGCCGGCGGCGCCGCCACCGGCGTCGAGGTGGAACGGGCGCTCGTGGCGGCCGTCCACCAGACCGCGGCCGCCGTTTACGAGCACTGGTTCGCCCTCGACCTGCTGGTCGAGCGCGGGCGCTGCGCTGGCGTGGTGGCCCGGGGACCGGGAGGCGAGCGGGCCGAGGTGCGGGCCCGCCACGTGCTGGTGGCGACCGGCGGGGCGGGCCAGCTGTTCGCCGTGACGACCAATCCGCCCGAGTCCACCGGCGACGGCATCGCCATGGCGCTGCGCGCGGGGGTGGCCGTGGCCGACCTGGAGTTCGTGCAGTTCCACCCCACGGCGCTCCACCACCCCGCCATGCCCCGGCCGTTGCTGTCGGAGGCGCTGCGGGGCCACGGTGCCCAACTCCGGGACGCCAAGGGCGAACGCTTCGTGGACGAGCTGCTGCCCCGCGACAAGGTGAGCCGGGCGATCATGGCCCGGGTGGCCGAGCAGGGCACCGACCACGTGTGGCTCGACGCCACCGGCCTGGAACGGTTCGGCGAACGCTTTCCGACCATCGCTGCGTCGCTGGCGGCGGTGGGGCTCGACCCCAGCACCGACTGGCTCCCGGTGGCGCCCGCCGCCCACTACGCCTGCGGCGGCATCGTCGCCGATCTCGACGGCGCCTCGTCGCTGCCGGGCCTGTGGGTCGCCGGTGAGGCTGCCTGCAACGGCGTCCATGGGGCGAACCGGCTGGCGTCGAACTCGCTGCTCGACGGCATGGTGTTCGGCCCCCGCGTGGTCGAGGCCGTCGAGCGTGGCAGGGAAGGACCGTCACCGACCGGCGCCATGCGTTGCGTGCTGGAGGGGGCCGACGGCACCATCCCGGGGCGGTGGTTGGAGGCGCCGCTGCCCACCGGCGACGGCACGCCCGACAGCGACGGCGGCGGCGACCTCGCCGCTGTCCGGGAGGCGTTGCAGCGGGCCATGACGGCCGATGCCGGCGTGCTGCGGTCCGCCGATTCGTTGGAACGTGCCGGCGACGCCGCCGCCGAAGCTCTGGGACGGGCGGGGGCCAGCGCGAGCGGGCCGGCCGGGCCCGCCGACGAGCTCGCCAACCTCGCCACCGTGGGCTGGGCGCTCTGCACCGCGGCCCTGGCCCGCAGTGAGAGCCGGGGTGCGCACAGCCGCAGCGACTTCCCCGATGTCGACCCGCAGCAACGTGTCCGCTACGTCGTCGTCGTCCCCGACGTCAGGGACGGTAGATCCAACGCTCCTGCCTCCAATCGATCTGGCTCTCGTCGGTGTCCCAGGTGGCGTTGACCGGGCACTCGTAGCTCCCACCGGCGAACACGACGACGGCGTCGCCCGTCCGGTGACGGTGATCACGCCTATCAGACGACGCGGTGCGCCGGGGTTTCCCGCCCGGCCCTCGTGCGCCAGCGGTCGACACGCCACCTAAGGACCTGAGCCGATAGGGCACGTCCTCTTGGCTCACGGTGGTCAGCGCTGCCCGGGAGCCGAGCTGTTGAGCTGGTGGTCGACCGGCAAATTCCCACGCGTAGGCGGCACGAACCCCCTATTCGCTCGGCTCCTAAGGGGCCGCCGCTAGCATCGGCGCCCATGTCTGAACCGCAATCGCAGGCCACCAGCGCCCCCAGCCAGCACCCGGCCGGCTGGTATCCCGACCCCTTCGGCCGTCACGAGACCCGCTGGTGGGACGGCATGCGCTGGACCGAGCACGTGGCCTCCCACGACCGCCAGGCCGTCGACCAGCCGACCGGTGCGGGCCACATCCCCACCGCGAACCGGCCGACCGAGAAGATCCTCAGGGACGTCGGCAAGGCCGGCGCCGCCACCGGCTACCAGGGCGGCGGGACGATCTTCACCGAGCCGGTGCTGGTCGTGAACCAGAAGACCAAGCTCGTCGAGGTCAACAACGAGTACGCCATCTTCGACCAGCAGGGCCGCCAGCTCGGCGCCGTGCGGCAGGTGGGGCAGAGCATGGCCAAGAAGGTGATCCGGATGCTCGGCTCGTACGACCAGTTCATGACCCACAAGCTGCAGGTGGTCGACACGCAGGGCAACGTGCTCATGGCGCTCACCCGCCCCGCCAAGTTCCTCAAGTCGCGGGTGATAGTGCAGGACGCCAGCGGCAACGAGCTGGGGCAGATCATCCAGCAGAACGCCATCGGGAAGATCCGCTTCGCGCTCGAGTCGGGCGGCAGCAACCGGGGATCCATCAACGCCGAGAACTGGCGGGCATGGAACTTCAACATCCAGGACCAGACCGGCACCGAGGTGGCACGCATCACCAAGACGTGGGAGGGCCTGGCCAAGACGATGTTCACCACGGCCGACAACTATGTGGTGCAGATCCACCGACCGCTCGACGACCCGCTGCGCACCCTCGTGGTTGCGGCCGCCCTCGGGGTCGACACCGCCCTCAAGCAGGACGCCAGGGGATTGGGCTGAGCCCGATGTCGACCCGTGCGGAGCGCCAGCTCGTCTCCTCCGGGTCACCGCTCGAGGACGTCGTGGGCTACAGCCGCGCGGTGCGGGTCGGCGACCGCGTCGAGGTGGCGGGGACGACGGGCTGGTACCCCGACGGCTCCGTCCCGCCCGACGCCAGCGACCAGGCCCGCCTGTGTCTCGAGCGGATCGAGGCGGCACTGGCCGAGGCCGGCGCCTCGCTGGCGGACGTGGTCCGCACCCGGATCTACCTCACGGACGTGACCGACTTCCCGGCCGTCGGTGAGGCGCATCGTGCCGCCTTCGGCGACGTCAAGCCCGCCTGCACCGCCGTGGTGGTCACCGCGCTCGTCGATCCCCGGCTGAAGGTCGAGATCGAGGCCCAGGCGGTCATCGGCGGCTGAGCGTCGGCAGCGTCAGGCGGCGACCGCGTACACGATGAGGTTCGAGCGGTAGCGCCGGGCCTCGCGGTCGAAGCTGCCGGTGCAGGTGATGAGCCGCAGCGTCGGACCGGCCGTGGGTCCGTAGACCGCGTCGGTGGGGAAGGCGTCCTTGGGCGCCTCGGCGACGCCGGTCACCCTGAACCGCGCCACCGCGCCGTCGGCCCGGGCCACCTCGATCATGTCGCCGGCCCGCAGCTCGCCGAGCCGGTGGAACACGGCCGGGCCGTCCCGCGAGTCGACGTGCCCGGCGATCACGGCCGGCCCCCGCTCGCCCGGTGCCGGGCCGGCCGCGAACCAACCGGCTCGCCCGAAGTCCTCGGGCGCCGCCAGCCTGCCGTCGTCGCGCACCCCCAGCCGCTCCAGTCGGGAGTCCACGGCGATGGAGGGGATCGTCAGCCTGACCGGGGCGGCGGCCGGCGTGGCCTGCACCGCCGACACCCCGAGGGGCACCGGCCGCTCGGCGGCCCGGATGGTCGACGCCGCGGCGGGTCGGCCCCGCGGCCCC
>OCZV010000815.1_pt1 | contig 11215 bp, 8 predicted proteins | sample 1539051 | NCBI WGS metagenome assembly OCZV01 (sample SAMEA3113581, study PRJEB22503) | soil metagenome
GAAGGAATCAAACAGTCTAATGTATTGCAAGCAGAAGGAGAAGCACAAGCAATAACAATAATAGACCAACAGCTGAGAAATAATCCAACTTATTTAGAATGGCTTAAAGCTACTAAATGGGATGGAGTGTTGCCTTTGGTTACAGGAGGAGGATCTGATGGACAAGGGAACACTCCGTTTATAGATATCCCGACCGCCGGGAATAATGTTGGGCAACAAGGACAGTCTGTAGCGAGAAATACCACAGCAAACGCTTCAGCTCTTCCATAGTTGCCATCTCCCCTGTTCTTTCTCCTTGCCAGTTCTGTAAGCTACTAAATGGTACATTACTGACAGGGAGATCTGGTGAACAGGCAGAAACGCCGTTCATAGATATTCCAACTCCCGGGGCCGGCGAAGTACGAGAAGAGCAGCCACAGGCGGGGGAATACGGTGACAATTATAATGATTCGTCTGTGATAATAATTGAGGAAACTTGAACGATTTTGGCTTGCCTCATCCTTATCCATATATCTATTGTGCGAATATACTAATGAAATTATACCTGGCTTGTCAATTGTTAGGACTTTTGTCCATCATACTCATGGGATAAACTATACAGAAAATAAAAAAGGTTGGTATCTAAACTGAATCTATTATATTAGCCACAGACAGATAAAAAACAGTTTGAGTTTAAGCAGGACGCTCAAGCCGCCTTATGCCCTTGTGGTCTGCGAAAAAGCTTCTGCTGCTGTAAGAATCGCGCAAGCTTTGGGAACCTCAAGTTTAGAAAAAATAACAGGATTAAAGGCAGATGTAGAAAAAAAGAACTTCTTTCTACCTCCTGTTTTTTCTGCAACTACCAAAGAAGGCCTTCGCTTCGTTATATGCTCTTCGATTGGTCATTTGTATGGATTAGTGGATGTCAAGGGGAACAGAAGTCTATACCCCGTATTCGATATCAAATGGATGCCGATTATAAAAAGTGGTAATGAGAAAGGCAAAAAGACATCTACACTTTCTGAACTGATTATAAATGTAATATCAAAGCTTTCGCAAGATGCCACGAGCTTTATTCATGCCTGTGATTATGATCAGGAAGGTGAAGTAATTGGATACAATATTCTAGAATATGCGTGTAACCACAAATATGAAAAGTCGATGAGGGCTAAATTTTCAACTCTCGCCGACGAAGAGATAAGAAATTCGTTTAACTGCTTGTTGCAGCCCAGCAGAAGGTTGGCTGAGGCCGGAAGGTCTCGACACACAATAGACTTTATTTATGGCATTAATCTTTCACGAGGCCTCACACAGTCTTTTAAAATGAGTAATGACGGAAAAAGGTATTACAACTTCTCGTTAGGCAGAGTACAGGGTCCGACTCTTGCTTTTGTGGTAGACAAAGAGATATCCATTAGAAAGCACAGTCCGGCGCCTTACTGGACTATATCTGCGCAGTTTGAGAGAAGCGGATATGTGATCAACGCCAAGTACCACTTGCAAAGAATAGACACAATATCCAAAGCCACATCAATAGTTGATAACTGTACAAATCAGGACGGTAGAATTACCGACGTTAAGCACAATAAGGTCACACTCAAAGCCCCGAGTCCTTTTAACTTGGGCGATTTGCAAAAGGAAGCATATAGGGTATTTAAGTTCTCACCCAGTTACACACTCCAAATTGCAGAGAAGCTATATCTCAACGCTCTAATTTCGTATCCGCGAACCTCTAGTCAAAAACTTCCATCATCAATTAATTATAGAAGGATTATTTCACGTCTTTCCATGATTGGTTCTCTGACTTTAGGTAGTAAAATAAAGATTAATGGCTTTAAGAGCTGTAAAGACACAAGCCCGTATACAAAGCTAGCCGAGATCCTGCTATCAAAACATTATCTCTTTCCAAATGAAGGAAGAAAAACAGATCTAGCACATCCTGCAATATATCCTACCGGAGACAAGCCAAAAGGCAGACTTGATATTGCACAATTAAAGCTTCTTGATCTCATAATCAAGAGGTTTTTAGCAACTTTTGGTGAACCGGCTGTTAGTCATCATACGATCGCGACTATTGTAGTTAAAGACGACCATATTTTCACAGCTGATGAAAATAGAACAATTTACGAGGGATGGATGAATTTTTACAAACCATATACAATTAGAAATGAAAAGGGACCGGGAACCCTGCATCGTCTACCACAGCTATACAATGGCGACATATTGAGGAATGTTTCGGTTATGACGGCAGAGAAGTTGACCGAACCACCTCACAGATTTAATCAAGCCAGTTTACTCGAAAAGATGGAAAATGAAAAAATTGGTACTAAGGCGACAAGGTCATATATTATCAATACATTATTTAGGCGGAACTACATTCGCAAAACTTCCGCTATTTCTAACTGGGAACGAAATAATGCTTCAAAACAAGGTGGTATAGAGGCTACCGATATCGGATTTGAAATAATAGACTTAATGCGCAAGTACGTCCCAAAAATAGTATCTACGACTCTTACTAGATCCATGGAAGAACAGCTGGAAGAAATCGAATCAGGTAAAGCCAAAAGTGAGTTTGTAATTAATCGTGCAACAGCAAAGTTAAAAGAAGCAATCACAATTCTCAAACAAAGGGAAATTGAGGTAGGCAATCGAATAACTGAAGCTCTAGATGTTATGAAGGATAGCCAGGAGACAGTAATAGGAACCTGTCCAATTTGCAGTAGCGGAGACTTGAAAATTATGAGGTCAAGGAGAACAAAAAAAAGATTTGTAGGATGTTCAAATTACGCAACCAAAAAATGTAAGGCAACTGCACCACTACCTCAGACACCATCAATAAAGACCACAGGAAAGGTATGTACTACATGTCAGTGGCCTATACTTGAAGCTGTCTTTATGCGCCAGAAAAAGTATTGCTTGAAATTTTGTGTCAATGCACAGTGTCCAACTAAAAACAAGTAATTCGTACCTACATTGCCCTTATTCTCAAATTTTTAAAACTAGATATATATGTAAAAACCTCTTTTATAGAGAGCAAGTCGTGGTAAGTTATGATTACAATGATAACGACGTCAATCATAACAAGAAAAATGATGATGATACCACTGAGGTTAGGTTAAATCGGAAAGATTCTTTGTCATCTATAAAATCTGCTTCTTGTGGCTTAAAATGAAGAAAACCAATAGTCTAGAAGAAAAGGTAAGGGTTGCCATCACTTCCATAATAGCATCGGCGTCTCTTGCATTGCTAAAGCTTGTTGTGGGACTTTCAACCAATAGCCTTGGGATTTTATCTGAGTCTTTGCATTCCGGTCTTGATTTTGTTGCTGCAATGATGACTCTATATGCTGTGCGTATAGTAATGCGACCCCGAGACTTGAAATATACATATGGCTATGCGAAATTTGAAAGTATTTCAAGTTTATTACAAATTCTGCTTCTATTCGCAGTAGCAGGCTGGGTCTTTTATGAGGGAATAGAGCGAATACTTGCATTCGAAGCCATCGAACCAGAGGTCACAATAGTCTCGTTTGCAATTATGTTTATATCTATCGGAATTGACTTCGGAAGGTCTAGGGCGTTATATAGAACTGCAAGAAAATATGGTAGCCAAGCACTAGAGGCAGATGCTCTTCACTTTAAGGCCGACATGTTTTCCTCCGCTATAGTCCTTGTTGGGTTGTCATTGGTGTTCTTTTTGGATATTCCAAAAGCTGATGCGTTTGCTGCAATTGCAGTTGCTGGAATGATAGTTTATACTTCGCTAGGACTCGGCCGAAGGACATTAGATGTTCTTTTGGACAAGGCACCTAAAGGTGCATACCATCAAATTCTAGAATCTGTATCGGGACTTGAGGGAGTTGATAGACCTCATGATATTCGTATCAGAAAAATGGGTCCTGAAACCCAAGTTGACATGCATATTGAGGTTCCCAGAACATACACACATGACACAGCTCATAAGGTAGCAACAATAGTAGAAGAAAAAGTAAAACAAATCCTGCCAAACTCCGATGTATTGGTGCACGTGGATGCAACCCAATACTCCGATGAAACGTTAAATGATAGAATACGATTAATTGCAGCAGAGATGCATGGAATAACTAATGTTCATTCCATATACATGTCAAATATTCCACAGCCCTCCATCGTACATGATAGTGAAGAACAGGAAAGCAGACAAATGTCCAAGCAACCAAGCAATGACCTCTCTACTAAACAAGAAAAAGAAAATCATACATTCTACTCGGAACTACAACAAAGATTACACTTGTATCTAGATGTTCAGATGAACTCCGCACTTGATCTAACAACTGCACATAATATTACAGAGTCATTTGAAAATAGGCTGAAGAAGGAAATTCCACAGATAAAAAATATTACAACACATATAGAAATAGAAGAAGCAAGCAGGGACACATCAGCCATAGGAATAGAAAAGAGATCTAGCGAAGGATATATCGAAAGAATAAAAGACGCTGCCTTATCAGTACAGAGCGTAGTTAATTGTAAAGATGTAGCAATAGTAGAATTAAATGGGGACCAGCATATTACACTCACAATTGAAATCGAATCGAGAATAGGAAAATCCCTCACCACTTTGAGGGATGCACATGAAATAGCTACAAATGTTCAAAACCGTATTATAAATCAGACAGGGGCTAGCAGGGTAATAGTGCATACAGAACCATCCTAGGTAACACAATCATTTTTGTATCGCAAATCTCGTCGAAAATTGCTTTGCTCTAGGAAAGCTTTGAAAATAGTGACGAACTCAATAGTTGTGGTAGGTTAATCCTCAATTACAATTATTCTGTAATACCTTTATCGCATAAAAACCTAAAAAAGTGGAAGTGGAAGTGCTATGCTCTTGGACCTACGCACTAATTGGTTTGGTTGGCGGCTTCATATCAACCGCGGTAATGACCTTAACCGAGATTCCCTCTTGGAAAAGGTGGGGACTCCATGGTGTCTTCGAATGGCACGAAAATCAAATCCTGTCAATTCGTCTGCTACATCATTTTTCTAACTATAGTGGTAGAAAGGAAAAAGAGACAAATATTCACTTCAAGGGAATATTCTTTCTTCATTTCCTTAATGGTACCCTAGCTGGAATTGCTTATCCATTTCTATTTTATTCCGTGGTCTCATACTTGAGAATTTCCGACTTCGAGCCGATATATATGATAGGTATTCTTTACGGTATCGTTTTGTGGCTTCTTACACTGTTACCTATACACAAGCCAATAACGGGATTTTCGCCGTGGAATCATCCATTTGGTCGTTTACCAGCACTTGCAAGTCTTGGTGGGCATGTAGTATATGGAATTGTACTTGGATTCTTTGTTGAAACAATTGTGCCCAGATAGGATGTTGTACGAATCAATAGTTCCAAGCAATAAGTACTTGTTACGCGTTAACCATACACATATGTTTAGGCATTTTTGGTGTTAACTTCAGATGAAGTGTCTTTTCAAGATAGTCCTAACCATATCTCAATCGCTACTTGTTGAGATTTAATAATACATTTCTGAATAAATTATGCCGTTTCCATGTTTTTTGAAATCCCCTTAACTGCCTCGTCTGTTCAGAAAATCCGCAAACCTCTTTCGATGACAATTTTCATCTCTTTTAATACAATTGTAATATGAAGATTGTGATCAAGGCATAAATAATTAATATTGTTATATGACTCTATGGCAGATAAATTCAGGCCACTTGACTATTTACCTCAAGGTATCTACGATGCTAGATATTGGAACATCATAGCGGAAGATACCTTCAATCTCTTCTCACGCCTGTTTGTGTCGGGACATACTAGGAAGTTTCCCGCTGCACCAGGACGCATCATAAGATTTTGTGGCAATCCTATATGTTGTTCTCCAATTGCTTTTTATCCTGAAAGGAGACCACTCCGATGCGGGGTATGCACCAATATTGTAGACTGGGAGCCAGAAGCAACCGAGGCTGAGGAAATTATAGGATCAAAAAAATGCCCTACTTGCGGTTACACAACCAACGACGTTACCATGAAAATCTGTCCATATGAAAGAGATATAGTACCTCTTAATTAGTTTACCCGTACTTTGCAGGCTTAGACTAAAACTGTTGCTGACTAGAAATAAGTGACAATGCAATGCAATTACTATATTGGTCGGTTTCAATGTAGCCCTATTGATAATGTAGTATCGTGCAATGATATCGTAGCGATATACTTTCAGAACCGTCGTTAGCATGCATCTCGCAGGTCTTTAGTATTTAGCGTTTGTTTGAATAAAAAATAATATAGTCTATTGTAGATTCTACCAAGCACTCTTAGAGAAAATATAGCGGTCAAGCCAGATGGTATTAGCGTTGCTATCGTTAAGATGATCAGAATAGACTCAGTTTGGTTTGAACGAAGGAATATCATTGTAAGAAAAAGGGAAATTGACAACACAGATATAAAGAAAATTAGAACTATTGCTGCAATTAAACTGTTGACAAGCAAGATTCTTATGTTACGATTCACACACGCATTGTTTACTTAAATAAAGTTCTTAATATATTATAACCCACATACTACCCATTGTAGCTGCGTCATGCAACCAATTAGCTAGGGGAGTTTCAAACTTCATTATTATTGCGACGTTGAATAGTTAAGGCGACTTAGTATATATGATAGAAGAATGGAAGAGCCCGTGGAGGTAGGTCACCAACTGCTGATGTTTGTAGTTCTTCTTCACTAAATCATTTATATAAAATCAAATTTTTAACTTTTAGTCGATCCCTTACTCTCTTAACTGTCTCTACTAATACAGGATGCATGCTGGTTGCATAATCCAGCATACGACTACCCATCAACCCCCACTCTTTATAAGAGGATTATGAATAGTTGTACTTATTCAATTTGTATACCTTACGGTGTTATCGGTTGAACCTTTTTTTTCTGACTTTGCTTCTCTCGGTTATTATAATAGTCCAAGATGACTCACTGTTAGAACTAGCTGAAGGACAACAGGAGCAGGAAAATGCCTCAGCAACTGACATGACCAGCATAAGAAATTCTATAATCCCACAAGCAGAAGAGGTGAATAAATCAAACTTAGAACTAATCAAACTTTGTACTGCATCTCCTAATACCGGCTGTGATAACACAATGATTATTATCCATAATGATTGCATCGCCTACCCTGCATTCGTTGCTACGCATATACCCAGTTGTAATGACTCAAGGCTATTTAGCTACATTATAGCTAGAGGACTTTCAGAGTAGACAGAAACCACTTTAGTTTCTCGTCTGAGCATGATATAATGGCTTGAGTGGTTCTACATTCCTTCTCTTAATGAGCGATCATACGCAAACCCCTGGCAGAACGACTAAACAATTGTTTCTTTGACTACAACACACCTCAGGATCACTTATTGATTTTTCTGTTTTGTTGGCGGCAACATTTGGGATTCCTTGCGTCGAGTATTACTGGGAGTTCGAGAATTTGCAATATCAATGTATCTCATAAGAATATATTTGTAAATTCCGTTTATGATATAGTTGGTGTCACTCGATGAACTTCTAGCCTTGTATGAATATTTTGGCTATACCGGTGTTTTCGCTATAAGCTTTATTATCGGCATTCTGTTCTTTCTTCCTATTCCCTATTTTCCAGTTCCCCTCATTGCTTCCTTGAACGAAAATCTAAATCCTCATCTAATATCATTCTCCGGCTGTATCGGAGCAGTGTCGTCAAAAATGATAATATTCTATCTTTCCTATTCTGGTCGGAATTTTATAGCAAACAAATCAAAGGGAAAAATAATGTCCCTTCAAGTATTTTTAAGTAAATACGGGTGGATAGGAGCTTTTATTGCTGCAGCGACACCAATTTCGGGCAGTCTAATTTACATAACATTAGGCCTATCAAAGTATAGCCCGTGGAAGTTTGCGACCGCCCTCTTTGCAGGAGAACTCCTTTATAATGAAGTAATTGTTTGGACAGGCATTTTTATAGGAAGGCCAGCTATCGAAAGGATCATTTCATATGCAATTGAGACTGCTAGTTTGCAGACTATTATTCTTTGGGTACTCTTCAGTTTTGCCTCTATCCTAATTGCCCTATATTTGTTGATAAAAGTTGATTGGAATAAAACCTTTGGTAAATGGTTTCCGTGGACTTCTAGTACTGTTCTGAAGGATGGTGACGATAAAAGCAAAAAAGAGGATAAACAGGATTCACACAGAGAGTCATAAGCCTAGCCACTAGTTTAATTTGGCGTATTGAACTAGCAGCAAAGAACCAAAAAATATTCCAACCTGTGATGATTTAATCTTTAAAAAGCATTTTTAAATAACCATCGTCTGAAGGAGTTAAGCGAGTCAACAGGCCAGAAAATGGAACAATTTTACCTGTGAGAGAACAACCTATGACGATGGATTTAAGTTGGAGCTTGATGGGTTCGAATTCTCGCAGGGCTTCGGCTGCGATAAAATTTTTCGAGACTTTCGTCCATATGAATGAGGCATACATTTATTCGATTTAAATAGCCCTTTTAATGCGCATATAGGCCTTTTTTAAAGGACGAATTTTTTGCCAGCCCTGAACATTAGACATTCCTAATTACAGTGTGACGGGGTTAGTTTTAAAAATGATGTTGATCAAAAATGATCATGAGCTATCAAGAAGATAGTTTCAGGAAAGAAGGCGAGCAGAAATCACAACAACGATTTCAAACGATTGATACTCTGAAAGCTCCTATCATAGAGATGGGCCGCAATCTTGGATACGAAGTAGAAGAAAATTATGATTTGGGGGCAGGGCCTATTCATGTTTGTTGGACGTTTAAACCAGGTTCGGAATCGCTTCCTGATGTAAGATTAGGATTTATATGTATACCTGAAGAAGTTTCAGGATTCTCAATAAATGAAGCAATTGCAAGAGCCATGATTAATCTCATAGATAAGTTAGTATTAGTCGTCCCTTCCGAAGCAATGACCAAACAGATAAGCGATTCAATTGAATCTATACCTGACAAAAGTATTTTGCAATTACGCAAATATGTAACTGTTCTTACTCCTTCTACGCTAATATCCAAAACAGGGGTAAAAGGAGCGAGGGAAAGAGATAGTACACAGACAGGGGAGATATTGTAATAGACATGTTGTCTACAAAAGAAAAGGAACTCAATCCAAACAAAGAGAATGCTAATTTAGATGCCCTCATAAGTTTAGCAGAAGAAAGAGGATTTGAACTAGAACAGAATAAAGACCTCGGAGCAGGTCCAGTGGATTTAGTTTTCAAAATAAACATACATCCTAGTTTACCTTCAATCAACTGTGGCTTTATAGTATTAAAATCAGACGAAGGCGGATCTAAAGACTATGAAGATAATCAATTTTCATTAAGGAAAATACAAGAGGCAATAATACGTGGAATTAGAAGCGGCTTAGATAAAGTATTCTTGGTTGTACCGAATAAAGAGATGGCAAAGTCTGTAAGTGGGAAAATCGAATGGCTGGCATCCTTTGGTAGTTTGTTAAGGTTTGATGCAATCTCTCTAGGTATATTTCCAGAACAGCAGGAATCTGCAGTAATAACACCAAGCCAAACTAGGGTTCGAGAGGGTGAAAAACTTAGAAAACAAACAATCAAAAAAAGAGAAGCTAAGATAGAAAGACACAGCAAACCTAAAGGAGAAAGAAGTAGAAGAGAAAGCAAATTGAAGAAAAGAATAAGAGAATCGCGGCTTGACAGACATAACAGGCCAAGAGGACAGAGGAAGAGAAATGAGAGAGTAAGATAACATGGGCCAAGAAACTATTCAAAAGAAACAAAGTGGAATTAACAAAGATATTTCCAAAGCTTATAATGAGTACAAAGAATTTGAGGGAAAGCAGTATACTGGTATGAAGGTAGGAAGAAGCCATAAGTGGTACTACGACAGAGGGGAGTGGAAGGAAAAAAAGATAACACCGGATAAGTGGGAATTTACTTTCGATGTCAATAAGAGAAGATCTGGCAGGGCCCCCGAAGGCTCAGGGGTTCCTGTTGGAACAGAATATCACTGGTACATCCTAGCACATCAAAATGTCAGAAAACTAGACGCAAATAATTATACAACTTCGATGACGGGGTTGAAATTTAAATTAGCTCACAAAAGAGCAGAAAAGGATAAGTGGAGTGTGTCAGAGAATGCACGAAGAAAACAACTAATACAAGTATTACGGGAGTCAATTAATCAACTAGAAAGACAGACGGTTGAAGCGAAATAGTTACATACTATCTTTTTGATACTTACCCTGAAATTATAAAAACAGCTATTGGTTTCCTTTTGGCTAATAAGAACGAGAAAACTGCAGGATAAATCAGTCCCTCCAAACTTTGTAGTTCTACAAGAGTACTCGTCTAGAAAGGTCTGAAAATGGATTCACTAGGTGAGAAGATTAATACAGAATTTAAGTTTCTAAACTAGCAAAATACTGGAACAACATAAGATGTTAGTCTTTTCTGCTCAATCTATTTTGTTTGATCTGTTCTGTATCTCTTCCTCGATATCACTTTTTTGTTGGTAGTTATATAGAGGAAGCAAGTACTAAATATGAGGTAAAAAAAGAATTCAGGCAATCTGTAGTATGTATGTCCTTTTCAAGCCTTACTTGTCCATTGCATATAAGTCTGGGTTGTTCTTTTATGCGTAATAAAAAATCAGCGTCCTGCTTCCGTACTGGACATGTCTTAGCTTAACTATATAATCATTAAGATTCAACTAGCTTTTCGCCTTTTACTTCTTCAGTGATTGTCTTTTTTTCTGTTACACGTTTCTTCTTAAGAACAACTTCTTCTTTGACGTACGGCTCTTTTTTCACTTCAACTTCTTCTCTTTTTAACGGAATCTTTATTTCTTCTCTGGTATTAACAGGAGGTTTTAGTTGATGTTGAGAGGTAGTGGCCTCAGTAGGAGGCCTTCTTTCAACTATTAGCTCTTCATACCTCAGAGGTACTTCAACCGTCTTTGTCTCTATTATTGGCTCTTTTATCAAAGTTGCTTCTTTATACGTGACTTCTCTTTTGGACACATCTATCTTTTCTTCAGCCAACGAAAAATGAGCTGATTCAGACTCTTCTAACCCGGCTTTATTTTCTTCTCCGACATAATTTGCGTTATCATTATCTGAAGTTGACGATACCGAGGGATCGACGTCGCCTAGATATTTGCTCCGTATCTCATCTTCTGATAGTTTGAATCGCAAAACATCGCCATCG
>OCZV010000816.1_pt1 | contig 11206 bp, 11 predicted proteins | sample 1539051 | NCBI WGS metagenome assembly OCZV01 (sample SAMEA3113581, study PRJEB22503) | soil metagenome
AGGGGCGCCCGCCTCGCTTGACTGTGACGGCACGCTTCCTTACCTTCGACGCAAACCACGCGGCGGTGACCTCTGCACACGGGACAGCCACGGCCCTGCCGGCTCGCTGCGTGCGCGATCGCCGGCCTCGTCGACGCGATCGGGCCCCTCCCGGGAGCGCTGGTGGTGTGGGATCCGGACGACGGGCTCGTGACGTGCAATCGTCGCTACGCCGAGCTGTTTCCGGAACCCTCCTTCGTCCGACCACAAGCCGGCGGTGCCGAGGACCACGACCGGCTACGCCGAGACCCGACGAATCAGGGTTGGGCGTGGTGGTCGATGATGAATCTTGAGATCGAGTGGCGGGAGGGGAGGCTGGGGAGGGCGTCGCAGGGGAACCAGCGGGCGTCCTCGAGCTCTTCGCGGTCGATGACGACCTCGCCGCCGGCGTAGGTGGCCACGAAGCCGATCATCATCTGGCTCGGGAAGGGCCAGTTCTGGCTGCCGACGTAGTGGATGTCCTTCACGTCCACGCCGACCTCTTCCTTGATCTCGCGCGCGACGCAGGCTTCGAGCGACTCGCCGTTGTCCACGAACCCGGCGACCAGCGCATAACGGTTGGGCGCCCACTCGGCCTTGCGCGTCAGCAGCACGCGGTGGCCGTCGCGCACGAGGACGATCGTCGCCGGGTGCAGGTGCGGGTAGTGCTCGTAGCGGCAGGCCGGGCAGCGCTTGCCCCATTCGTTCTCGATGCGCTCGGTCGGCTCGCCGCAGCGCGGGCAGTGGCCGCTGGTCGACTCCCACCAGAGCGCCTGCATCGCCATGCCGCCGAGCGAGAGTAGCTCGTCGGGAAGGCGGGCACCCCGCATGGGGATGAGGGTCTCCGGGGTCAGGCCGTCGGGCAGCGCCGTACCGGCGGCCACCGACACCACCCACACCGGGAGATTGCGATAGCTGCCGAGCCAGAACGGCGCCGTGTCGCCGAGTGCCAACGGGCATTCGCCGGTCGGCAGGCGAAAACCGGCGCCGTCGGGCACGACGAGGAGGGTCTGGCCCTGGACGAGGAGCCAGCGCCCCCGCTCGCCCGTGGGCTTGTCGCCGCGCTTGGCCGGCGTGAACTCGGCGCCCAGAATGTCCCGATTGAACGGCAGATGCACGGTCAGGGGCGTGGTCATCGCGAGCGTTTCGAAGCCCATCTCAGAAGCCGAGCGCGCGAATGTCCTGGCGCGCCCCGGCGGTGGCTGCCTGCGGCGCCGCCGGTGGCTGCGCCTCGAGCTTCTGCAGCGCCGGCCGCACCTCGGCCGCGAACAGGCCCATGCTGCGCTCGGCCTCGTCGTAGGGCATCCCCGCGTAGGAGAAGACGCCGACGTAGTGGCTGTTGCCCGTGCGCCGGTGGATGTCGAGGATCCGCTCGTAGCACTGCTCGGGCGTACCCCAGACCTGCAGGTTGACGAAGTAGTCGATGACGGTGTCGGTGCCGTACTGGGCGATCTTGTCGCTCATCTTCCCGTAGTACTCGTAGCCCCGCGTCCGGGCGAGATGATCGCCGGCGAACTGGTAGTGGTCGAGCACCGTCTGGTAATAGCCGCCGATCCAGCGCCGCGCCTGCTCGCGCGCGCGCTCCGCGCTCGGGTCGCAGAACGTCCACCCGGCCGAGATCGGCGACGGCGCCGCGACGCCGTTCACCTCACGGTAGACGGCGCGATAGGTTTCGAGCTCCTTGGCCACCTCGTGCCAGGGTTTCTGCGGGATGATCAGGATGCCGACGCCGAGCTTCGCCATGATCGGAAGCGACTCGGGGGACACGGCCGCCGCGTAGGTGCGGCCGCGGAACGATTTGAACGGCGCCGGGCGGACCGGGGCGCGTGGTTGCTTGACGTACGTTCCGGCGTACTCGCAGTAGCCAGTCTCCAGTCCGGTCAGGACCGTCTCCGCGCATTCCACGAAGCGCGCGCGCGATTCGTCCATCGGGAGCCGGAAGCCGTCGAACTCCACCTTGGCGGCGCCGCGGCCGAGGCCGAGGATCAGCCGGCCGTCGCAGATGGTGTCGAGCATGGCGATCTGTTCGGCCGCGCGCATGGGATCGTGCCACGGCAGCACCACCACCATCGACCCCAGCTGCGCGCGCGTCGTGCGGCCGGCCATGTAGGTCAGGAACTGCAGCACGTCCGGGCACATCGTGTAGTCCGTGAAGTGGTGCTCCACGCCCCAGATCGACTCGAATCCCAGCGGCTCCGCGAGGTCGGCCAGCTTCAGCTCGTTGCGATAGACGTCACGGTCCGCCCGTGTCTTTTGAGGGTTCTGAAACACCGCCGCCATCCCGACGTGCATACCCCGCTCCTCTCTCCGTGCAGCCGAGAGTAGCCGCCCCGGTTGAGACCGTCAATCCGAGGGCCGCAAGCGTCCCACGGTGAGCATGTCGGGGTTTGTCAGGTCGGCGGCGGCCTCGGAGGTGGGGATGTCGTACTGTTCGTGCGGCGTCTTCGGGTCCAGGTCGCCGGCCGGATGCTCACCGCCCATGCGACTCGCCAACCCGGATGCCACGCATGGCCGAAATCGTGATAAGCAATACGACTGCCAGGAGTGCCGCAGGAGGAGGAGCGCATGATCGCGCAGACCGCCGAGGTTCGTGAGCAGCATCGGTTCGACGTCGCCGCGCTGGAGCGGTACCTGCGCGAGCGCGTGCCGGGCTTCGGCGGCCCGCTCGAGGTGCGCCAGTTCCGCGGCGGCCAATCCAACCCGACCTATCACCTCGCGGCCGGGGGGCGCGAGTACGTGCTGCGGCGCAAGCCTCCCGGGAAACTGCTGCCCTCGGCGCACGCCGTCGATCGCGAGTACCGCGTGATGACGGCGCTCGGGCGCGCCGACGTCCCGGTGCCGCGGACGTACCTGCTGTGCGAGGACGACGCCGTCATCGGCACCGCCTTCTACGTGATGGACTGCGTGCACGGCCGCGTATTCTCCGACCCGGCGCTGCCGGGCATGACGGCATCCGAGCGGCTGACGATGTACGACTCGATGAACGGCGTGCTCGCACGCTTGCACACGGTCGACTACCAGGCGCTCGGCCTCGGCGACTTCGGCCGGCCGGGGAATTATTTCAGCCGTCAGATCCACCGGTGGACGCAGCAGTACCGCGCGTCGGAAACGGAGCGGTTCGAGTCGATGGAGCGCCTGATCGAGTGGCTGCCGGCCCATCTGCCGTCGGACGACACCACGACGCTGGTGCACGGGGACTACCGCCCGGGCAATCTCATCGTCCATCCGACCGAGCCGCGCGTGGCCGCCGTGCTCGACTGGGAACTCTCGACGCTGGGCCATCCGCTCGGCGACCTGGCCTACTTCTGCATGCCCTACCGCCTCGGCACGGAATGGGATGGCTTCCGCGGCAAGGACCTCGAGGCCCTCGGCATTCCCTCCGAGGAGTCGTTCGTGGCCGACTACTGCCGCCGCGTCGGCCGCTCGGGCATCCCGGACTGGGACTGGTACATCGTCTTCGCCATGTTCCGCCTCGCCGCCATCGCCCAGGGCATCATGGGCCGCGTCATCGCCGGCACCGCCAACGACCCCCACGCCCGCACCCGCGGCGAACGCGCCCACCCCCTCGCCACCGCCGGCTGGAAGATCGTCCAAACGCTCGCATAGGCCCATCCGAAACGCTCGCGTAGGCCGGTCTGAGAAGCTCGCGTAGGCCTGTCTGAGAAATCCTGCACCCCCGTGTGGCCAGGCGGGCGCGGGCGGGTGAGACCCCAGCGCGCCACGTCGATGGCGAGCCGTCGTCGCCGTTGCGAGCGCAGGGCGCGGCGAGCGCGCATCGGCGACTCGACTCACCTACGACCCAGCCCCCTCTGGGGGATGGGGGGCCCGCGCTCGACGAGCCCGGAGCGAGCGTACGGCGACAGGCGAGCCATCCGTGGCGCGCTGGGGTCTCACCCGCCCGCGCCCGCCCGGCCACGCGCGAGGTTACGCGACTTCGAAGAGGCCCGCCGCGCCCATGCCCCCGCCGATGCACATGGTACAGACCACGTAGCGGGCGCCGCGCCGCTTGCCCTCGATGAGAGCGTGGCCGACCATGCGGGCACCGCTCATGCCATAGGGGTGGCCGATGGAGATCGCCCCGCCATCCACGTTCAGCTTCTCCATCGGGATGCCGAGCTTGTCGCGGCAGTAGACCACCTGCACGGCGAACGCCTCGTTGAGCTCCCAGAGATCGATCTGGTCCATCCTGAAGCCGGTCCGCTCCAGCAGGCGCGGCACGGCGAACACGGGGCCAATGCCCATCTCGTCGGGCTCGCAGGCGGCCACGGCGAAGCCGCGGAAGATCCCGAGCGGCTGCAGGCCGCGGCGCTCGGCGAGCCTGGCGTCCATGACCACGCACGCCGAGGCGCCGTCGGAGAGCTGGCTCGCGTTGCCCGCCGTGATCATGCCCTTCTCGCCGGCGACCGGTTTCAGCGCGGTCAGCCCTTCGGCGGTCGTGTCGGGCCGGTTGCCTTCGTCCTGCACGAGCGTGACAGGCTCCTCGCGCGTCTCCCCGCTGGCCTTGTCCACAACGATCTTGACCGTCGGCAGCGGGACGATCTCGCGGGCCAGGCGCCCCTCGCGCTGGGCGGAGCCGGTGCGCTGCTGGCTGGCCAGCGCGTACTCGTCCTGCGTCTCGCGCGTGATGTAGTAGCGTTGGGCCACGACCTCGGCGGTCTCGATCATCGACATGTAGATCTCGGGTTTGTGCTCTTCCAGCCACGTCTCCCGGAACCGGTGCAGGTTCATGTGCTCGTTCTGCACGAGACTGATGGACTCCAGACCGCCGGCGACCAACACAGGCACGCGGTCGACCATCACGCGGTGTGCGGCCATGGCGATGGCCTGCATGCCGGAGGAGCAGAACCGGTTGACCGTCGTGCCGGCGGTCGTCACCGGCAGCCCGGCCCGCAGCGCCGACTGCCGCGCGATGTTGTGCCCGGTCGCCCCCTCGGGCAACGCGCAGCCGAGGATCACATCCTCGACCTCGCCCGCCTCGAGCCCAGCCCGCTGGACGGCGTGCTGGATCACGTGGCCGCCGAGCACGGCGCCGTGGGTGTTGTTGAAGGCGCCGCGGTAGGCCTTGCCGATCGGCGTGCGCGCGGTCGAGACGATGACGGCGTCTGCCATGGACGTCTCCTTTACTTCGACTCTACACCGCCGCGGTGATCATGATCTCGACCAGGTACTTCGGATTCGCCAGCCGCGCCTCGACGGTGGCCCGGGCCGGGGTGTTGCCGGGCGCTACCCAGGCGTCCCACACCGCATTCATCTCGTCGTAGCCGCGGATGTCGGCCAGGTAGATCGTGGCCGACAGCAGATTGGCCTTGCTGCTCCCGGCGGCGCCGAGCAGGTCGTCGACCTTCTTGAGGATCGCTTCGGTCTGGACTTTGACGGTCGCCCCCTCGGCGACCTGGCCGGCGAGGTAGACGGTGTTGCCGTGCACGACCGCCCCGCTCATGCGGGGTCCCGCGTTGTGTCGCTTCACGCTCATGGCTGTCCTCTCGAGTTGGGGGTGGCGAAGCGCCTCAATAGTACACAACAGGCGAGCCATGCGGGCGCGCTCGCGACCCCCGCACCCGAACGCGAGCGTCACCACCTCTCACGAGATTTGCTCGCCGCGCGGGGTCAGCTCGAACGCGTCCGCGAGGAGCTCGTACGATCGCCGGCGCGTCTCCCACGACTCGGTGATCGTCACCACCACCGCCTCCTCCACGCCGTATTCCGCCGCCAGCACCCGCAGGCGCTCGCGGCACTGTTCGGGCGTTCCGGCAATGCGCCGACGCCGCGCGTGCTCGACGATCATCCACTCCCGCGCGGTGTACTGGTAGGCCTCGGCCTCGGCCACCGTGGGATAGCGGCTGCTGCGCCCGGTGTAGAGGCGCACGATGAAGAGGTCGCGACTCTGGGCCAGGCGCGTCGCCTCGCCCTCGGTGGGCGCGCACACCACGAACACGGCGACGCTGGCCCGCGGCGCCGGCATCGCCGGCGAGGGCTTGAAGGCGCGCGTGTAGGCGCGCGTGACCTCGGCGCCGCCGTCGGCGTTGATGAAGTGGGCAAACGAGAACCCGGTGCCGAAGTGGGCGGCGAGCGCCGCCGACTGATCGCTGGAGCCGAGCAGCCACACCTCGGGCGCCGTCGGCCCGGTTGGCATTGCGAGCACCCTTCCGTAGGGATGCTCGGGCGGCAGGTCGCCGTGCAGGAAGCCGAGCACGTCGGCGATCTTCTGTGGGAAGTCGTCGATGCCGCCGCCCATCGGCCCGGTCAGCGCCCGCGCGGTGAGCTGATCGCTGCCCGGCGCGCGGCCGATGCCCAGATCGATCCGGCCGGGATGCAGCGTCTCCAGCACGCGGAACGACTCGGCGACCTTCAGCGCGCTGTAGTGCTGCAGCATCACGCCGCCCGAGCCCACGCGGATGCCCGAGGTCGCGGCCGCCACCTGGGGAATGAGCACTTCGGGGCTGGGCCCGGCCAGCGCCGGCGTGGAGTGGTGCTCGGCCAGCCAGTAACGGTGGTAGCCGAGCCGATCGGCGGCCTGCGCCAGCGCCAGGGTCTCGCGGATCGCGTCGGCCGGGCTGGCTCCGCTGCGGACCGGCGACTGGTCGAGGACGCTCAGACGAAGCATCGGGTTGCCGCCTATGCTATCAAGGGAGACATGAGGAACGAGGATCTTGCGACATTCATCGAGCGGCGGCGCCGCTTCGTCGAGGCGATCGGCGACGGTCTGGCCATCGTCCCGGCCGCTCAGGAGACGCTGCGGAACAACGACGTCAACCACCCGTTCCGGCAGTCCTCGGACTTCTACTTCCTGACCGGCTTCGACGAGCCCGACGCCGTGGCGGTGTTCAACCCGGCCCACGCCAAGGAGCGCTTCGTGCTCTTCGTGCGGCCGCGCGATCGGGAGATGGAGATCTGGACCGGGCACCGCGCCGGGGTGGAGGGCGCGGTGGCCTCGTATGGGGCCGATGCCGCCTATCCGATCGACCAGCTCGACGCCCGTGTACGGGAGTACGCGATCGAGCGGCCGCTGCTCTACTACCGGCTCGGCAACGCCGCCTTCGACGGGCGCATCATCCGGCTGGTGACCGAGCTGCGCGCGGCCCGTGGCCGCGGGTTCCCGGCTCCGGCGCGCATCGAGGACCCGGGGCCGATCGTGCATGAGCTGCGCCTGCGCCGCTCGGCGGCCGAGCTGGCCCGCCAGCGCCGCGCCTGCGAGATCAGCCGCGACGCCCACGTGGAGGCCATGCGCTACACGCGGCCGGGGATGCACGAGTACGAGGTGCAGGCGGCGGTGGAGTTCGTCTTCCGCTCGCAGGGCTCGCCGCGGGACGCCTATCCGTCCATCGTGGCGTCGGGCCCGAACGCCTGCATCCTGCACTACGTCGAGAACCAGCGGCTCATGGAGGCCGGCGACCTGCTGCTGATCGACGCCGGCTGCGAGTACGGGTACCACGCCGCCGACATCACCCGCACCTTGCCGGTCAACGGCCGCTTCAGTGGCCCGCAGCGCGCGATCTACGAGGTGGTGCTACGCGCCCAGCTCGCCGCCATCGCCGCCGCCAAGCCGGGCGCGCGCTACGAGGTCATCCACGACGCCGCCCGTCGCGTGCTCACCGAGGGGCTGGTCGAGCTGAAGCTGCTGCCGCGCGGGGTCGCCGACTCGCTGGCCATGCATCACTACCGGGAGTTCTTCATGCACGGCACCGGCCACTGGCTCGGGATGGACGTGCACGACGTCGGCGACTACCGGGTGACGCGCCAGTCGCGGGCGCTGGAGCCCGGTATGGTCTTCACCGTCGAGCCCGGGCTCTACATCGATCCCGAGCGCGAGACGGCGACGTACCACCTTCGCGAGTTCAGCGAGGACGAGATGTGGGAGCGCCGGCTGCGCCTGGGCATGACGGCCGCCAAGAAGCTGGAGGACGAGGAGAAGGCCAAGGCCGAGAAGGTCACGCACCCCATCCCCCGGGAGTTTCGGGGCATCGGCGTGCGCATCGAGGACGACGTGCTGGTGACGGCGACCGGCATCGACGTGCTCACCGCCGGCACTCCCAAGACCATCGACGAGGTGGAGCGCACCTGCCGCGAGGCGTCCCGCCTGCCGAGGTGAGCCGGGGCCCCGAGCGGGAGACTTGCCCGCCGGGGCAAAGCGACGCAAAATCTGGGGACTCGGCCCCACGAGGAGAGGACCAGCCATGAGAGAAGCTGTCGTCGTCGCCAGCTCCCGCACGCCCCTGGCCAAGTCGCAGCGCGGCTCCTTCAACATGACGCTGCCGTCGGATCTCGCCGCCCACTGCATCACCGACGCGCTCGGCAAGGCGCCGCAGCTCGACCGCAAGGAAGTCGAGGACGTCATCCTCGGCTGCGGCCAGCCGCACGGCTCGCAGGGCCACAACATCGCGCGGGTGGCCGCGATGCGAGCCGGACTGCCCACGAGCGTTGGCGGGCTGACCGTCAACCGGTTCTGCTCGTCCGGGCTGCAGGCCATCGCCATCGCGGCCAACTACATCATCAACGACGGCGCCGAGGTGATGATCGGCGGCGGCGTGGAATCGATCACGATGATGCAGCGGGACGCGAGCCCGAATCCCTGGGTGAAGGAGCGGCTGCCCGGCGTCTACATGGTCATGGGCGACACGGCCGAGGTCGTCGCCAAGCGCTACAAGATCACCCGGCAGGCGCAGGACGAGTACGCGCTGCTCAGCCAGCAGCGGATAGCCCGGGCCCAACAGGAGGGCTTCTTCAAGGAAGAGCTGGCGCCCATGCACGTCACGCGGGCGGTTCTCGACCGCAAGAGCGGTGAGAAGATCGGCGAGGAGCCCTATTACGTCGAAAAGGACGAGTGCAATCGCCCCGACACGACACTCGAGGGCCTGCTCTCGCTCCCTCCCCACTTCGACAAGACCAGCGGGCAAGGCACCGTTACCGCCGGCAACTCCTCCCAGCTCTCCGACGGCGCCTCGGCGACCGTGCTGATGTCGATGCAGCGCGCCAAGGAGCTCGGCATCAAGCCCAAGCTGGTGTTCCGCGGCTTCGCGGTAGCCGGCTGCGAGCCCGACGAGATGGGCATCGGCCCCGTGTACGCCGTTCCCAAGCTGCTGAAGCGCCACGGGCTGCGGGTCGAGGACATCGACGTCTGGGAGCTCAACGAGGCCTTCGCCTCCCAGGTGATCTACTGCCGCGACACGCTGGGCCTCGATCCCGCCAGGCTGAACAGGAACGGCGGGTCCATCTCGATCGGCCACCCGTTCGGCATGACCGGCTCGCGCATGGTTGGCACCATCGCCAACGAGATGCTACGGAGCAAGGCCCGGTACGGCGTGGTCACGATGTGCATCGGCGGCGGGCAAGGCGCGGCGGGGCTGTTCGAAGCCTGCCAGTAACGTGGGCCTCGCGGCGACCGAGCGCGACGCGCTGATCAAACGCTACGGAGACGGGCCGGCCCGCTTGAGGGCGGCGCTGGCCACGGTCCCCGGCGAGGCGCTGCAGTGGCGGCCGAAGCCCGGTGAGTGGTCGGCGCATGAAGTCGTCTGCCACTGCGCCGATTCCGAGTCGAACGCTTCGCTGCGCATCCGCACGCTCCTGGCCGAGGCGGAGCCAGTGATCATGGGCTACGACCAGGATCGCTGGGCGCAAGCCCTCGACTATCACGCGCACCCCGTGGAACCCGCGCTGGCCGTCGTGGATGCCGTCCGGGCGAGTACGCTCGCGCTCCTGCGTCGTTTCCCCGAGCACGCCTGGGGCCGCGTGGGCCGGCACACCGAATCGGGCCGCTACACGGCTGAGGACTGGCTGCGGATCTACGCCGACCATCTCGAGACCCACGCTCGGCAGATCGAGACCAACGTCCAGCTCTGGAACGCCGCGCGGCGCTGAGCCAGGCGCCGGGTCAGCCGCGCACGAGCAGGATCAGACCGGAGCCGAGCAGGAGACCGAAGACGATCCGCCGGAAGCGGCCCGGGTCGATCCGGTGGAACAGCGCCATGCCGGCCAGCACGCCGGCCAGGGCCGGCAACGTGTAGCCCGCCGTGGTGGTCAGGACCTCGCGGGTGAGGAGGCTGGCCCACCAGTAACCGGTCAGGATCAGCGCCTGGTTCATCACGAAGAAGGCCATCACGTTGGCCTTCATCGTGCGCGCGCTCCAGCCCTGCGTGGTGGCATAGACGATCACGGGCGGCCCCGGGGTGCCGACGGCGCCGCCCAGCACGCCGGCCAGGAGGCCGGCGCCGAGTCCCCAGCCGCGCGCCGTCAGCCGGCGCGGCATCGCGCCCCGCATCTCCAACGCAACGACGATCACCAGGACGAGGCCGATCAGCCGACTGAGAGCGCCGAGCGGGATCACGGCCAGCACCGCGACACCGAACGGCGTGCCGACGAGGGTGCCGATCAGCAGATCGACGAGCGCGCGGGGAGTCATGTCTCGCCACAGCTGCGTGAGGGCGACGAGCGAGAACACAAGGGCGTAGATCGTGAGCATCACGATGGCGGTCACGGGCGACATCAGGTAGGGCAGGAACGCCATGGCGACCAGGGCGACGCCGAAGCCGGCGAGGCCCATGACGAAGCTGGCGAGGAAGATGACGAGGGCGCCGGCCGCCCACGCGAGAGTCACCCGAGCATTCTACTCGGCGCCGGCTCGATGGCGGCCTCCTTGCACCGGGATGGCGGGAGGTGGCGGCATGGTGACGCTCGGATACAAGCTGTCGAGCGAGGAGTTCGGCCCCCGTGAGCTGGTGCGCCTGGCGCGACGGGCCGAGGACAACGGTTTCGGGTTCGCGCTGATCTCCGATCATTTCCATCCGTGGACGGACGCGCAGGGCCAGAGTCCGTTCGTATGGTCGGTCATCGGGGGCCTGGCCGAGGCGACGTCGCGCCTGATCGTCGGCACCGGCGTGACGTGTCCGACGATGCGAATCCACCCGGCGATCATCGCCCAGGCCGCGGCCACGTCGGCCGCGATGCTCGAGGGCCGCTTCTTTCTCGGCGTGGGGACCGGCGAGAACCTCAACGAGCACGTGGTGGGCGCCCGCTGGCCGGCCGTCGAGGTACGCCAGGCGATGCTGGAAGAGGCGGTCGGAGTGATGCGACAGCTCTGGCAGGGCGGCTACCAGGACCACCACGGTCTTTTCTACACCGTCGAGAATGCTCGCCTCTACACGCTGCCGGAGCGGGTACCGCCGGTCATGGTCGCCGCGGGCGGCGCGAAGAG
>OCZV010000817.1_pt1 | contig 11205 bp, 11 predicted proteins | sample 1539051 | NCBI WGS metagenome assembly OCZV01 (sample SAMEA3113581, study PRJEB22503) | soil metagenome
TCCTTTGTCCTTCGTCATTCGACATTCGTCATTTGTCGAAGCGCTAATCAATTCTTATGGGTCCCTTGTCAGCCTCAAAATCTGGTCTGGTTCGCGGTGTTCCGCCAAGCACTTCGCCACTGGACAACTCGGACGCACGGGACGACTGTTCGATTCCCGTGAGTGCGCTCTTTTTCAAACGTTTCCTAAAGCGACCGTTTCAAGTCGCATCGATCATCCCCAGCTCGAAAGCGATGGTGGAACGGGTGGCCAGCAAGATGGATTTCAGTCAGCCGCGGGTGATCGCCGAGTACGGCCCGGGGGAAGGGGTGCATTCGCGCGAGATCGCCCGGCGCATGAGTCCGGATTCGCAATTACTCCTGTTCGAGCTGGACCCCGCGCTCGCGCGCGATCTCGAACGTCAATTTGCGGGCGATGCCCGGGTACATGTGATTCATGGGGATGCAGCTTCTTTGCCATTCGAGTTGAAACGGCGCGGGATCGCTTCCTGCGATTACATCCTTTCAGGCATTCCATTCAGCATTCTTAAGATCGACAAGAAACGTGCGCTCCTGCGCAAGACGTATGACGCGCTCGCACCGGGCGGCAGTTTCATCATTTACCAGGTGACCAATGAACTGAAGCAGCACGCCACACTTTTCGAGCACGGCGAATCGGAATATTTCCTGCAAAACATGCCGCCGATGTTCATTACCGTTTTTCACAAAGTGCCGCTAAATGATCGCGAGTATCGAACCGGGCGGCGGCCGTCGGCAGCTGTTTGCGCAGATCGTTCGGCATGACAGACCGGCCGACCCGGATAGAAAAGGATTCGATGGGCGAGATGTCGCTCCCGGCCTCGGCGCTCCATGGCGCCTCGACCCACCGGGCGGTCCTGAATTTTCCGGTAAGCGGTTACCGGTTTTCGCGGCCTTTTATTCGCGGCCTAGGCTTGATCAAATGGGCAGCTGCGCAAGCGAATCACGATCTGGGCCTGCTCGACGCGGAGCGCGCGGCGCTGATCGTTCAGGCATCTGAAGAAGTTGTCGATGGCAAGCTCGACGACCATTTTCCGCTCGACATTTTCCAGACCGGCTCCGGTACGAGCACCAACACCAACGCGAACGAAGTAATCGCCAACCGTTGCGCGCAACTCGCCGGCAAACCGATCGGGTCACGCGAACTGATTCATCCGAACGATCACGTGAACATGGGCCAATCAAGTAACGACGTGATTCCTTCCGCGATTCACATCAGCGCGGCGGAACAGCTAAAGAACTGCCTGATTCCGGCGCTGGAAAAATTGCACGGCGCGCTCGATGCGAAGGCAAAGGAATTTTGGGAAATCCTTAAGATTGGCCGGACCCATTTGATGGACGCGACACCGGTCCGGCTGGGACAGGAATTTTCCGGCTACGCGCAGCAGGTTGCTTACGCCAAAGAACGTGCCCAAAAATCGATCGAAGTTTTGCGCGAACTGGCGCTGGGCGGAACAGCGGTCGGCACGGGCCTAAATCGCCATGTCGATCTTCCGGGGAAAATGCTGCGGCATCTGGAGCAGCGGACCGGCATCGCCTTTTACGAGGCGAAGAATCATTTCGAAGCGCAAGGGGGCAAGGACGCGGTTATCGAAGCAAGCGGCCACCTCAAGACGATCGCGGTCAGTCTGTTCAAAATCGCGAATGACATCCGCTGGCTTGGGAGCGGGCCGCGTTGCGGCATCGGCGAAATCCAGCTTCCGGCAACGCAACCAGGCAGTTCCATCATGCCGGGAAAGGTCAACCCGGTCATGTGCGAATCGATGATGATGGTGTGCGCACAGGTGATCGGCAACGACACGACCATTACCTGGGCCGGTGCAAACGGAAACTTCGAATTAAACGTGATGATGCCAGTGATGGCGCATAATATTCTCGAATCGATCCGGCTGCTGGCGAACGCGATCGATGTTTTCTGCGACAAATGCGTTAGCGGTATCGTGGCGAACGAAGAGCGTTGCCGGGAGTTGATCGAGCTGTCGATGGCGATGGTGACGAGCCTCGCACCGAAAATCGGTTACGATCGTGCCGCTGAAATCGCAAAGGAAAGCGCGAAAACCGGGCGCACCGTTCGTGAGATCGCCCGGGAGAAAAAAGTGTTGCCGGAAACAGAACTCGAGAGCGCGCTTGACCCCGTCAAAATGACCGAGCCGGGCGGAAAAGACGAGTAGTAATGACGAATAACAAATGACGAAGGACGAAGGAATGACGAAGCCGCGAATGACGAAAGAAGCAGGCTGTTGTAGCCCCGGCGCTGTGTCGCCGTGCAGGGCGGGATAACGCGGTGAGCGCCTCGGCACGGCGAGGCGGCAACAACACTGCGCGGTGATTCGGATTTCGGCATTCGGAGTTCGTCATTATGACTGACCTATGGTTGCTAAACTTGACGGGCCGCAATTTTTCGGTGGAGCGAACATCGCAATCAAATGCCCGAGCCACACCTATGAGCAGACGGTCGCGTTTTATCGGGATACCCTCGGGCTCCCATTACTCGAGGAAGAAAAGGACGGCTGCATTTTTCAATTCGGTCCGAACCGGCTTTGGATCGACAATGTGCCGAATCTGAGTCAACCGGACATCTGGCTGGAACTGGAAACCAACGATACCGAAGCCGCCGCGTCATTTCTAAAAGTGCATGGCGTAACGCGGCGTGATGAAATCGAACAATTACGCGAAGGCTTCGACGGCTACTTCGTGTCCGCGCCAAACGGCATCGTTCATCTCGTGATCGGCCACGAAGAAGCGTAGCTCTGGGGAGCGCGGGCGGCCGCGTGCTGTTTTCGGCCGCTGGCCGAAAACTCTCGGATCGTAAGTGGACTCGTTCGAGTACGAACAAGCAAGCTTTCGCGGTGTTCGTCGAAAGCTCGTTTGGCCAGCAGCCAAACGAGGCACGCCAGCGGCGTGCGCTCCCCAATCCACAGACTTGTCGATCTTACCGTCCTGCAGAGCCGCGACGCCGGATGTGTCGCCCCATGATTATGAGATCGCGCTCGATTCCGTCGAGCCGCGCAATCCGCGGCAGCAAGCCCCAGCGGTGGAAGTCCAGCCGCTCAAACAGCTTTAAGCTCGGTTCGTTGTGAGCAAAGATGAGTCCGATCATCGCGGAGATTTTAAGCGAGGACGCACGGACGATTGCTTCCTCCAGCAAACCCCGCGCCACGCCACGGCGCCGGAATTTCTCATGGACGTAAACGCTGATTTCGGCCGTGCCGCGATATGCGCAACGCGGCAGGAATTTCTTGAAATCCAGCCACCCAACCACGCCGCCGTCGCATTCCATCACCCAGAATGGATGTTGATCGGGTGAGTGTTCGCGGAACCACGGCAAACGCGCTTCGACCGTGGTCGGCTCAAGTTCTGCCGTTACCATGCGCGTTGGCACAGTCGCGTTGTAAATATCAACGATGGCAGGCAAATCCGCTTCGACGGCGTTGCGGATGATCATTTGTCTGTAGCGGCGGTCTGCGACCGCCGCATTTCCCATATGGCGGCAGCCATGCACAGCCACTACAGGGCGGATGCGGTTTGGAAAAACGCGTTCTCGAACGTCGGCTGAAACGAGCCGGGTTTGGTTTCACCGATTCGAAAGCGCGGACTGATTTCCGATTGAGAGGCGCAATGGACTTCCATGCCGATCCTGCCGCATTTCGCGAGTAACGCGCGCACGGCGCCCAACGCAAGCTCGGGCGTGTTGCAATCGCGGCTGAGATGGCCGAGCACGATGCGCTCGATTTTTCCTGGCAACAATTCCTCGATCACACTCACTGCTGCCGTATTCGACAAGTGGCCGTGCCGGGATTGGATCCGCTGTTTCACCGGCCACGGCCGATGCGAATCGTTCTGCAAAAGTTTTTCGTCATGATTGGTTTCGATCACGAGCGTCTGCACTTCGCGCAATCGCTCGATCACCATTTTCGTAGCGTAACCCAGATCGGTGATGAAACCGAGGCCGCTCGATCCGGCGTAAAAGGCAAATCCCAGGGGATCGACAGCGTCATGCGGCACCGGGAACGTCTGCACCGTGACGTCGCAGATAGAAAACTCCGAACCGGTCCGAAAAATTCGCCAGTTAGTTCCGAACGCTTTCGGGATTCGGTCGAACAATCCATCGCAACGAATCGCCTCCGCCGTGAGTGCGTTGCAATAAATCGGGAGATTAAATTTGCGGCAGAGAACTTCTAGTCCGCAAACATGATCGCCATGTTCATGCGTGAGCAGCACGCCATCCAACTGATCGGGCGCGATGCCGCACTGGTTCAGACGCAATACCAATTGCCGCGCGCTCAGGCCGCCATCGACAAGAACCTTGCAGTGACCGGTTGCGACCAAGGCGCTGTTTCCCGCGCTGCCGCTGCCGAGCATGGTCAAGCTGAACACGGGTCTTAAGTTAGCCGCATCATTTGATCTTGCGCAAACTGAAACGGATCAGAATGACTACGCATCGGCTTTCGCGCGGGCTTCAGCGCATCGTACTGCCTGATGTAATCAAAGAAGCCTGGCCCGCCTTGCGCGATCACGCCGCCCTGCGTGTAGGAAAACATGACCACGTAAATGGGTTTGCGTCCGCCGTTGTAACAATAATCGAGGAATTGTTTCCAATGGCCAGCGGTGCCGGGCAGGCCCGCGTTTAGGTCGGGATTACCGGCATACAATTTGATGACGTTAATGCCCGCTTCGCGCATTTTGTCGATGTCCGGTTTCCAGACGTTGGCATAAGCGGGAACAAAGTAATCCCCATAAGGAATAATTCCCGGGGCCGTGCCGATCGGTACCGGCGAGTAATTCATGCCTTTGATGACAAAGGGCTGTCCGTTGAGCTTTAGTTGAAAGCCGTTGGCCTTCACTACAGCGGCAGGGACGTTTGCGGCTGTGGCGAGCAGGAAAACTGTGGCGATAAGGCAACTGGATTTCGCAAAGCGTATCCTCGTTTTTGCAATTGAAAGAAGGAACATAAGTGGCGCCTCGTATGCTTGGGTTTGCGCTTCGCTGTCAAGCATTATTCTCAGCAATTTTTTTATAAAAATAGAATAAATATAGAACGCCAAGTTTTGATGCTTTATGCTTTGCTCGACATGACGCACGTCGAGAATTAGATTCGCGCCGCTTGAAAACGCTCATCTTCATTCTCGTCGCGCTGGGCAGCGTGTTTTTTAGAGACGCAGGTTGCGGCCAATCTAATCTGCCGCCTGCGAATAGCAGCAGCATTGATTTCAAACAATTTGGACTGCTCGCGATTCAGGATGGCGGAAGGCGTAAACCAATCGACACGTTCGCGCGAGAAACGCTGATCCGGATCACCGGGCGGTCCACATATGCCGATAACGCAGGCCGGAAATGGCAGCCGAACGATTTCGTTTTGTCGGCGCTGCTCGAGACGCACGATTGGAAGAACGAACCAATGGTGCTGATTTCATCAGGCCAATTAATCGAGCAGCTCGGACTCGATAAAACACAACGGCGATTCTCGTTTGCGCAATTAACCGGGTCCGCGGAATTGCAGCGGATCGCGAACGAGGCACGCGCGCTCAAGCGCGCGGAAAAACCGCTCGACCGAATTCAGCAGGAAGCCCTCGCCGTCAGTGACCGATTGGCATTACTCGGGAACGTGATGAACGGAAGGGCGTTGCTCATCGTTCCGTCGCCGAAAAATGAAGCGGATGCGTGGGCGGTGCCCGATCCAGAGGCGGTTGCGATTTATTACAACGAAACGCAGGTCGCTCCGGCTTTCTCTGAACTGACAAAAATGATGCGCGCTTACGCGCAAGGAGACGCATTCAATTTCGGCTCCGCTGCGCGTCAGTTGCGCGACAACCTGCGAGCGCTCAGCCCGTCGATTTATCCGCAGGAGCGACAATTGCGCCTGGAATATTTCTACAATCATTTCGCAGGGTTTTATCGCGCGATCTGGTGCTACGGGATCGCGCTCGTGATTCTGCTGGTCGCGCACCTGCGGAAACGCGGCCGCGCGTTGCAAAATCTTGGCGTCGTGATTGCGCTCGTTGGTCTCGCGTTTCAAGCGGCCGGGATCACGATGCGTTGCATGATTGCCGGACGTCCTCCCGTCACAAACATGTATGAATCGATCATCTGGGTGTCATTCGCGGTATTGTTTTTCGGGATGATCTTTTTCGCGCGTTACCGGACGCCAGTTTATCTGCTCGCGGCGTTGCCGGTAACGCTGGTTGCGCTGTTGCTCGTGCATCAAATGCCGATCGCGATGCCGTCGAGCATCGATCCGCTGGTCCCGGTGTTACGCGATAATTTCTGGCTTACCGTTCATGTGCTTACCATCACGCTGAGTTATGCGGCCTTCGCGCTGGCCATGGGGTTCGGGCACATTCTGCTCTGGCGGTATGCGCGCAATCCGGCCGCCACGAGCGCGGACGCGCCGATGCATTTCTGGCTCTACCGCGTGCTTCAGCTCGGCGTGCTTTTACTGGCAGCGGGCACGATTCTGGGCGGGGTCTGGGCAAATTATTCCTGGGGACGGTTCTGGGGCTGGGATCCCAAGGAAACGTGGGCGTTGATTGCGCTGCTTTGTTATATTCTGACGCTCCATGGCCGGCTCGCCGGTTGGTGGACAGAGTTCGGCCTCGTCGTGGCGAGCGTGGTCTGTTTCCTCGCGATCCTGATGGCGTGGTATGGCGTGAATTTTGTGCTCGGGAAGGGTTTGCACAGTTACGGGTTCGGCATCGGCGGCGAGACTTATGTCGCGATATTTGTCGTTCTCGATTTTTTGTTCGTCGCGTTCGCGATCTGGCGATATCGAAGGAGCAAACGCCTGGTTAGTCCAGCCGGCGAAATTACAGGCGAACGCGTCGCTGTTTAGCGCCGTAGCCGGGGAGCATTCTGCCGGACGGCTCGCGTGGAACCCGGTTAGCGTAGAGATTCGGTACCATGTCCAAATGAAGACGTCTGCGGGTTCGCGGCAGAATGCCACGACCGACGGGCTAAAAGCCCGCGCTCCCCAAGCGATGCGATCTTTTTCGTAGCGTCATACGAATTTAAAGTATGGCGGGACGCAGAACGAAATACCGGCGGCGACCGCTCCGCCCGCAGGCGCCTCCAGCACGACCCGGCGAAAATATTGAGGCGGGCGGCACGAAAATCGGCGTCAAGAGCGGCGCGCAAAAATCTGAGCGTACCCGGGCAAAGCGTCGCTCGGCCGGCGTGCGCTGATTCTGTAGCCGGCCTCGGTGATACCGGCCCGCGATCACCGATTGCGGCTACGGAGTTGTCTCCGGTGTGAGCGCATCCAGAAATTCGCGTGGCGTTTCGGCGTGGAGCAGTGTCGAGCGTATCGCATCATCTTTCATCAGTCGTGCCAGCGTCCCAACGCAGATCAGGTAATCGTTGACCAACTGTTGCGGCACGCCGATCACGAAAATCAGGTGGGCGCGCACTCCGTTTTGGCCAAAGGGAATGCCGGCGCGACTGCGCCCAATGCCAAGAATGATTTTGTCGACCAAATCGGTGCGCGCATGCGGAAAGACAACGCCGTGTTCCACGACGCTGGGATGCGCCTGCTCGCGCGCGAGGACTTGTTCGAGAAATTTCTCCGGCTGATCGATCTTCTCGTTTTCGGCAAGTAATTGAACGATCGCGCGCAGCGTGTTCCCCGGTTTTCGGGAGCGCAATCGCAGGATCACCTGCTTTTCATCGAGAAGATCAGCCAGCGCGATAGCCATTAGCGGCAACGAGATTTGTTGGATTATCCGGGCAAACACAGTTATCCAGTTAATCGGATAGCCGTGGCAACTGAAAAGATACCAGCCGGATCGAACGAAGAAGCAACGGTCTCGTTGCAACGGAGCATTTACGATCCGGGATACGTCAATGCGATGTCGCATTTTTATCGCGGCGAGATGGGACGGATCATGGTCTGGCGGCAGCGGCTCGACATCACCACGAACTGGGCGATTACCAGCAGCACCGCCATCATCACCATCGCCTTTACCACTCGCGAAGTGCCGCATATCATTTTCTTTTTCAATCTGGCCATTGTCTGGGCGATGCTTTGGATCGAGGCGCGCCGTTACCGTTTCTACGACGCATTTCGGGCGCGCGTCCGGATGCTGGAAGCGCATTTCCTGGTCCCGATGGTGATGGAAAATCGCGAGATGCTGCAGGGCGAATGGAAAAAGCTGGTCTGCGAAGATTTGATTTTGCCCTGCTTTAAAATCAGCAAACTGGAAGCAGTCGGGCGGCGATTGAAACGCAACTACGTTTTCATTTTTATTCTCATCATGATCGCGTGGGTGACGAAAATATTCCTGCACGCGAGCGCGCCAATCGAGGGGCCGCGCTCATTTTACCACGCCCTGCGCATCGGACACATTCCTTCCTGGCTGGTTGCCTTCATTTTTGCTGGCACCCTGGTCAGCGTGACCGCCATCACAATTTATGTCAGCAGGAAGTCCTCCGGCGAAATCTCAGAGTTCGGCACGCATCGCTCGCTCTGGCGGATCTGATCCAGTTTTAAGTTTCAAGTGTTAAGTTTTAAGCAAACCGAATCATGGCGTGATGTCTGATCACCGTTCACCGATCACTGATCACTTTGCGAAGCTTTGCGAGATTGTCGCGAAGCTGCGCGCGCCGGGCGGTTGCCCGTGGGACCGCGAGCAAACGCACGAATCGCTGCTGCCTGCGTTGATCGAAGAGGCCTACGAAACAGCCGGGGCACTGCGCGCCAAAGACGACGCAAATTTTCGCGAAGAACTCGGCGATCTTCTGTTGCTCATTGTGATGCACGCCGAAATCGCGCGGGAAGGCGGCCGGTTCAATATCGACAATGTGCTGGCTGACGTGACCGAGAAACTCATCCGGCGCCACCCGCATGTGTTCGGCAAAAGCGATGCACGCGATAGCGACGCGGTGCTCAAACAGTGGGAATCAATCAAGCGCACAGAAAAAACAAACAAACATTATCTCGATGGCCTGCCGGCGGCGCTGCCCGCGTTAATGCGCGCGCAAAAGGCGCAATCAAAAGTTGCGCGCGTCAATTTCGATTGGACTGACGTGCGTGACGTGATCGCGAAGGTTGGAGAAGAACTTAATGAAATGAAGCACGCAGTCGCTTCGCAAGACAAGCAGGCAATTCAAGACGAGATCGGCGATCTGCTGTTCGCGGTCGTCAATCTCGCGCGCAAATGCAAACTCGATGCCGAAAGCACGCTGCAAGCCGCTACCGACAAGTTTGTCGTGCGATTCAATCGGCTCGAGGACGAGTTGCACGCCCAAGGCAAGCGGCTTGGGGATGCCGATCTGGCTGAGCTGGATGAGATTTGGAATGAGATAAAAAGGAAATGACGAAAACCAAATGACGAATGACGAATTAATTGCGAAGCCCGGATGAGGTCGTTTTTGCGCGGGCTCCTGTTTCGTCATTCGACATTCGACATTCGTCATTCATATTCTCCGTCCCGATGAATCTCCTGATCAATTTATGCCTGGCGTTCTTCGTGCTGGTGGCGTTGCTGATGGTGCTTGTTATCCTGATGCAACGCCCAAAGAGTGAGGGTTTGGGGGCGGCATTTGGCGGGGCGGTTACGGAAAACATTTTCGGCGCGCAAACCACCAACGTGCTGGTGAAGTTTACGTCATGGTTGGCCGGCATTTTTTTCGCGCTCACCTTTGCGTTGTCGATTCTGTATGCGCATCGGAGCACGGCCGACAGCGCTTTCCGGCGTGAGCTGATGAAATCGCAAGCGGCGCCGCAGACTTCTCCCGCACCGACAGCTGCTCCTAAACCTTCGCCGGAGTCTTCTCCGGCGACTACGCCGGTTCAGGCTTCACCGGGGTCGGGTGCTTCCGCCGCGCCAGATTCAGGCGCGGGCGTTTTGCCTGCCGGCAGCGCGACGCCAGAGACCTCGCCATCGCCGGGTCCGTAAGCGGACCGGTTCGCCGGACGTCCGTCGCACCCCGTCGCAAGTCGCTCTGCCACGACAAGGCCGTAACGGTAGAGATCCTCCCTTTCGGGCAGGGACGGCAAGCGAACTCCGAAAGCCCTTTCGCGAGTTGATCTCCAATCACCCCGTCGCGCTGCGCTACGACGCACAGCTTCGATGCGCGTCGCTACAATGATTTGCGAGTTCACGCAATTGTTACTTTGCCGCCATACGGCTGTAACAATTGCCCTCCATTTTCGCAGCGAACAACGACAAGAAACGCGGCCTAGTGCCGCATAAAAATAAGGAGAAACAATGCTTGTAAAAAAATTAACGTTCGCTGTTGTCACCTTCGCTTTTGCGTTCACCGGAATCGCGGCTCATGCGCAAGAAGCAGGCGCACTGCTCGATCTGCTCGTCCGTAAAAGGGTCATCACCGACCAGGAAGCAGAAGAAGTAAGGTCTGAGCTGTCAAAAGAGATGGCAGCGACCTCTGCCGGGAAATGGAAACTCTCGGCGCCGATTAACGAAATCGAGCTCTACGCTGATACGCGCGTGCGTTACGAATATCGCGGCGGCAGAACGGCCTCGAATGATCCGGAGAACCCAAATGATTGGCTGGAACGCAAGCGCGCGCGCTACCGAGTGCGCGTTGGTCTGCGCGGCACCCTACTTGACGATTGGTCTTTTGGACTCCGATTGGAAACCAGCTCCAGTAATCGCTCGACGAATGTCACGTTTGGGGGGGACAGCAGCAACGGCCCGTTTTCGAAAAACGACGACGGCATCTTCGTAGGCCAGGCCTATATCGCTTACAAGGGCTTCCCCGACATCACGTTGACTGCAGGCAGGATGCCGCAACCCCTCGTGACCACGTCAATGCTGTGGGATGACGACATTAATCCGGAGGGCTTGGCCCAGCAGTGGAAGCATACGTTTAATATCGATCTTGGCGGTGGGGGCGGAGCGGTCGAATCCTACAGTAAGGAGGGCTACAGCAAGGATGGCAAAGGCGTCGTAACCGCTCAGGCGGCTGAACCGTTTAAGTTGAAGATCGATGTCTTTGCAAATTTCGCACAGTTCGTTTACGACGACACGAATCCTGAAAATCCAATCGGGCCTGCCCGAACGACGGACAGCAACGGTTTTGAACAAAGAGTTCCAACCACGGACGCGTACCTGCTCGCGTGGCAGGTTGGAGCGCGGGTCACGTTTCCGAACAACATTTACTTCCAGCTCGCGCCCACCCTCTACAACTACACCGGCACCGGCGACACGTTTAACACTTTTTTCCAAGGCGA
>OCZV010000818.1_pt1 | contig 11201 bp, 8 predicted proteins | sample 1539051 | NCBI WGS metagenome assembly OCZV01 (sample SAMEA3113581, study PRJEB22503) | soil metagenome
TCAGCCTTTCTTCTCCCAATCCTTCTCCTTGTCTTCCTGTTCAATCATATAATTGGTTGTGCTTGAACTATTGACCCTTTGTAGGATAGAAATACCTATCTTCCTTGGGTTACCCCAGCTAGATAGTTACTTTTGATAGCAAAATCTCCATTAGCACGAGAATATCTCCACGAAAAGACCCCAAATGATGCACAAGTTTCCTGTGGCGGAGTAGTAGAGATATCAGATACGTTGGTCTAGCTCAAAAAGAGCTTTTTCTGCCTTATGAAACAGCAAATTTGTCAAGACATAAATAACATTTTGCTATCTTAGCGGCTTGGTGGAAGATTGGTTTTTGAGAGTATACCTACAGGATACGAACTACGGTTCCTAATAGACATTGCCATCGCACTTGCAGCAGGCTTTGCCATCGGTGCAGAAAGGGAATTAAGGAACAAGCCTGCTGGAATCAGTACACACTGCCTTGTCATTGGAGGTACAGCAATATTCACATTCCTGTCTTCAGTGGTCGATCCTAACTCTTCATCTAGAATTGCAGCGCAGATAGTTTCGGGTATTGGGTTTCTTGGAGCCGGGATCATCCTTAAGAGCGAGATAGACAAGAAAATTACAAACCTGACTACAGCCGCTGCTATATGGTTTGCAGCATCGATTGGAATGGCTATAGGTTACGAATACTATTTTCTAGTAGCTGTAGCAACAGCATTTGCAGTTGGGGTGCCAAGGATTCCTCATATCTCAAGGATGATAAAGAAAGGGGAAGAGGAATAGTGAACTAGCCCCTGCCCTGCACCTAATACTCCTAATACTCCTCCCCCTCTCTATGCAGTGCCGGCTACCTTTTATCAATCATCGCTGCGAGCTTGGCGGACCCACCAATTTGATTCCATGTAGGAATCTGTGTGAAAGAATAGCTGTTCGAGGCCATAATGGCAGCCTCTATGATAAAGGTATGAAATACTGTCCAAAATGCGCTATTTTCTTCCGTTCTGATGAGAAAACTCACTGTTTTTGCTGTGGTAAAAAGCTTAGAGTTAGAACCCGTAATAGCCGGACAAGGAATCGAAATAGATGTTCAAAGTGTAATAGAAAACTAATAAACTTCAGTTTGCATGATAATGATGAACGATATTCGTTGATATGCCGTACCTGTGCAACGGCCTAGAAAAGCAAAGGAGCGCAGGTTTCTCTTTTGGTAGCATAGCATTGCCTTTTTGATATTCCAATCTTCTGGTACTTCTGGCAATAGATGCAAAATATCCCTATTTCCTACAATTCAATGAATCATTTCTAATATTTACTCTACACCATTTTTCACTCAGCTCCTTTCAAGAGCAGTATCTATTTCAGCTATGCATTTTTTTAAATAGTGTAAAGGATCTATAAGGCATGACGTAATGACGCTTTCACTTTAATTTTTTCTCATTAGCCTTCTTTTGAAGGTCTACCACATGCAATATCGTCGTCGTCATCATCATCGACATCTAATTAGTCGAAACCATCATGATTGTGTTTCACCCAAAAAACATTCAATTTCTGATAAAAGGTTTCTATTATTTAGGAACATTTAATGATTCCAATATATTCATTCAATTCTTCAAAGATGAAGTGGCTACGAGGGTAGAATTTCCCTATTAATACTCTAGAGTAAATACAAAGTAGAAGCGTTGTTTCTGGATCAATATTGGAATGAATAGACTATTTTATGATTCACTATATCTTAGCCAATATCAACTCTTTTCTCCTGTCTATTCTTTACCCTGCTGTCGCTTAATCCGCATTCTGTACATTTGTATATTAGCGAGTTGCCAATATCCTTCTCAAGAAACATGTCTCCTCCACAGCATGCACACTTCATGGCTAGCTAATACCATAAAGATGAAAGACTATTTCTTTGCTTTGGTCTTCTTGGCCTTTGACAATTAGGCATTTTATCTTTCATTTTCTAATGCTATTTGATGATGGCACAATGTATATCTGGTGCGGCTGTTTCAAACTATACCTATTAGCATCTTGTATATGAGCGGGAGTGATATGCATCTATGCAAAATAATTCATAAATAAGCTATAGGGGCAGCATTACAAGTGACGAGCATCACTATTGTTATTGGAAGAACTGGTGGCTTCGGTTACAATTAAAAGGTTAATATGTTTTGGGAGTAGGAGTAATATATTATGGGCATCTTAGAATATGCTGCTCAGGGATTATTGGGCGAGTTAGACAAAACAACACAGGAATTTTATGGGTTTGTTATGCCTGCTATCGACATATACGAAGATGGAAATGACTTGGTTATTGAAATTGACCTTCCTGGTTTTAGGAAAGATGATATCAATATTAGAATTATAGATAAAAATATACTGTCAATTAAGGCAACAAGAGGCCGAATATCAGAACAACAAGAATCATTATCACGTATACACCTGAGACAGAGACCAGTAAGAATAGACAAAAAGATAGTGTTGCCTATCTCCATTAACGAGGTTGAAAGAATAACAGGAGCAGCCAAGCATATGGATGGAGTTGTTACATTAAGAATTCCAATTCCAGAAGCAAGAACTGTTCCTATAACATAGCATATGTCCTGCTGCTTCTTTGAGAGAAGCACCAATAGTAGTGGTTATATGAAGGCAAAGTTTTGTGACTTCTTCCGAATGATTATTGCCACATTTTTATCTTTCTATCCCTTATCCCTAAAGGATCAATTTTTCTTGTATGGTTGGAAGCCTTCAGTTTTCATTAGCAATTAGCTGAAAACTTGTACGCCTTAGTGCATGGCATAAATGTCTGCTTTGATAACAGTATAATACTGTGATGATGGCAGGAGAGTAGCTCCAATACTTGTCGTTAATTATCTAAAAAGGTGCAATATAAACTTCAGCCGACTCAGCCATTATTTATGCTAGCTAACATTATTTTAAATGAAGAATCCGAAATAACCTTGCTCAAATGCAATAATACATAAGTATCACATTCTTTAGTCTACTAAAGAAGACTGTGTTAGCGGGCATAGAAGAATTATGTGGGCCTACAGGGAGAAGGGGAGTAGTAACCCACTGCTAGCCGCTAACACAGTCTGTTTTAGTCTTTACTTTTTGCCACGTATAGCAATCACGTCTATAAAAAAGGGAATGAAATAATAACCTAGAACTTTATTATAATGCTTTGAGGCCTCATGGGTTGTTTATCAATAGTTTAGAATATTCTAGAGAAGAAGAGTCAGTTTAGCCCATTTTACATCTACAGCACGTTTAACTTATTTCATAAAGACTCGGATGGTTCATCGGCTATGATGCTTACGATATCCACAGCTTAAGATTGATTGCAGAGATTTTTTGTAAAATTTGTTTCCAAACCCAGGATTTATACAGGAATTGAGCATTCTAAAAGGGTTGTCAAGCCTATCTGGTCATTATTAGGACTAACAAGAATTCAACCAGAGTGGCATTGCTTTTTACCTTGCCGCTTTTTCTAACAGTAGCCAAAAAGTCCAAAAGATACTACCAAACTACTGTCTAAGCTTCAAAGTAGATCAAACCTTTGAAAGAGGATGGACAGGCGATTATAAACCGATTTGTGATGCCGAGAACCTAAAACATAAAAACTCTCTCATTTCTTCTCTGTACACTCATGCGTAGTTTGATTTCACTGCTTTATATACTGCTCAACCTTTACCATCGTGAGATGTACTCCAGATGTACCTCGTGCTGAAGCAATATTCCGCTTCGATGACAATATTGCTTATCATTGCTATTTTTTCTTCTTCTATCACTATTGTATATGGCCATGGCCTTGGAACTGACAGGTCACTGCCAGTCACAATCTCGGGTAAACAGCTTTCAGTAGAAGCATCATTAAATCCGACCTTTCTTGATGAAGTTTCCGGTAGCAAGCCTGTCTTTATAGTAAGAACGGTTGACGATACCACGAACTCTACCATTTCCAGTATTGACATGAGAATAGTTGTTGAACTGAACAATCAAATTTTGGTTGACCAGCGCTTCAGGTCATCTGACGGTGTTGTTAAGGCAAACCTGATCCCAGATAGCGACATAGAAGGCTGGCAGATAAACGGTCAAGCCAGGCCAAGCGACCGGATAGAAGTGAGCCAGAGCAACCCTGTTGAATTGCGCAGCAGGATCCTTACAGCAGGAGGACTCTATCACATCGTAGTGATTATTGAGAAGAGCAGCCCTGGACTTGCAATAGAGTCCGACCAAAAGTTCGATCTCTATGTCAGCATTGGCACGTCATACATCTTTGGTGTGCAAGTGCCGCAGGGCGAGGAACAAATGGTGGTTAAGACGTATTATGACGAGATTACCAATTTCGACTATTCTAACAAGACGATCAAGTTTGAAATGCCCTTTACGTGGGAACACACTTACGTAGATCAAGTGCCTGTGCTCCATACCGAAGTTCAGTTCCCAAAGACTATTGAAGAGTTGCAGACGAACAGCTATCGTGGAACACTGAACGGCAGAGAGCTGGAGGCGCAAGCGGTGGTTATTGACGATTACACCTCCGATAGGAACCGCATAGTACATTTCGTAATTAATAACCCCATGCTGAGCCGCTTTGCTCAAACAATAAATGACAGCAATGTTGCAGTGTTTACTCTAGTGCCAGTGGAGAAACCGAAATTCCCACTGGACATATTATCATTGCCAGACGAAAAATTTCTCTTCCAGCTGTCATGGGGTCCTGACATAATTGAAACCGGTATTCCAACAACTTTTGTCATGAACATCCAAGATCCGGCCACAGGTGACCTCCTCAGAGGATCATCATTCGATTTTGTATTGATACAAGATGGCAATGAAATTCATAATGAACACATGTTGTCTGAGTTCGGTACCTATTCTTATGAATACACCTTCTCAAAGGCAGGAAGGGTAACGCTAGCCGCAAACAACATCAATAGTCAAGGCGAAAGCGCGAAGATAGACCTTGTTGTACAACAAGGAACTGGCAATCCAAATCCACAACCACAGCCAACTCAATCCCAATGCTTCATCGTGACAGCTGCATTTGGCTCTGAGCTGACACCTCAAGTGCAATACTTGCGCCACTTCCGTGATAACTACATCTTGTCAACAGCATCCGGCACAGCCTTCATGAAGATATTTGACTCAGTCTATTATTCATTCAGTCCGCAGATCGCAGAATATGAGAGAGAGCAACCTTGGATGCAGTCAACTATCAAGGTAGCATTGTATCCCCTATTTGGGATACTAATGGCTGCAGAGCGTGTTCATGTAGCAGTAGGAGGCGGCGAGGTTGGATCAATATTGGCAGGTGCAGTATCAAGCGTGCTTATAGGTGCTGTTTATCTTGCGCCTATGGGCTATGCCGTAAGCAGATATAGAAGAGTCGCCAATAAATTATTGGCAATTATTGTCTGTGCAGCAACGGCAATTCTGGCAATTACAGTACTTGCACTGGATGTCTTTCTCCCATTAAGCGCTGTCATATTTGTATTAGCTGTAACTGGAGCTTCGGCAATAGCAGTGGCTAGGGTAATCAAATACCTAGTGCATAAGCAGTAAGAAATTCCTGCAGGCTTGCATTCAAATCTTCTTTTATACAAAGTTGCGATAATTGCTTTTGTATGAAAAACTGCTGCTGCCGCCTGCTAGAGTTTTTCATCATCAATTTCGTGAGCAGTCATCTTTTCCATCGTTACGCTCTAGGGGGAAGAAAAAGTAGGTAGATTATTCAGCAGAGCACATATGGCAAATGCTCATTTCTTCTCTCTTCTTCACCCGAATCAGTTATTGACGCCAAGCTGATTGCTTTTTAATAATTTTTCTTTTAGCCAATTATCTGTCAATGACAGTTTTGCAAAATTTCCTAAACTTGGTTAGCGTATGTCATCTATTTCTTTTAATAAATACCATATATTGCAGACAAATTTTGCAACATACTGCAGGTTAGCCGGTTGGTCATGAATATAGAATAAGAACGGCGGAGGCTAGAAAACCGCAAAAATAAGATTAATAATGTGGAGACCGCCATGCGACCAATGTTAAAACTTCATACAAATAGCTTTTGAAAGTGATTCATAAATGGAAAACTTTTGATGTTCCATGAAAAATTGGGGGTGGAATTGCTTCCATATCACTCAATCATTTGTGTCTGTGATGTATTGTCCTGTATGTGTGTGTATGTCTATGCTGCCGCTATTGCATCACGCCAGTCATGTTCATCATTCCACCCATGTCACTATATCTCATCATACTCTGTTCTATCATTTCCGGAGAGGCCACTATTCCATAGATTGGTGTATTTCCAAAATGGTTTTCGAGTGCAGCCGGGTCAGGTGTTATCGCTATCACTTTGTCCTGTGCTATCTCTATTGTAGTTTGCACACCTTGAACTGGACCTTCTCGCATTGTAATTGTGGCTGTGCCGGTTATTGTAGTAGAATTCGTACTGCTATCAAATGTTGCGTCTCCGGTCTGAGTGAAGTTGGATATTTCATGAGTGTGCATAGCCGAGCCATTGAGCATTACCATATGAAGCATTGCATGGAAGCCTCCAATATTGCTGATGCCACCAGTCGTGTCAGACGTGGCAGTATCATTCTGCGAAGCCATCTCCATCATCCAATGGCCTGCAACAATCCACGCTGGTTGCCCTTGCTCGTCATTTTGGATACTAGAAATCATACCCCACTTGTGGTTCGCGCCCATTTGATGCAACATAGTCATCATGTCGCGTCCTCCCATATCCATCGACATGCCAGAAGTTGTAGTGTCTGCACTAGTGGTCTCATGCGATATTGCGGCTGTCGGTGCTGCAATGCCAAATGTTCCGCCAATGATTGCAAAAGCCGCAACGAATGCTGCTATAATGCTAGTATTAATCGAGCAACGTGAGAATACTATAGATTTAAAGGATCTATGTGAAAATTCACTTATTTCCTTTGCTGCATATTATACACTGTTGTTGCATGGGAACTTGTAGGTTCCCATCCTTCTTCTGTTAGAACCTGCTAGATTATAGGATAGATAACTGGGCGGGGGTCTTGTCAAGCTAATGTAGCATATGTGGCATCAAAATGATGTAACAAGTGATTCTTGTTGTCAATAGATGCAAAAGTGTTAAAGGCTCTCTACTACAATCTTATGCTAGATACACCTTGTCACATATAGATGATGTTTATAATAAACTAAAAAGAGATATCGGAAATGACTTTCACGAAAGTAAAGAAGGAAAGATCATAGAACTTTATTCATTTCATTGTAGTAATTGCGGCTATCGAAATATACATGACATTAAGATACTTACATGTGGTTGCGGCAAAGAGCTGCAGGGCATACTGGTTTATCGCAAGATTGGAGACACAGTAATTTACGATGCAAGACAGAAGAGAAAGAGACATAGATAGTAGGTATACTTACATGCATAACTTATCATTTTGGTCAACCTTTCAAATTCAGAGAATTCACGGCTAGTTGAGAGTGTTATCCATGATAACTGAAGCTTGAAAAATGTGTCTTAAATTCTTATACTGGTGATGTCTACATCTCTATATTCCACTAACACCACGAATGGATCCACTTTTGCAGCTTTGTATTTAAATTGAGCATGTATGATACATCATTGAGCGTGGAGGATTAAAAGAGAGAGGAGCTGCTAAGGAGAGGATGACTATGACGGCAAAGAAAAAGCTATTTGTTAATTTTGATGGTTTGTGTGAACCAGCAAATCCAGCCGGTATACCATGCTATGGTTTTGTAGTAAAAAACGAGAGTGCTACAGTATCACATAGGGGATATGGCTTAGTTAATTCAGTTAAACCTTTTTCTCCTCAAGCTACTAGTAATGCTGCTGAATATGGTAGTGCAATAAAGGCTATGGAATGGCTAGTAGAAAACGGCTACGCTAATGATAATAATAATGATGATGATTATGAAATTCTTGTGAGAGGAGACTGTCAATTGATAATGAGAAAACTGAAGAGCAGAGATTACAGTCCAAGGGCTGCAAGAATGAGTCCAATGTATAATAAAGCTATTATGCTGCGTTCTAAGTTTGCCCCGGATAGTATAAGGTTTGAATGGGTAAAGCGTGATGAAAATAGAGAAGCTGACGAGCTCGCAAAGGAGGCATACTATTGGGCTTTGAGGAAGTATCCGGACCTCCGAAGGAGAGTAAGAAAGCATTGGGCAACAATGCTGTGGTTAGAACAAATGATACATAGGGAACAATAAGATTGTCGATCTAAAATAAAATCACTTCAAAGAACATATGTATTAAGGCGTGGAATCTCATTACTTTTTACGTATACGTGCAACATCTATGGGATGAGTACTGCACGAGCCTCTACTTCAGACCTTTTGAGCCTATATAGTACTTCATTAGCCCCTACCAGTCTGTGTGTTTCTATGATGACTTGCAAGCCCAGGCTACTTGCCATCTTGACTAAATCGGCCATGTCTTTTCTAGTGCCAATAACGCTGCCTTTTACTATTTTTTCTTCAAATGTGGGAAAGTTAGCTACATTGCCACGTACGCCTAGAACAACAATGCCTCCTTTCTTGACTGACTTAATGGCAGTATCTATCACATTGTCAGATGGTGCAAAGACAATTGCACTGTCAAGCATACCCTCCTCGTCTGTCAGGTTCTTCAACAACTGCTCATCCGGATCTTGATAGACAAAGACATTATCTGCACCCAGCTTTTTTGATAAGTCGATGTGTTTTCTAGTTCTTGATACGGCTACAACCCTTGCCCCATAAATCTTGGCTAATTGGATGGCCAAATGGCCCACCCCGCCTATTCCAAAGATGCCAACTGTCTTGCCTGCAGCAGGCTCGCTTGCCTTGACTGCCTTGTATGCGGTTATGCCTGGGCAGAAAAGTGGCGCAGCGTGGGCCGAGTCTAATTTGTCTGGGATTGGAGTCACAAATTCTTCCAATGCAGAGATGTATTCAGCATAGCCTCCCTGCACAGTCTCACCAGTTATCTCAGCGCTTTCACACAAGTTCTCTCGGTTTGACATACAATACTCGCACTGCAGGCAGGAACTAAAAAGTGGCTGGATGCCAACCCTGTCACCTACTTTGACCTTTTTCACGCCATCTCCTATCTTTTTAACAATGCCGACGACTTCGTGGCCCGGTACCACTGGCAGGCTTGAAGGCGCGCCATACTTTTTCCAGTCGCCTTCGATAAGGTGCAGGTTTGACCGGCATACGCCGCATGCCTCTATCTCAAGGATAAGTCCAGTTCTTCCCTTTATTGTTGGCTTGTCAATTGACATAAGTTTGAGGGGGCGGGTCTCTATCGGTGCAAGTTTTGTGAGAACCATCGCCCGCATTTTTTCTGCCATGGTATCAACATTTCTTTCTCACATTTATGCTTGTGTAAGACAATTTTGACCCTAATTTTTGTGGAAGAAACCTAGACCTAACTTGCTTATGTCTATCTGCAACTTGAGTTCATTATAGCCTCTACTACCAGTCAACCAATTAATTCTTCAGTTCTTCTAAGTTTGAAACAGCATAGCAGTTCTCTCCCTCTTTGGTTTGTCAATGGGCTCATAGTGGGAAAAAGGTAAACATCGATTTGACCTAACTTCTTTCCACAGATACCTACTGGGAGTAAAAGGGCCCTTACAAGTTGCAGTTAAGAGAGACACTAGGGTTTCATCATGTGATAATAGGAAGCCACTTCTTCTACTATAACATTTTATCATATCTACTTATTAGGAGAATTATCGCAAATTGAGGCGTCTGTGTCCTCATTATCTCGCTTAAGAAAGCCACTATTATATTCAATTATGATTTCTATTCTTATTTTCGGTACTGCTTTTGGATTATACTTTTTCTTTAGAGGATCTGCTGAAGAAAGTGTCCGTGAGTTGTTATTCGAGCAACAAAAACAACAGCAGATAGAGAACACAAAGTCTCTAGGCGAGCAGGTAGAATCTGATCTTGACAGGGTTGTCATGCAGCTTGAATTACTTGCAAGAGAACCTGTATTGCAAAGGGGCGAGCTAAGTACTCAAGAAGCATCCACGTTACTAAAGCAAGCAGAGTCCGACATCAATTCCCAAATCACGCCGATTGATACTCTCGGACTGCTAAATTCAAGCAACATCCTAGTAAACATCTCTCCTGATGAATACCGTAAATACATCGGTCTAGACAGATCGCAAACAGAATACGTACAAGAGGTGAACAAGAGTTGGCAACCCTATATCTCATCAGGCTTCACTGGCGCAGTAGGGCGATATATTATTGGAATCGGCGTTCCAATAACTAATCTTGAAACTGGCAGGCATGTAGGTATCATTGCTACAGCACCTTTTACAACTCAGTTCTTTGAGCGTTATGGTAATATCTTAAACATAAACACACAGTTTATCGTTGCGCTGGATAGAGATGGCAAATACTTAACTGCTGCTCCGCCAGAATTAGTGGGTAAGGATTTCTTTGGAGAAGAGGTTCAAAAACTTACGAATGGAAATCCAGATGTCTATAGACTCTATGAAAATGCAGTAAGATTTGGTGAGCCGGGCAGTGCCGTCTTTGATGCTGGTCTTGGAGAGCATTTCGCTACTGCATATCCAGTGGTATATAGGCCTCAGGGCCAAATAATGACTGTGATTTTGTCGACGCCAACTGCAGCAATATATTCAGAGATAGAAGAAGCATTATTTACTCAGAAGTTACAGACAATAATTATTCTTACAGCCGCTACCTCTGCAACCTCTGCACTAATCTTCTTTATTCTCAGGCGTAACGCTGCACTTGAAAGAAAGGTAGAAGGAAGAACAGCGGAATTGAGAACTGCTAATGAAGAACTCCGCATCAATGATAAGATACAAAAAGAATTCATCAATATAGCAGCTCATGAGCTACGAACACCAATAGTGCCAATACTCACTCTTTCTGAATTACTGTATTCTAAGGTATTACTGCATTCTAACATAAAAGGACAGCAACAACAAGAACATGAAAAAGAAGAACATCAAAAAGAGATGCTAGAAATGTTAGAGATTATTCTCCGAAATGCAAACAGATTGCATCAACTTGCAGAGGATATACTGGATGTTACAAGGATTCAAAGCAATACACTAAAGCTAAGAAAAGAGAGATTCAATCTAAATGATCTAATATTAAATGTCATAGAGGACTATAGAGAGCAAATTGCAAAAGGTAAAGTTGCAAATGGTAATGTAAAA
>OCZV010000819.1_pt1 | contig 11198 bp, 9 predicted proteins | sample 1539051 | NCBI WGS metagenome assembly OCZV01 (sample SAMEA3113581, study PRJEB22503) | soil metagenome
CTGAAGCACCTGCGCGCCGGCGGTCGCCGCGCACGCGATGACGGTCGAGACGAGCTACGGGGTGCCCACTGTCGCCGTCCACACCGACAAGTTCGACCGGGTGGTCCGCTCGGTGGCGCAGGTCAACGGCATGCCGGGGCTGCGCCAGGTGTTCGTGCCACAGCCCATCATGGGCAAGACGCCTGGCGAGCTGCGAGCCTACATCGACGGCAAGGATCCCACGACCGGGCGTGCGGTGATGCAGGAGGTGCTCGAGGGCCTGACCCAGCCGTTCGACGACGCTGAGCTGGGGCCCGCAGAATTCGACCGCTCGACTCCGCGCCTGGTCGAGCCCGACACCGAGGAGAATCTCCACCGGCTCTTCCTCGACAACCGCTGGACCGACATGCTGCCGATCGTGCTGCCGACCGAAGAGCGCGTGGCCGCCATGCTGGCCCACACCCGCCGCAAGCCGGACGAGATCGTCGGCCGCATGCGCTCCACGCACTTCCGCGAGCACTGGGCGTACACCGTCGAGAAGGTCGCTGTGAACGCCGTGATGGCCGGCGCCCGGCCCGAGTACCTCCCGGTCATCCTCGCGCTGGCCGCCACCGGCGTCACGGCGCGCAGCAGCAGCTCGAGCGCGATGGCGGCGATGGCGGTGGTGAACGGCCCGGTCCGCAACGAGCTGGGAATGAACGCGGGGACGGGCGCGATGGGGCCCTACAACCAGGCCAATGCCACGATCGGCCGCGCCTACGGCCTGCTGTCGCAGAACGGCCAGGGCGGCTCGGTCCCGGGGTTGTCCTACATGGGCAACCAGGGCAATAGCTACGCCTACAGCAGCGTGACCTTCGCCGAGAACGAGGAGCGCAGCCCCTGGGAGCCCTTCCACGTCCAGCACGGCTTCAAGCCTGGCGACAGCGCGGTCAGCGTCTTCTCCGGGGTGCGCTCGACGGCCTTCACGCTCGGCCTGCGTGAGACCTACTGGCGCGAGCACGTGCGCAATCTCCTGCGCGGGATCGACCCCAACGGGCCGCCGACACTGCTGCTCGACCCGATCGCGGCGCGGCAGTTCGTCACGCGGGGCGGGTTCACCAAGAAGGACGCGCTGATCGACTGGTTGCACGACAACGCGCTGATGCCAGCCGGCGAGTACTGGGACTACCAGCTCGTGCAGAACTACATCTTCCCTCGCGCCACGTTCGGCGAGGAGCCTTGGGCGTCCAAGCTCAAGGCCAAGCCCGACGAGCCGGTCCCGATGTTCCGGCGCGAGGACATCCACGTGGTCGTGGTGGGCGGCGAGACGAACGGCTACTGGCGCATCATGGGGTGCAACTACCAGAAGACCGTCTCGGTCGACGACTGGCGCTGAGCGGCCCGATCGGAGTTATCCTTACAGCGCGCCGTGCGAGGATCCACGGCGCGAGGCTCGCTGACCCCGGACCGCTCAGGAGGCGCCATGCGCTACACGAGGATCTCTGCCGACTGCCACATCGATCTCCCCTGGATCCCGCCGGACCTTTTCAAGTCCAACGCGTCGGCGGCGCTCAAGGACCGAATGCCCTACGTCACCGACGGGCCCGACGGCCCGTACTGGACCAGCAAGAACGGCCAGAGCTTCGGGCTGATGAATGGCGTCGGACCGGCTGGACAGAAGTACGTGCCCGGCTCGCACTATCGCGTCGACGTCATGGCCTCGACCGGCCTCTACGAGGACGGAAAGAAGGGCATCCGGCGGCCGACCGACCCCTCGCTGCGCGTGAAGGACATGGACCGTGACGGCGTGGACGCCGAGGTGATCTACGGCATCCTGGGCGCCGCCACCCGCCTCAACGACCCCGAGGCCGCCAACGAGATGTTCCAGATCTACAACAACTGGCTGGTAGACTTCTGCCGGCACGCGCCGGATCGCTACATCGGCCTGGCCTGCCTGCCCTATGGCGACATCGACGCCGCCGTGAAGGAGATCTACCGCGTCGCCAAGCTCGGACTGCGCGGCATGGAGCTCTCGTGCGCGTGGGACATGGAGCCCATGTGGCATCCCGTGTGGGAGCCGCTCTGGAAGGCCGTCAACGACGTGAACCTGCCGCTGCACTTCCACACGTTCCCTGCGCTGCCCCCCGGCAAGCTCGACCAGCAGAAGGGGCTCACCCGCCGCGCGGCGTTCTTCACCGTAGTCTCCGGGTTCCAGATGAACCTGGTCAACATCCTGGCCGCCGTCATCGGCGCCGCCGTGCTCGAGCGCTACCCCAACGTCCGGATCGCGTTCGGCGAGAGCGGCATCGGCTGGATCCCCTACGCCCTCGACCGGATGGACTTCGAGTGGGAGGATCGCTTCCGCGACCTCGGTCTGACAATGAAGCCGAGCGACTACTGGCGCCGGCAGTGCAAGGGCACGTTCCAGTTCGACCGCATCGGCACCAAGCTGATCGAGGACATGGGGGTGGAGAGCCTCATGTGGGGCTCCGACTATCCGCACGGCGACGGGGTGTGGCCGGAGTCGTCCAAGTACATCGAGGAGCAGTTCGGGCACCTGCCGGCGGACGTCACGCACAAGATCACCTGCGAGAACGCGGGAAAGTTCTATGGGCTGATGAGCTAGCGATGGCCCAGCCTACCGCGGGGCCCAAGTTCGTCACGCTCCCCGAGATTCGCCGCGCGGCCCGCGAGCGCCTGCCGCGCGACCACTGGAACTTCGGCGACGGCGCCGCCGAGACCGAGTCGACCAAGCGCCGCAACCGCCGCCACCTCGACCGCCTCGCCATCCAGCAGAATGTCCTCGTCGACGTCCGGCACGTCGACCTGAAGACGACGTTGCTCGGCGTCCCGCTGTCATGGCCGGTGGCGGTGGCGCCGATGGGCGGCCTCGTTCTCTTCCACCCCGAGGGCGACGTCGAGATGGCGCGCGGCGCCGGCCGCGGGGACACGCTGCAGTGGCTGAGCGGTGCCACCGGCTGGCCGGTGGAGGACGTGGCCAAGGCCGGCGCGGCGCCGCAGATGTTCCAGCTCTACGCGCACGGCGACCACGGCTGGATGGCTGAGCTGCTCGGGCGCGTGGAGGCGTCCGGTTATACGTCGGTGGCGCTCACCGTCGACGTCCAGCAATACAGCCGTCGCGAGCGCGATGTGTTCCACCGGTTCAGCCCGCGCAAGGCGATGGAGATCGCGCCGAACCCGCGCGGGCCGCTGCCCGACTTCCAGTCGGGACTGACCTGGAAAGACGTCGAGTGGCTGATGAAGACGACCAGGTTGCCCGTCGGCCTCAAGGGCATCATGACGGTGGCCGACGCCCGGCGGGCCGTGGACATGGGCGTGCGCCTGATCTGGGTCTCCAATCACGGCGGCCGCCAGCTCGACCACACGCAGTCCACCATCGAGGCGCTGCCCCCGATCGCCGATGCGGTGGCCGGCCGCGCCGAGATCGTCGTGGACGGCGGCTTCAACCGCGGCACCGACGTCATCAAGGCGCTCGCCCGGGGCGCGAGGATCGTGGCGGTCGGCCGCACGATGCTGTGGGGTCTGGCCGCCGACGGCGCCGCCGGAGTGGCCCGCGTATGCGAGATCATGCGCGACGAGCTGAAGATCAACATAGGCCTGTGCGGGCGGACGAAGATCGCCGACTTGACCCCAGACCTGATCTTCCGCGCCGACTGAATCGGGTCAGGGACCCGTCAGCAGCTCCGGAATGACCCACAGGGGGCGCCGCCCAGCCGCCACGCGCTGGATGTTGTCGAAGCCGTTACGGAAGCGCGCCGTCCAGTTCTCCGCCGTCGGGCCGGCCGAGTGCGGTGTGAGCGTGACGTTGGGCAGCGTGAAGAGCGGGTGGTCGGGCTTGGGCGGCTCGTCCACCATCACGTCGAGACCGGCGCCGGCGATCCGGTTGTCCTTCAGCGCGGCGTAGAGCGCGTTCTCGTCGATGACCGGCCCCCGGCACGTGTTGACCAGGACCGCGGTGCGCTTCATCATCCCCAGCTCGGTCGTCGAGATCATGGTGCGCGTGGTGTCGTCGAGGGGGACGTGGAGGCTCACGATATCGGCGGTGCGCAGCAGCTCGGTGAGCAACACGAAACGGACGCCCAGCGCGTCCTCCTGGTGCTCGGGCAACCGCACGATATCGTAGTACACGACTTTCGTGTCGAACGCGGCCGCCCGCCGCGCCACCTTCTTGCCGATGTTGCCCAGACCGATGATGCCCAGGGTCCGCCCGGACAGCTCGTACACGGGCGTGTCGGCCGGGCCGCCCACCCGCCACCTGCCGGCCACGACGTCGTTGTGAAACTTCACCACGCGCTTGAGCACGGCCAGGATCAGCATGAGGGTGTGCTCGGCCACCGCGATCGCGTTGGCGCCGCCGTTGTTGGCCACGGGCACCCTGGCCTTGCGGGCAGCCTCGACGTCCACCCGGTCGTAGCCGGCGCTCAGCAGCTGCACGAGCTTGAGCTTCGGCGCCGAGCGGAAGAACTCTCCGCCCATCTGGCGGGCCAGCCCCATGTAGAACTCCGCGTCCGCCGCCGCCTCGTAGAACGCGGGCGTGCCGGGGTCGACCGGCACCAGCTCGAAGCCCGGCGGGGTGAGACCGCGGACGATCTCCATGATCGAGTCGGGCTGCTTCGGCGAGAACAGGATCCTGGTGGTCATCGTCATCTCCTCACGGCTGCGCGAGCGGGATCGTCGCGGTCACCACGGGCTCCTTGCTCACGACCCGCGTGGTGTGGCCCAGGCCGGTAGTGTCCTCGACCAGGCGCGCATCGCCGGGACCGAACACCTGCGTGGAGCCGTCGCCGAGCCCGATCTCGAGCTGGCCGGACAGGATGATGACGAACTGCCGGCGCGGAGCGGGATGCCAGTCGAGGAACCGGCCGACCGGCCACACACTGAACGAGACCTGGGTGGCCGGCAGGCCCTTGAGCCAGTCGGTCTGCTTTTCGATGTCGATCGTCTCGATGCGCCCCTGCCCGTCGGGGCCCGTGTACAGCCGGAACGTTCCCATCGAACCCTCCTTGGCGTCGTCGGTGCCGGCCGGGATGCTAGCATACGAGGCTACCGATGACCGACTCGATGCCCGGCCCGACGTCGCACACGTTCTTCTCCCAGCGCCTGCGGCTGCATTATGTGGACTGGGGCAACGGGGGCAAGCCGCCGCTACTGCTCGTGCACGGCGGCCGCGACCACTGCCGTAACTGGGACTGGGTGGCGGCGGCTCTGCGCGATGACTGGCACATCATCGCGCCCGATCTGCGCGGCCACGGCGACAGCCAGTGGTCGACCGACGGCGGCTACACGATGGCGGGGTACCTCTACGACCTGGCCCAGCTGATCCACCAGCAGCGCCTGGCGCCGGTCACGATCATCGCGCACTCACTCGGCGGCAACGTGGCGCTGCGCTACGCCGGCATCTACCCGGACACGGTCGCCCGCCTGGTTGCCATCGAGGGGCTCGGCCCGTCGCCGGAGCGGCTGACCCAGTACCGAAGCCGGCCGATCGAGGCGCGGATGGACGAGTGGATCCGCGAGCAGCGGGTGCTGGCCGGCCGCCTGCCGCGGCGCTACGCGTCGATCCAGGACGCGTTCCGCCGCATGCAGGAGGAGAATCCCCACCTCACCGCCGAGCAGGCCCGGCACCTCACCGTGCACGGCGCCAACCAGAACGAGGACGGGACCTACTCCTGGAAGTTCGACAACTACGTACGCGCGTTTCCGCCCTACGACATGTCCACGCGCGACATCCAGGCGCTGTGGGGCCGGATCACCTGCCCCACGCTGCTGCTTCACGGCACCGAGAGCCGGTGGGCCGGACACCCGGCCGAGGACGGACGCGCGGCCCTCTTCCGCCATGCCCGCGTCGTCGGCGTCGATGGCGCCGGCCACTGGCTGCACCACGACCGGCTCGACGAGTTCCTCAAGATCGTGCAGGCGTTCCTCGCGGAGGATTCACCATGACGACGGCAGCGCTGAACTTCGACGAGCTCAAGTCTCACATCGGCCGGCGGCACACCGCCTCCGACGTCCTGCACTCCGGCCCGGCCAACCGGCTGCGGCTGGCGTTCGCGCGGCCCGACCCGGAGTTCAAGGCCGGCGACCCCTTGCCCCCGGCCTGGCTCGCGCTCTACTTCCTGCCGCACTACCTGCCCGACGAGCTGCGGCCCGACGGCAGCCCCCGCGACGCCGGCGTCGTCCCACCGATGCCGCTGCCGCGCCGGATGTTCGCCGGCGAGCGCGTGCGCGTCCACCGGCCGCTGCGTATCGGCGACGCCGTCCGCCGCGAGACCGAGCTGGCCGACATCTCGCCGAAGAGCGGCAGCACGGGCACGCTGGTCTTCGCGACCGTCGTGAACCGCGTCTTCGGCCCCGAAGGCCTGGCGGTCGAGGACGAGCGGCGCACGGTCTTCCGCGAGGAAGTGAAGGCGGGCGAGCGTAACCAGGCGCCGCGGCGCGACCCGGCGCCGGCCGACGTTCCGTGGCGGAAGCGGGTGGTGGCCGATCCCGTGCTGCTCTTCCGCTTCTCAGCGTTGACCTTCAACAGCCACCGCATCCACTACGACCGGACGTGGGCGACGGAGATCGAGGGCTATCCCGGCCTCGTCGTGCACGGGCCACTGACGACGACCCTGCTGATCGACTTCGCCCGCGACTGCAGCCCCGGCCGCTCGCTGCGCGGCTACGCCACCCAGGCGCGGGCGCCGCTGTTCGACACGGCGGCCCACCGCCGATGGGCGGGGCGCCGAGCTGTGGGCCGTTACTCCAGAGGGCACGATCGCCATGAGCGCGGAGGTGGAATTTGCTTCGTGACGTTCCGGCCGGCGGTTATCGCTTCCTCCCGGGCATCGCGGCATTCTCCTCCGGCGTCGTCGCCCTGCCGGGCTTCGAGATCGTGCATGCCAGGCTCGCCGCGCCGCTGCCCTGGCGCGAGGGGTTCGCGCGCATCGACCGCCACTTGCGCGAGCAGGAGCGGCCGCGGACGGCGCTGTGCGGGATCATGCTGCGCAGCCCGGCGCCGTTCACGTTCGACGGCTTCGACGGCTTCAACCAGGACTACCGCGCGCTGCTCGCCGACTGGAAGATCCTCGTCGGCGACGACAACCCCATCCCCCGCACCAACGTCGCGCCGGTCGTGCGCGCGCCGTCCGTTCCCTCGCTCTACGCCTTTTCGTACACGGTGGCGGGCCATACGCCGGCGCCGACGTTCGTGGTGGCCGGCGCCGGCGAGATGCGCGAGGGCGGCCGCGGCCCCGAAGGCATCGTGCGCCTCGGCGACACGTCGGCCGACGCCATGGGTGAGAAAGCGCATCGCGTGATGACGATCATGCAGGAGCGCCTGCGCGGCCTCGGCGGCGCCTGGGAGCGCGTGACCACCATCGACGTCTACACCACCCAGCCGATCCACGCGCTCGTCGAGCACGAGATCCTCACGCTCGCCGGCCCCGCCGCCATCCACGGTGTGCACTGGTACCCCAGCCATCCACCCCTCCAGGGCCTGGAGTTCGAGGTGGACCTGCGTGGGGTCGCGCGCGAGCTCGTGCTGTAGGCGCTGCTGGCAGCATCCGGGCAATGCGTCCGACAGCTTACCCGGAGGTCAACGCGGTACTGGAGCGGGTTGGTCGGGCGAAGCCGCCCCCGACCTCGGGGAAACGCTCGCCCTCATCCGACAGACGCTCGTCCGCTGTCAGCCGGCCTGACAGCGAGCCTTCCTGGGCGCCGCCGCTCGTGCAGGCGGCTTTCTTGCCGCAGAAACTCGCCCGATCCCCGATCATCCGCGAATCAGATACGCGCCCGGAGGCACCTGGTGCTGCAGTCGCTCACACGGACCGGGCGGCGGCTGGTGGCCTGGAGGGCGGTCAGGGAACCAGATGCGACATGAGCCGGGCGGCGGGAGATGGCCCTTCGGGATCTTGGGCGGTGGGGATGCGCCGGGGGGACCGGGTACGTAGATCGGGCCGGGCTGTGGAGGCATCGTTTGATGCGACGATGGTGCACCCCGTGAGCGCGACCGACAGAAGCATCCATCCGACGAAGGCTCTCATGGCCGATTCAGCCTCTCGTGTCAGCCCAGGAACTCGCGGCAGAGCGCCTCCCACATCTGGGCGGAGAGCTTGAGGCTCTCGGTGTCCACGCGCTCGTTGTGGCCGTGGAACATGACGGGGTACTCGGTGTACGGGATGCGCGTGGAGTGCAGGCCGAAGCCATACGCCGGGATCCCCTTCCAGCGAAAGAATTTGGCGTCGGTGCCGCCGGTGGTGATGGCGGGGACGACGCGGCTGTCGGGCATCATCCGCTTCGCCACGCGCGAGATCGCCGCCATCAGGGGCGTGTCGCTCGGCGAGATCGAGCCGCCCCGCTTGCGATCGGGCGGCGTCTCGAGGGTGACGCGGTCGGCGAGATTGCCGAGCGCCTCCTGGATCATCGCCTCCAGCTCGTGCTGCTCGATGCCGGGCAGCGAGCGGATGTCCACGTCGATGGCGACCCGATCGGGGATCACGTTCACTTTGGTGCCGCCCTGCGCGATGTTCGGCGAGAACGTGGTGTGGGTGCAGGCGTGGGCCTCGCGAGCCAGGGCGAGGTTGTCCAGATCCCGCGCCGTCTCCCACACCCGGGCGGGATCGGTGAGCGCGTCGCTCAGGCCCGGCTCCAGGTCCAGCGCCTCGACGTAGCCCCGCCAGGCGTCCAGGATCCGCGCCTTCGGCCGGTACTCGGCCAGCCGCTGAATGACCTTGGCCGCGGTGACGAGGGCGTTATCGGTCCGGAAGGGTCGGGAGCCATGGCCGGGTGTGCCGTGCACCACGAGCCGCCGCCAGTTGCCGCCCTTTTCACCGACCGTGACCTTGAGCGTGTGGCCCGACTTGGTCGGGATCGGCACGCCGCCGCTCTCCGTGATGACGTAGTCGCACTTCACCGCGTCGGCGTGGTGCTCGACGAGGTGCCCGGCGCCGAGAAAGCCCCCGGCCTCCTCGTCGGCCACCGCCAGGTAGATCAACGTGCCACGCGGGCGCCAGTCGCTCCTGGCCAGCCGCCGCGTGGCGACCGCCATCGTCGTGGTGAGGTTGAGCATGTCGATGGCGCCCCGTCCCCACACGATGCCGTCCACCAGCTCACCGGCGAAGGGATCGCGCTGCCAGCCCGACGGGGTCACCGGCACCACGTCGGTGTGGCCCATCAGCAGGAGCGTGGGGGCCTGCCGATCGCGCCCCTCGATCCGCGTGATGAGGCTCATGCGGCCCGGTTCGGAGGTGTAGCGCTCACATGCGAGCCCGGCGCCGGCGAAGAAGGCCTCCAGCGCATCGACGCTGCGCGCCTCGTGCCCGGAGGCCGGGTCGCCGGTGTTGACGCACTCGTTGCGGATCAGCGTGCGAAGCAGCTCGGTGGACTCGGTCTCGACCGCGATGTCGTCGCGCATGGGACCTCCTGCCGCCGGAGATGATAGCATCGCCCCGGTGCCCGGCATCGTTCCCGCCCTCGCCCTGCTCAGCGCCCTGCTCTCCGCGGCCGCGACGATCTTCATCCGGCAGGGCCTGCGTGGCTACGGCCCGTTCACAGGGTTCTGGATCAACCTCGTCGTGGGCAGCGTCTGTCTCTGGGTCGCCGTGCTCTTCACCGGCGGCCTGGGTCGGCCCACGCCCACCGCGCTCGGGCTGTTCGTCCTGGCCGGGCTGATCGGCACCGTGGCCGGCCGGCTGCTGCGGTTCATCGCCATCGAGACGGTGGGCGCCTCCATCACCGGGGCCTTCATGAACGTGACGCCCCTGGTCTCCTCGGGCCTGGCCATCCTGCTGCTCGGTGAGCACGTCACCATCCCGATCCTGATCGGCACGCTCGTCATCGTCGGCGGCGCCACCCTGCTGTCGGCCGGTGGCCGCAGCCTGGGCGTGCGGCCGGCGCATCTCCTGCTGCCCATCCTGTCGGCGACCTGCTTCGGCATCGTGGCCATCTTGAGGAAGATCGGCCTGAGCGGGATGGGACCAGTGCCCGGCGCCGCGGTGAATGTGACGACGGCGCTCGTCGCGTTCACGGGCTTCCTGGTGGCGTCGGGCCAGAGCCGCGCGATGTTGTGCCAGGGCCGGAGCCTGATCCACTTCCTGGCGGCCGGCGTCACCGAGAATCTGTCCGTCTTCCTCGTGATCCTGGCGCTCAGCCTCGGCACCGTGACCGTCGTGGCGCCCCTGACCAACGCGACGCCCATCTTCGTGATCATCCTCTCGCTGATGTTCCTGCGGGGGATCGAGGCGCTGAACGCGCGGGTCATCGGTGGCTCGCTGCTGATCGTCGTCGGCGCCGTCCTGATCACCGCCCTCGGCGGCCGCTGATGGCCCCCCGCTGGCCTCGCGGCCGGCGCAGGGGTAGGATGGCGGCGCGAGGCGCAGCGTCGGTGGCCGTCTCGCAGGTAAAGGAGCGCGCCATGCCGAACGGGCTCATCTCCGGCGACAACCACATCGATCTCACCTACTGCCCTTCCGACCTCTGGTCGTCGCAGGCGCCGGGCAAGTGGAAGCTGCTGGCGCCCCGCACCGAGGAGCTGGAGGACGGCCTGCACTGGTTCGTCGAGGCCATGGACAAGGGCATGTGGAACGGCGTGGGCCCGGGGTTCCTGCCGTACACCAAGGGCAGCTTCGGCCATATCGACGAGATGCGCGATGCGGGCTTCGAGTGGGACTACCGCCCCGGCGCCCGCCCTCGGCCGACTACGCCCGAGCTACGGCTGGCCGACCTCGATCGCGACGGGCTCGACAAGGAGATCATCTACGGCTGCCTGATGATCAACGAGATGATCGCGGATCCCGGCCTGCGCGCCTGGTGCGACCGCATCTACAACGACTGGGCGGCCGACTTCGCCAGGCGCTCGGACCCCAACCGCGTCTTCCCGCTCGCCATCGTGCCCAACAACGACCCGCTCGAGGCGGCGGCCGAGGTGCGCCGGTGCGCGGCGTTGGGGCTTCGCGGCGGCGATCTCGCCTTCAAGCGCATGAGCCTGCCGCTCTATCACCACGGCTGGTACGCGCTGTGGGAGGCGGCCGCCGAGTGCCGCTTCCCGATCTCCTTCCACTCCACCGGCTTCAAGGCCCTGCGGGCGCCCGACAATCCACAGATGGAGAAGGAGTACTTCACACAGTACCGGCTCGTGCGCTCCTCGCTGTTTCACCTCGACACCATGGAGGTCCTGGTGTCACTCCTCGCCTCGGGCGCCTGCGAGAAGTATCCCGACTTCGACTTCGTGCTGGGCGAGT
>OCZV010000821.1_pt1 | contig 11179 bp, 12 predicted proteins | sample 1539051 | NCBI WGS metagenome assembly OCZV01 (sample SAMEA3113581, study PRJEB22503) | soil metagenome
AATACATTAAAAAGCCAATTCAAGTAGCTGATCTAATTGAGATAGTAGCAAGTACCATATGTTAGACTGAGAGTAGCAATACAACGGATTGGCAATAACAGTCTATCGATTCTCTAAATATCTTGATTATAACATTGGACAGCAGCTGCTCGAAAGACAAAAATTTAACAATTTCTCAAATTCTACGAACTTATGGAAATCAGTTTACGCAGATTACATTTAACTAAATAGCTGATTACTTGAATAGAATTAGAATTGATAAATAGTCTGAGTTCTACTATACACAGTTACTCATATAACTAAATTGATTATGTCTACTAATCAGCATGCTAAACAAGAGATTTGATATCGAATGGTTTTTTCAATGAGTTTAACATATAGAGCATTTTTTTGATATATGACCGTTTGCTTGAAGACACTTCCAATAATTTGTTAGAATAAAATTCTGTGAGATGGTCAATGAAACATTCTGTTGTCTGTTTATCGTCAGATAATCGTGTCAAGATCAACCCATATCAGTACTCTACGTGCATAGTTAAGTTGTATCAGAATGATGGATAACTATTTCCATTTATCTCTCGCTCAAATTACATACCCTGTATAGTCGCGAGTATAATCAAATATACACCAATTCAGTAATTAATTCCAAAAAATATACATATGCCAATACTTGAAGCCAAGGTGGAATAGTAGCAAAATCTAGAAGAGGCATGCAATCGATACTTCTTGCTTGCTATTCAACACTATTCGACTCAGTAACATCAATATGGGATCCGAATTTAATTGTTTTTCATCTTCACTCCAACCCCTTTCCACGACTCAAAATGTCTGCTTCAACAGTGTTTTTTCTCTTGTTGCTATCTGCTCTTCCTACCTTTTCTGGATTTAGTGGCCTTAACTAACTTGCCTTTTTTAGATCTGGCTTTAACAGTAGACCTAGATTTTGATTTTAAACTTGTTCTACTTCTTGTTCTAGAAACCGTTCTTATCCTTTGAATGTCCTTTTGAATTCGTGCCATTTGTTTTTGTAGTTGACTTATTTGAGTTTTAATCTGTTGTACAGATCGTATTTGTAACCCCTCTACTCCCGCAGCTGATATTGACTTTGTCTGCTTCTGCCTTTGCAATGATTGAACCACAATTGTCAATTTATTGATCTGATTTCCTTGCTTCTCTACTTGCTTTAATATTTGTGATAAATAAGAAGTTATTCGCCTCCTTTTCTGTTTCCCTTTGCTAGTCCTGGGTTCTAACTGCACTTGTTCAGTTCTTCTTTTCTCTTCTTGCGGCTTTTCTTGTTGTGGTTCTATAGAGGATGTTTCTTCCTCAGCCAAATTCAGTTGATCTCTCACGTCAAGTGAGGTAGGTCCAATTGAAATCCGTTCTTCTGTCACATCAATTGAAGTAGGGCCTATATCACTTTCTTCCAGCGGTTTATCCATCTCATCCATCTCATCGTTCATAATAGATCTTTCTTCTCCTTCGTCCCACATGTATTGTACTTTGTCCCCATCCTATTTAACTTCGATTCAGCTCAATCACAGAATTTTGATAGTAATCCACTTGTTAAAAGAATATCTAATTGCTTAACACATATTGTACTCAAAAACACTTAAAATCGATAAGTTGGTATTTGGATGGAACTTATAAAGAGAAAATGTACTCTTTCATTCCCAATTCACTTATTATCTCACGTTTATATCATATGACATAACTTGCCTTCTAAAACAAAATATTCAGGATCAATGGGCTAGGGATAACTAATCCAATTTGCTTTGGCTCGATCGTGCTACTACTGAAATATATATCAAATGCAGAATCTGCGTGTATAAAAGGAAAGAGGCGTTGAGGTGGTGGTGGAGACTCTATGTGACTTCCTGTTCTAATTTACCCAGTGCCTCTTCAGTTGTTTTCATGAAGTTGTCCTTTGCGAAACCTCTTGCGAACACTGGGATGTTATTCAGATCCAAATCCCAAACTACATCAACTCTTGTTGCATTGATGTCAGAGACGGAGCTGAGTGTGAATAATCGGGTGCCAGTCACAGGCCCTTCAGTGATGTTGGTTTGTATTAACTTTGAGTCCGGATGTAGTGTTACAACTTGTCGAGTTTTTGTATCCTGAGAACCAACTCCAATTGTAACCTCTCTATCAATAAAGTTATCTGTCTTGTTGATATTTTTGATGTTTTTAAACTGATGAATCATTCAGAATAAAATATAAGCCAACAAGAGGTATCGAGGTAGAATTTTATAGATAATCGATCAGTTAAGGACAAGTAGCAAGTGTCCAAATAACCTTTTAGGTACTAATTAGCAAAATTTGTACGATGTTAAGTCGTCCATAGATTTAATGGCAAGAACTTCTTGGTCACCGCAGTACATTTACCCATAATTATTCGCTGTTAGCAATTGTCCTATTAGTTGATATTTCAAGAAGTGGACTAAAAGCCTGCCAGAACTCTTGACTGGTAACACTAATTATTGGAGAGTTGTCATGCGTAGTTTCATTTGCTTCTAGCCATGTTATGACTATGTGTTTTCCGTCCGTATCTGACTTCATGCTTGTAGAAATTGATGCTATAGAATTATTTCGACTATTATTGTTATTGAGCTGAGCTAGCGCAAGTGTTATATCGGTCATAGTAAACCCGATTATAAGAGTTAATACTACAGACAGTGCAAGATTCAACTTCTTAATAGATGAAAATAGTTTAATGTGCACTGTCTCTCTATCTATAACAAATTATAAAAACGGTAATTATCAAAGTGATATTACAAACGTACAGAATGGGGTTAGATATCAGTTATTTATCTGTGTAAGATACTATTTTTTCTTTACAAAGTGATGTAACGGTTATATACTTTATGAAGATATATTACAAGAGGTTCGCAGAGAAATTGAGTCTCATTAACAATATTCTAGAAATAGTAACAGTAGATGAACCAATATCTATTTCTCCCAAATAAATTTATTACGATTGCTCTTACGTTCTACTAGTCCATCACTCGATTTGAATTCTTTTCCACACTCAGCGCATGAAAAGGATGTGTCTAAATTTGTACTAGACTCATCATTTTTATCATAGTTATCATTGCGTTCTAAACTATCACTCATAGAGCGTACATGCAAAATAAATCATTTAATTGATAGCCTAATGTTTTGCGCAAGTACTCTTGGTGTATTGAAGAAAGTATGTGGAAACTATATAGACTAAAGATTCCGAGGCTAGGGAGACTCCCCCTCTTCTAAGTCAGCTGGGATATAATAATCATTTGTATTAACTATTAACATGTCCAAGCGTATCAGTTCCAAACTCGCTCCCCAAAGCACAAGACTAACCCAGAAACAGAGTCTGGAAACTATTGAAGAATCTAGAGCGCAATCGGAACAAAAACAAGTGCCGATAGTAACCGAATTAGATCATGAAATCGAGTGTCCACGCTGCAACGAGGTTATGGAACTAAGTTCTAGCTTCGATATATTAGCATATTATTGTGAAAATTGCAGTTTCTTATTAAAGTGTGTTTAGCTATCACTAGGGAATCTAGTTATACGTCACTGCACTGATCTCTTCTTCAAGGTCTTGGATTTAATTTAGCTTTTTTCGTAACCAAGTTGAGGAATTGAACTTCGTAGCAGGTAATTATCACATTGCAATTATTATGTTGACTTTTAGTTGGAGAGATCAGCGATAACCTATATTGGGTCACAAATGGCTCTTACATGTTTTTGGTAACAGATGAAGGTGTAGTGGCAGTTGATGCTCCTCCATCTACTGGACAAAATTACTTGAAGGCCATAGCTGAAGTAACTGATAAACCAATCACACATGTAATATATAGTCATGCTCATTTAGATCATATTGGTGCAGCTGGAGTGTTTCCAAAGAACGCAACCTATATTGCTCACCAAGCCACCGGCTTGGAACTACAGAGGGCGATGAGTTTAGCCAGCAATACTTCTGCAATCCCGCCGATACCCACTTTAACCTTTCCAAATAACTATACATTACAAGTTGGGAATCAGACGCTAGAATTGAATTAATATGGTAACAATCACATGCCTGGGAATCTCTTTATCTATGCCCCAATCAAAAAGCACTTATGCTAGTTGATGTGGTATTTCCCGGCTGGGTACCATTTGCGTACTTGGCGTTAGCCGATGATGTTACAGGTTTTATAGAAGCTCACGATATAGCGCTGAATAATTACGACTTTGATACTTTAGTCGGCGGGCACCTCACTAGATTGGGAACAAGAGAGGATGTGACTACACAGCAAGAATTTGTCTCTGATCTGGGAAGGGCAGCCACCAGAGCTAATAGCGAAGTTCAATTTGGTGATATCGCCAAACAAGTGGGTAGCACAGACAATACTTGGCTACTTTTCTCTAAGTATGTAGATGCCGTAGATCAGAATTGTGTACAGACCATGTTACTAAAATGGGAGAGTAGACTTGCGGGTGCAGAAGCCTTTATGCCAACCCATTGTTTTACTATGACTGCTGCTGGAAGGGTTGATCCAAGCCTAAGTGCCATACTTCAAAATAGCACAATGCCAGGTGGTGCTGCTGCAAATTAAAGAAACCTATTGTTTCTCTAATTTTTACCCCATTTAAAATAAAACCTGGCTTATAGTATGGTACTCCTTTTCTTCTCCTACCTCTTTTCAGAATGTATCTATTGACAATAAATGTCAACGCGGCTGCTGAAGCTACTGCTACTGCTATACTTCTTTTTATAATCAATATTTGTAATTTTGCAATAATTGGGTTTAACGCTATCTCAATATATAATGGTCTAATAACTTTAATCGCAGCTGAATTTAGGGAATAAAAGTGTTAACTCTTCCATTAATCTGACATCATAAAAGTTCAATTGACGACGAACAACTAAAATGCAGTTGACGCAATAATATAACCTAACAACATTGGCTGACTAAAAATAACTTATTTGATAGCCTCTTACATTTTAAGCTGAGACACCGCCATCAGCTAGCCTATCATATTTTTTGATAGAACATCTATAATCTAGCGCATGACGCCCCTTGTGCTGTATTATAATAATACATTTGTAAAGTGGAGGTAGAAACTAATACGAGTGGCTTAGTTTAGTGTAGTGCAATCTGAAATGCTTACGGAAATGGAGTAAAGGTTTCACTAGAGTCAGCATTTCCCTCTGCTTGTCCAGTTGCTATAACAACGCTATTTTCATCCCCCTGCACTTGAGAACCTAGGTTGGAGCATAGTATATTTAATGGGAACCAGTAATTGCCGCAATCATTAACCTGTGATATAGTTTGGCTTTTTTCGTAGCTACTAGCAAATACAATATGCGTGCCCAAAAGTGATGTCGCAGCAATTATAGATATGAGTGCTGCAATAGCGAAAAGAAATCCGTAGTTCATTTTTCAATAATAAATGTATCATTTGGAGTTTATGTCATTTTAGAAAAAACAATAGGATACACAAGTCGTATTTCTATTATGTCAAATATTATGAAGAAATCTTCGCTATTACAAATCTTATTGTGCAATCATAAGATATTAAAGTCCAACAATAGGTTCATTTATAGAATTTAAAAAAAGGGTGATATATTAGATGGCCGTAGTGACGTTTTCTATCATTGTACTCCGATGATGTTTACTGCGTTTCCGTCTCCCTGTATTTGCGATAATAGATTTTGACAGAAGACGTTGAATGGCAACTCACCATTGCCACATGCATTGGCTTGAGATGCAGCTTGACTTTTCTCATATTTCTTCTTCTCAGCGAACGCGCTATCTGTTGTAGAAATTGCTGTTGCGCCTATCAACATAACTGTCACTGCAGCTATGATAACGAGATGTTTATTGTTCATGCTTCTGATATATTGTTTTCACAGTCTTGCTTTTCTATTTTAAGAAAGAACAGGCACGAAGTTAAATCTGATTTATTTTCTATTAGAAGTAATGAAGATGTATGACTACCATTTACCGACGCTCCAATACATTACGATCCCAATTCGCATTCGTCGCAGCTGCTTCATAGGTACTTTGAAGGAAATCCAGCAAAATCTCATCGGGTGAATTCGCTGTTCTGACCGCATTGTATGGAAGCAAGAATTCGCCCATCCCACTATGATAGAAGGCTTCAGATGGTTGAATCGAATAGTCCTTAAAGCCAGGGGGTTCTGGATAGGCATAGGCATAGAACACTGGTTCATCAATAGAACCACCACCAGGCCAGAATCCGCAACTACTTACTTCATGAGAATACGCTTCTGCTTGCACAAACTGCGCTACGTTTGGCGCCCCCGGATGAGCAGGTGCTGAGCGTCCTGAAAAACGGGTCACAGCCAGATCAAACGCTCCCCAGAAAAAATGAATGGGGCTCACCTTACCGGTAAACCTGCAACGAAACTCAGTAAACACTCTGCTAGTTTGGGCCAAAATTCGCCAGAACCGCTGTGCATATTCTGGATCATAGGATGCATGTTCCTGATCCTTTTCAAACGGGGTTCGATTGGGAACTTCTACTGGTGTGGTCCAAATTGTTATGGGCATTTCAAGTGATGCTAAGGATGCCATTGTTTCTTGATAAAAATCAGCTACTGAGCGCGGTTTCAGAGCGACAGTTTTCGTATTACCTTCTGAGGTTTCAATGACTAGCAGGTGAGCTAGGAAATCGAAGCTCATCTGTAATAGTCGACCATTATATGACATAGCAGATGTGGTGAGCCCACGAGATGTCACGTATAGAGAAGAATTCCACCAATGGTTCTCGAGATGTGTAAGTGCTAATCGAATCTTCCCCACTATCTGAGTCCACATATGAAGTGTCTCATATGTGTCCTTCCATGCAGCCAATGGTAATTCTGGCCATGCAATAGTCCTAGTCATTGGTCTATTTCCTTGGTAGTCACCAACCTCAATCTTTCCAGCATTTCGTGCAGAAGAGCGTAATGATTCTCTGTCCGGTCGATGAACTTTACTAAGAGTGTCGATGCATACGGTCGAACTATTGAATAGCATGGTTCAAGTTCCGACCATTGGGGTTCAGGGGCATGTATCATATGATCATATAACAAAATCAGGTATCTAAGATTTTGTTTTTGATTTAATGATTTCTATTATTATGATTACCCGAAAACATATATCACTTTATTTTGCAGAAGCTTACTGATTCGCAAGTGAGGCGACTGAAGTCAATTTGCACCATGGCGGTTGAGCGGTTATCAAACTGGGACTGATTTGCGATTTGGCGAATTAAAGGTGTAGTGTGCCTTGAATACGCCAATCACGTTAGGTCAAGATCTGAATAAGAATGAGAATGAGAATATCGTAAATGTTCAACAGGAAGTCCTTCCTTAAAAATTTGACTTCTATCTAGAGAATGTTAAATATCATCAAAATGCTGTGAATCAGATCTTTGCTAATTTATGATGACCAATACATATACGGCTGAGCCTATTGCCCTACGATACCTCTTTGCTACTCGTATTGTGTATTGGTTTATTAGAAATGTAATTTGATAGGTCTAGTTGGTCTTCTCCAGGAATACGTGCTATTTCAAATCGTTCTTTGTCTTTAAAAAGGCTAACCGTGGCATCGATACCCAATTTTGTAGTCAATAAGTTTACCTGATCGCTAGAAGGATCCAAGCTGGAACCCTTTGCATTAGGAATTAGTAAGATTCCTTTGTCTGCTTGACATCTCGTAGAAATAGCATATTCGATTGCTATCGGATCAGTTGGATCAATGTCGTCATCAACCACTATAGCCATTTTTAAAGATGGATGGTTTGCGAATGCGGCTATCAATGCATTCTTAGATTCCCCCTCTAATCGTTTGTGAATTTGTATTATTGCAGTTAACCAATTACTTCCTCCGTCTGACAAGTGAACGGTCTGAGTAGAAGCAACGACGTTTTTTACTCCTTCATATAATTTTGCTTCTACTGGAAGTCCCATCAATAATCGGTGCTCAGAATAGCCAGGTAGAATATCATGAAAGATAGTATTATCTCTAAATCTAATTCTATCCAGTTCGAATACGGGTTGTTGTCGTTTTATGTCGTAGGTTCTGAGCATTTCGACCATCCATTCATCTGCAGTTTTGTCCTGAAGTATTGTGCCCTCAATAATAATTTCAGAGAAGGCGGGAATATATAGGCCTGAGTAGTCACTTTTGGTTAGTGAAAGCTCCCCTTTAAGCAAGGAATTAGCTAAAATCATTTCATCGAAACCGTATGCAGCCTGATATGCAGAAGCTATACTAATAGTGGGATGAACACCTACTACAATAGAAACTTTTAAATCCTCACCATGTTCCTTGGCAAAGGAATAGCATTCATGAAGATGGCGTCCCTCCACCATCCTTATTACCATATGAGTACGGTCCAACCTAAGAAAACGATGAATTGACGAGTTTTGGTTTCCTTTTTCTTGATCTTTCGCGTAGACTATTGAAGATGTTATATAGTGACCTGCATCCTTTTCAAAATGCATTACAATGGGTAGATCATACAAATCTGTTGAAGAATTTTCACGAAATGGAGGCTCATTTTCAATAGTTTTTTCATAAAAAGCATTTGATATCGATTCTAGAATGTGAGGATGAATCAGGCTAGGATCAGCAGTTCCAAGAGCTAATGAAAACCTCCTTCTCGTACCCAAGATATTAGTCACGACGCTCATTTCACTCCCCTCTACATGTTCAAACAGTATGACCTGTTTTCGGTCGAGCTTATGTGAAATAGCTGCCAGCTCAAATTTTGGGCTAACCTGTTTGTCGATTCTGAGAAGGTCACTTTCTAGCTCTAGCAAGTGTAGAAATCCACGGAGGTCGGATTTGCTGTATTTAGGAGTGTTAGATACGCTGTCCCTTTTTGTCATATTTTTACCATTGAATATTATCTTTGGTCAATATAAAGTCTAAATACAAAATTTCTTGCTGAATTTTCAGCCCACTTCTGCATAATCATTATCATTCGGTTCTTTATATGAATTAGGACTCAAGCGCGAGGGGCTTTATGCAATTGGAATGGTAACACCAGAAAACTACCCATGTTAGCTAGCCGCCTACAAGGGCTTCTATTGCCTAGTACCTACCACGGAATACAAACTATGCATTATGTGCTTTATTGATCGAGTATTATTAAATTCCTATCGTAACCATGACAATACCTATCATAAAATGTAGTACAATAATCAAAATCATGGGCCATGTATAGTAAAACTCTCGGGTTCAAATCAAGTGTGTAAAGTATGTGGCAATCTTATGCGATCTAATCGAGTCATCGGAAGACTTTTTATATTGTGAATACTACTATTACCTCCTCGACTTAACACAAATAGTTTCAAAGTCTCCAAATTCTGATATTATCATAGTATTCTCCCCGTACTCTTGATAAGTAATGACTTCGTTATAGTGTGTTAGAAAAGACATGGGTAAATGGAAATGCCTGTGGTGTTCTAAAGTGTTGGAAGGGGAATCCTTTATGGACCTGGTTGAGGCTTCTATGAAGGAGGAAGGCGGACAACACGTACACAGCTGGGAAAATATAACTTTGGTTGGGGAAAAGCCGGTTGCTGTGTTAGAGAACAAACTCGTATCAGTTTAGCCTTCCTTATTTTATTGTCCTGTATATGATCCTATAACATCACTTTATCATATTGATATCCCTTTTATCATTTACTCCAGCATCGAGGTGAAATATTTCGAAAGTATGTTTAGACTACCGAGCACTTTTCACTGCTAAGCTTGTCTTGGAGGGAGTAGACGTGTAGTACGTGTATGGTTATACTAATAAGCATGGAATATTTGTCAGTTCCCTCGCGTCAGACGCCTGTTGTTACCCTCCTTGCTCGCATGGTTAAACAATCATGCTTCACGATTTATGAAATTCGTGGAAATATTGCACTATCAAAATGCTCTGATTATTAAATATCTCAGATGATGTATAATTATTTCTTGCATTTATGCATTCTTTTAGTTTCCAACTGCTTTGCTAGGCCAACCGCTGCACTCACAAGCAGCGCTTAATATTTGACCATAGTTTATGTTCGAATTATTAAGAGAAATAGAGAGATATAGAGACATCCGCCTGAGAATACCTCAGATCAAGTCTAAAGTGACCAAGAATCTTTTTACTGTGTAAATACTGACATTTGACGCACGGTAGAATGTTTACAAGGGTTGCTTATCTCCTTAAAGGAGAATCTGAACTCAATGCGATCTATTTATTATCTCGCCGTTGGAAATGACTGCATCTATTCTCTTAGTATTCTTTATATCTTCAAGAGGATTTGCCGACAGAATTAGGATATCTGCCTGTTTGCCATGTTCGAGAGTACCTGTCTGCTTCATTAAATCAAGAGCCTCTGCTCCATTCTTAGTGGCAATCTTAATTACATCTGATGTATTGATACCTGCCCCAACCAGCAATTCTAGCTCATGATGCAGACTTTCCCCTGGAACAAGTTCAAAGTTTGGTATATCAGTGCCCGATAGGATTTTTACTCCTCGATCATGCATCATCTTTGTAAGTTGCAAGACCTTATTCCAGCGCTGCTCATTTTGAGGATCAGCAAAACTATGTCTAACTAAAATTGCTTCATATACATTTAAAGTAGGATCTACCGGTATCTGATTCCGAACTAGGCTATCTATCATATTTTTAATTTCAGTATTATTAAGATTCACCAGATCAAGCCATAACGTATGATCGAATGGACCACCACCATTACTACTAAAGATTCTTTGCTCGTTTTCAGGCAATAAGGAAGGCGATACAGGGGCTCCATGAGTTAAGAAATCTATTCCTAAATTTGCAGCCTCAGTCCAAGACGTAAGATAAAGATGTCCAATAACTTTTATTCCTTGCCTATGAGCTTCATCTACCGCCGCTTTTACTAGTTCTGGCTTCAGTCCGACGTATAACTTGATATAATCTACACCCGCTGCCGCCTGATTACGAACTTCCTCTCTAACATCTTCTTCAGTAGTAACTTGTTTTTCTACAAATGGTACGGGATATTCAGGAGTATTTAGAAGTCTACCAGCTGTAAACATTTCAGGGCCACGTAGATTTCCATTAATGATCTCCTCTCTCAGGTGTACCGTTTCATTAGTAGGGCCTCCAGGGTTTCTAACAGTGGTAACTCCATAATCTAAAAGCATTTGTAGCATATTTTCGG
>OCZV010000822.1_pt1 | contig 11177 bp, 11 predicted proteins | sample 1539051 | NCBI WGS metagenome assembly OCZV01 (sample SAMEA3113581, study PRJEB22503) | soil metagenome
CGAGGCCGAGTCCGATGATTGCAGCGAACAGCAGCACTGCGATCCTTCCAAACCGCATCTTCCTCACTCCTTTCCCCTCGTTCTCGTGTTGCCTTCTGCTCGATCCGCGCCGCGCGCGCCGGCGCTCATCGAGGCTTCAGCTGGTTCAGGACGAGCCTCCGCGGTTGCCGCAGCAGAGGCTCGACCGTCTCAGCAATCTCCCGCGCCGTGGGCCGCTCCGCCCGATCGAACGCGAGCGCCCTCCACGTCACCCGGCCGAGCTCGTTCGGGATGTGCCGCGGCAGCGGCTTCGGTCGATGCGTCAGCTGCGGGAATCGTTGTTCCTCCGGGCTCGCGTGTCCGTCGTCGGACGCGCGAGGGAACGCCGGCCTGCCGGCGAGCGCCTCGTACAGCGTGACGCCGAGCCCCCACACATCGGCCGCAGGGCCCACCAACCCCCGCGCCGGCGCGGCCTGCTCGGGCGCCATGTATGCGTCCGTCCCGACGGGCCTCGTTAGCGACGCGGCGTCCTCCAACGACCGGGCGATGCTGAGGTCGATCAGCCGCGGCGGCGCACCCATGATGAGGTTCTTGGGCTTGACGTCGAGATGCACGATGCCCAGGCCATGCAGATAGTGCAGGGCCGAGGCAACCTCCACCGCGAGCGGTGCGGCCTGCTGCGTCTCGAGCGGCCCGAACCGCCGGATCAACGTCGACAGCCGCGGTCCCTCGACGTGCTCGAGGACGATGTGGGGCCGCTCCTCATCGGTACCGTCACGCAGCAGGCGGGCGATCGCCGGATGGTTCAGCGACGCGAGCACCTCGGCTTCGGCGCGCAGCCCGCGGATGGCCATCTCGTCCGCGAGGAGGTCTGGGCGAAGCACCTTGACGACGGTCACGTGATGCAGGCGGTCGTCGAACGCGAGGTACGCCTCGTACCTCGTCCCGCCGCCCAGGAGCCGCAGCGCCACGAGACCCGGCGCCAGCATCTCGCCCTCGCTTAGCGCCCACGTCGTCTCGGGCCGCTGGATCGTCGCTACTGCCATCGGATCTCCTCTCGTCGTCCCGGCTTCCACGACGAAGGTATGCGGCGGGTGTGAGGACTCCGTGAGACGCCAATGAGAGATGTCTTATCGCTGTCCCGCCTCCGCCCGCCCTTCCTCCCGGGGCGGCGGGGGGACTCCGACTGGCCCGGGGATAAGAGATCTCTCAGACCCGTCTCACGGGGGCCTCATGGGCGTCGACGAAGATGCAAACATGACGATCGGAGGTGTGACGTGACGCGATCAACGAGATGGGTGGCGGTCGTTGCCCTCGGCGGAGCGATGCTCCTACCGATGGCGCCGGCTTCGGCAGAGGAGCGTGTGTGCCGCGGCGCGATGGGCGCCGTGACCGTCGACAACCTGCGAGTCCCGCAGGACGCGACGTGCACGTTGACCGGCACGTTCGTCCAGGGGACCGTCAAGGTCGAGCGGAACGCCACCCTGAAGGCGTTCGACATCCGCGTGATAGGCAACGTGCAGGCGGAAAACGCGCGGAAGGTCGTGGTGCGTGAGGGGTCCAGCGTAGGCGGCAGCGTCCAAATCGTTCAGGGGGGCGCGGCGAAGATCGTTGGCAACAAGATCGGCGGCGACATCTTGTTCGATGAGCAGGACGGCGCTGTGGCGGCGAACGCCAACCGAGTCGGCGGCAACCTCCAGGCCTTCCAGAACAGCGGCGGGGTCACGATCCGCGACAACAGGATCGACGGCAACCTCCAGTGCAAGGCGAACCATCCCGCGCCGACCGGCGGAGGCAACATCGTGCAGGGCAACAAGGAGGATCAGTGCGAGCGACTCTGACGCTCTGACGCCTCGTGCGGCCAACGGACGCCCCGGCTCTCAGCCGGGGCGTCCGTGTTCCTTCCGGCCACGCCCCACCAGCAGAGACATCGTCGTCACTTGGCGTACTCGACCGAGCGCGTCTCCCTCACCACCGTGATCTTGATCTGGCCCGGGTACTGGAGCTCATCCTCGACCTGCTTGGCGATATCGCGGGCGAGGATCTGCGCGGCCAGATCGTCGACGTCCTGCGGCTTGACCATGACGCGGACCTCGCGTCCGGCCTGCATCGCGTAGACCTTCTCCACGCCCGGGTACGTGTTGCAGATCTCCTCGAGCCGCTCGAGCCGCTTGATGTAGGTCTCCAGGCTCTCCCGGCGAGCGCCGGGCCGGCCGCCCGAGATGCCGTCGGCGATCTGCGCGATCACCGCCTCGACGGTGCGCTGCTCGACCTCGCCGTGGTGCGACTCGATGCAGTGGACGACCTCCGGCGATTCCTTCATCCGGCGGGCGATCTCGGCGCCGATGATCGCGTGGGAGCCCTCGATCTCATGCGTCACTGCCTTTCCGACGTCGTGCAGGAGGGCGCCCCGCTTGGGGATCGCGGGATCGATGCCGAGCTCCGAGGCGATCGCCGATGCGATGTGTGCGGACTCGACGAGGTGCTTCAGCACGTTCTGCCCGTACGAGGTTCGGAACTGCAATCGCCCGAGCAGCCGGATCATCTCGGGGTGCATGTCGGTGATGCCGACGTCGAGCACGGCCTCCTCGCCGGCGCGCTTGATCTGCTCATCGATCTCGCGCTGTGAGCGCTCGAACGTCTCCTCGATCCGAGCAGGATGGATCCGGCCGTCCTGTACGAGCTTCTCGAGCGTCAGCCTCGCCGTCTCCCGCCGGACCGGGTCGAACGACGACAGCACGACCGCCTCGGGCGTGTCGTCGATGATGAGGTTCACGCCGGTCGTGCTTTCGAACGCGCGGATGTTCCGTCCCTCACGACCGATGATCCGGCCCTTCATGTCCTCGGACGGGAGCGAGAACACGGAGACGGTCGACTCACTCGTGTGTTCGGAAGCGACGCGCTGGATGGCGATCGTGACGATCTTGCGCGCACGCTCCTCGCCCTGCTCTCGCGCCCGCTGCTCGATCTCGCGGACGGTCGCCATGGCTTCGCGGCGAGCCTCGTCGAGCACCTGCGCCTTCAGAGCGTCGCGCGCTTCCTGTGCGGTCATCTGCGCGACCTGCTCCAGACGCTTGCGGTGCTGGTCGGCAGCGTGCTCGAGCTGTTGCCGGACCATCTGGAGGGTCCGGTCGCGGTCGTCGAGCTCCTCGGCCCGTCGACCGAGCTCGTCGATCTTGGCCTCGGCTGCCTGGTCCTTCTGGGAGAGCCGTTCCTCCAGACGCTTGACCTCCTCGCGTCGGGTGCGGAACTCCTCCTCCGTGTCCTTGCGGAGTGCTCCGATCTCGTCCTTGGCTTCGACGAGCGCCTCGCGGGTGAGGCGTTCGGCCTCCCGCTCAGCTTCGAGGATCACCTTCTGTGCACGAGCCTCGGCGCTCTCGGCCTGGGTCTGCGCGAGGACCTTCCTGACGAGGAATCCGACGCCGAAACCCACCGCGAGAGCCACTACGCCCACCACGACCGCATCCATCGTTACTCCTCCAAACGCAACGGCCGAATGCAGGCCCATCGGGCCCTGTTCGGCCAAGCGTCCGAGGTGGTGATCTAGGGTGTACCGAAGCCCGGAGGCCCCTCTCGGCCCCAGATCCGATGTGCTCCCTGCGTGGACTGGTCGGTCAGATACGTCTCAGGCACGTGTCGAACAGGTTGTTGGTCGATGAGCCGTCTTGCATTCGAATCTACGGCCTGTGGCGGGGAAGGGCAAGGGTGAGACCCCGCCGCGCACCATCGCCGCAGGTCAGAGAGCGTCTCCATCGTCGAGCCCGAGCGCTCGCGACGCCGCCCGGTGGGCGACGCCGGCCGCGTACCCCCGCCGCTGGAGGAACGGGACGAGCCTTCGGTACGCGGCCTGCCTGTCCAGTGCGCCGAGGCGGGTGATCCGCGCCCGGGCGAGCTCCACCGCTCGATCCTCTTCGTCACCTGCGTCGAGCTCGGTGAGCGTTCGCTCGATCGTCTCTCGGCCGACGCCCCGGGCCGCCAGTCTCGACGTCACCGCGAGCCGTCCCGACCGGCGGACGGTGAGCTCGTGCTCGGCGGCCTGGCGGGCGAAGTCCTCGTCGTCGATCAGGCCGACCGCCTCGAGGCGCGCGAGCTCTCCCTCGACCTCGTCGCGCTCGAACCCCGCGCGGAGCAGCCGGATCTCCAGCTCACGGCGAGCCCGGGGGCGCACGGCGAGGAGCCGCAGAGCGCGTTCATGACACCCGAGCTGCTTCTTCTTCGCTCGAGCGGTCCTGCCCACCGCCTCAGCCGCTTCGCGAGCCGGCGGTCTCCCGCTCCTTCTTGGGCTGCTTCGGTGCCGACTCGCTGGCCGTCTCTCCGTTCGCGGCCGCTTCGGCGACGACCAGGTCCGGTACGACGACCGGCCGATCGCCATCGGCACCGAACGAGGTGAGACCGACGGCCTCGCGCACTCGGCGTTCGATATCGCTCGCGATGTCCGTGTGCTCCGCGAGGAACTGACGCGCGTTCTCGCGTCCCTGGCCGAGCTGATCGCCCTCGTACGTGAACCACGCCCCATTCTTCTTGACGATCTCGAGGTCGATACCGACGTCCAGGAGGCTGCCCTCCTTGGAGATGCCGTAGCCGTACATGATGTCGAACTCGCACTGACGGAACGGCGGCGCGACCTTGTTCTTCACGACCTTCACCCGCGTGCGCGAGCCGACCACATCGGTGCCGTCCTTGAGGTTCTCGACCTTGCGGACGTCCAGGCGCACCGACGAGTAGAACTTCAGCGCGCGGCCGCCGGGCGTGGTTTCTGGGTTCCCGAACATCACGCCGATCTTCTCGCGCAGCTGGTTGATGAAGACCGCCGTGGTGTCGAAGCGCGACAGCGTTCCGGCCAGCTTGCGCATCGCCTGCGACATCAGCCGTGCCTGCAGGCCGACGTGGGTGTCGCCCATCTCTCCCTCGATCTCGGCCCGCGGTACGAGCGCGGCGACCGAGTCGATCACCACGACGTCGAGCGCGCCGGACCGAACGAGCATGTCCGCGATCTCGAGCGCCTGCTCGCCCGAGTCGGGCTGCGAGACGAGGAGCTCGTCGATGTTCACGCCGAGCCGTTGCGCGTACGTCGGATCGAGCGCGTGCTCCGCATCGACGAACGCGGCGATCCCGCCGTGGCGCTGCGCCTCTGCGATCACGTGAAGGCAGACCGTCGTCTTGCCCGAGCCTTCCGGGCCGAAGACCTCGACGATGCGCCCCCGCGGGATGCCCCCAACGCCGAGCGCGATGTCGAGCGAGAGCGAGCCGGTGGGGATCACCGAGATGCCGGCGCCCATGGGGTGCTCGCCGAGCTTCATCACCGCGCCCTTGCCGTACTGCTTCTCGATCTGCGCGAGCGTGACGTCGAGCATCTTGTCCCGATCCATCCGCGAAGCCCCTTTCCTCTCCTGCGCCCACCGCGCGACCGCGCCGGCGAGCTCCTCTCGTGAGCCGCGCACACTATCGCGAGGGTCCGACACGAATGACGCTCCTGTGATTACAGCGGTGAAACCCGTTCGACGCAACTCCGACGCTATTCGAACAGGTGTTCGAGGTCAAGCATCCGCGAGCCCGAACGTCGCGAGCCGTTCGTAGAGCGGCGCGGGTCGTCTGAGGTGGCTGCGGTACAGGACGATCCGGTCCACGTCGAACGGCTCGCTCTCGAACCTGGCGTCCTCGAGCCCCTGGAGCTCCACGGGCGGTTCGAACCGCGCGACGGTGAGGTGCGGGGTGAACGCTCGCTTCTCCGGGGCGAACTCCCGCGATAGCCCCTCATCGAGCGAGGCAGCGATCCGTGCGAGCCGGCGACCATCGTCGTCGAGACCTGCCCACAGGACGCGGCCACGTCGTTCGTTCGGGAACGCGCCGAGACCCGTGACCCGCGTTCGCGCCAGTTCGTTCGCTCGCGCCGCTTGCCCGACGCTGTCGCGCACCCACTCGACGAGCCGCGGCCACGTCGCGCCGAGGAACTTGAGCGTCACGTGTTGGTTTGGCTTGGGGACCCACTTCGCCCTCGGGTAGCGCTCCCGCCACGGCGCGACGGCGCTCTCGACGGCGTCGCGGATGTCCTCGGGGATGTCGAACGCGACGAACAGTCGCAAGGGTTTGGCTTCGGGGCGCGACGCGCGGTCGCGCGCCATCAGTGGACGACGCGATCGGCGTCGGGGAGGGGAAGGCCTTCCAGGTGCCTTCGTGCCAGATCGAGCGCGGCCTGCTCGGACCACCGAACGACCATGTCGCGATCGCCGGGCGCGCGGATGCGCCGTTGGTGCGCCACACCTTCCGCTTGAATCGCTACCCACACCGTTCCAGGCTCGGCGCCGTCGTGTGGTTCGGGACCGGCGGCTCCGGTCGTCGACAGCGTGACGTCGGCGCCGAACAAGCGCCGCGCTCCGGCCGCCATCTCGGCTGCGGATTCGCGGCTCACGACGCCCGGACCTTCGATCGTCTCCTGCGAGACGCCGAGGATCTGGCGCTTTGCCTCGATCGAGTAGCACACGGCCGAACCGAGCAGATAGTCGGACGCGCTCGGCGCGTGCGCCAGCCGGGCGGACAGCGCGCCGCCCGTGAGGGACTCGGCGCACGCGATCGTCTTCCCCGCGGCGCGGAGCAGCCGACCGACCACCTCGTCCAATTCCTCGTCCGACGTCGACGTGACGAACTCGCCGATGCGTTCGGCGACGACGCGAGCGAGCGGTGCGAGGAGCGCTCCGGCTTCCTCGACGGATGCAGCCTTCGCGGTGAGACGAACGCGGACCTCTCCCCCGCCGGCGAGATACGCCACGGTCGGGTTCGTCGAGCCGTGGAACAGATCGTCGAGGATCTCGGCGACGCGCGACTCCGCGATCCCGACGCACCGGATCGTCCTGGAGACGATCGTGGCCGGACCCGCGAGCGATTCGAGCTCGGGAAGGACCGTGCGTTCCATCATCTCGCGCATCTCGGCCGGAACGCCCGGGAGCGTGTAGACCCGCGTTCCGTCGAGCTCGAGCACGATGCCCGGCGCCGTCCCTCGCTCCGCCGGGATCGAACGTGCCCCAACTGGCACGTCGGCCTGCACGAGGTTGGACTTCGGCATCTCGCGGCCGGCACGGGCGAACGTGTCGCGGATGGCCCGTTCGAGCTCGGGGCGGCGTTCGAGCTCCACGCCGGCGAGCTTCGCGAGCGCTTCGCGCGTGACGTCGTCCTGTGTCGGACCGAGGCCACCCGTGACGATCACCACATCAGCGCGCGACGCCGCGAGCGAAAGCCCGTCGACGATGCGCTCGACGTTGTCGCCCACCGCTTGGTGATGCAGCACGTCGACGCCGATCGCCGCCAGACGTTCGCCGATCCACTGAGCGTTGGAGTTCGAGATCTGCCCCAGGAGGATCTCGGTGCCCACCGCGACGACCTCGGCCCTCACGACGAGGGCGAGGCGGGTTGGTACTCGAAGGTGCGCTGCCACGGGCGTCCCTCGCGCCCGACGACGCCGTAGTCGGTGCCGTTCACGCTGATCTGCGCTGTTCCTCCTTCGGACAGACGCAGGGTGATCGTTCGATCGGCCTCGAACGTTCGCCCCTCGCCGGCCTCCAGGCTGAACGGCTCCTCGGCGCTGCCGTCGGATGCGATCGTGATGTCGACGGGATCCTCCGCCAGGACGGCCACGGTGATCGGGCGGGCCGATCCCGTGTCGAGCGGCGGCGCGGCGGACGGAAGATCGGCGGGCGTCGGAGCGGGCTGCCGAGCCGAGAGCACGCCGAACGCCGCGGCGAGCACGAGCAAGGTCGCGGCGACCATGACGAACAGCCGGTGGTCGTCACGCCGGCGAGGAATCCCCATCCCCATGATCGGCTCTGGCTGCGCGGGCGGCGGCGTCTTCGTGAGCAGCGGTTCGGGGCGGTTCTCGGTGTAGACATCGACGACGCGGTCGGGCGAGAGTCGCAGGTACGACGCGTACGTGCGCAGGCAGCCTCGCACGTGGACATCTCCCAGGAGGCGCTCGTAGTCCTCGTTCTCGATCGCGTCGAGGAACTCGGAGCGGATCCTCGTGTCTCGGGCCGCCTCCTCGAGAGTGAGGCCCCGCGCCGTGCGGACCTTGCGCAGGCTCGGACCGAGGTCCGTCACGCCGTGCTGCATCGCGTTCTTTCGGCCACGGGTTCTGGATTCTAGTCATGCGTGTGCCCGTTCCGCGGAGATGCCTACGCGACGCCCTCCGCGGTCGTCATCGGGCACCTCGGGTCGGGGCCCTGTTCAGCGAGCAGGGCTGCGATCCAGTCGTGGGCGGGATCCAGGCAGACCCGCCAAGCGCGCTCGGCCGGTCCGGCCATCACATTCAGGTAGTACATGGGGTGGCCGGGCGCTGCGACGCACGGGCCGTGGAATCCCCGAGGGATCAGGAAAACGTCCCCGTCCCGGACCGTGACGGTCTCGTCGATCTCGCCGTCCTTCGTGTAGGTGCGATGGAGGCCGAACCCGGCCTCGCCGGCGATGCGGAAGTAGTAGACCTCTTCGAGGGGAACCTCGTCGGCGGTGTGCTCGTCGTGCTTGTGGGGCGGGAACGACGACCAGTTGCCGTCGGGCGTGAGCACCTCGACCGCGATGAGGCGTTCGGCCTCGAACGCGTCGGCCGCGAGGAAGTTGTTGATCTGGCGCGTCGCGACGCCTCCGCCGCGTACCTCGACGGAGACCGCCCGAGCAGGGACGTGCGCCGGTTCGAGTTGGCGATCGGCACGTGCGGTCGGAAACGCGAACTCGCCTCCGCCCTCGGATGAAACGACGACCTCGGATCCCCTAGGGACGTAGACGAAGTCGGTCACCCTCGAGAACACATCACGCCGTCCCTCGAGCTCGAACCGCTTCGAGGAGACCTCCACGCGGCACGAACCGGAGAGCGGCAGGATCGCCGCCTCGACGCGTTCGAGCTCCACGACACGGCGCTCGCCCGGGGCGAGCGAGAGTACGCGGAGACCCGCGAACGACCAGCCGGCGTCTCGCGCGCTCAGTCGAACCGGGTCGGGTCCGTCGGCCAGCGTTCCCGCCGGGCGGAACAGGTCGGCGCTCACGCGGCCGCAGCCTCGTCGGTATGGTTCGGCTCGTGCGTCGCTCCGTCGCGTTCGTCCTCGCGCTGTGCGTAACGGCCACGCTCGTTGGGGGCGCGGCGAGCGCCGAACGCGATCCGGTCGGTCCGGTGCTCGTCGTCGCGGACGACGTTCCGAACGACGTTCGCGCGCTCGCGCTCGACACCTGGGACCTGTTCCTGAATGCGTTCCCCGCCAGACGCGCGTGCATCACGCCGGTCACGCTCAGTCACGCTTGGGAGTTCGCCGACCGCGCCGCCTACGACCCCGCCGAACGCGCCGTGGTTCTCCGCGTTCCGGGAACCGCGCCCAACCTGCGCGCGTCGCTCGTGCACGAGTTCGCTCATCACCTCGAGTCCACGTGCGACGCCCATGCGTCGCTGCGACGACCGTTCCTCGTCGCGACCGGCTCCGCTCCGAACTCGCCGTGGTTCGGTGGACGTGACTGGGAGCAGGTCCCTTCGGAGCGGTACGCGGAGGCCGTGACCGTGTATGTGCTCGACGAACGTCCCTCGCACCTGCGGGTGAGCGTTCCGCGCGAGGCGCTCGAGGAGATCGAACGCTGGGCCGTGGGCTCCTGAGTCACGCATCGACGAGGAACGCGCGAACCTGCGCTTCGTTCGGCATCGCATCGGCGCATGCGAGCTGACCGGCGACGTACGCGCCCGCCGCGTTCGCGAACCGAACCGTGTCGACGACGTCCCACCCCTCGAGCAGCCCGTGACACAGCGCCGCGCCGAAGGCGTCCCCGGCGCCGAGCCCGTTCACCACCTCGACCTCGACGGGCGGCACGCGTTCCGCTGCTCCGTCCCATGCCGCAAGCACGCCGTCGCCCCCGAGCTTCACGATCGCCAGCTCCAGTCCGAGATCGAGCAGTCGCGACGCCTGCGCCTCGGGCGTTCCCGATCCGATGGCCACGGTGACCTCGTCGACGTTCCCCACCGCGACGGTCGCGAACCCGAGCGCCTGCCGAGCGAGCGGACCGGCCTCCTCCGGCGAACGCCAGAACGTCGGCCGGTGGTCGAGGTCGTGGATCGTGAAACGCTTCCTCCCACGCTCCCGCAAGGCGGCGAGCGTCGCCGACCTGCTCGGCTCGTCGGACAGCCCGGTCCCCGTCGTCCAGAACACTCGCGCCGAGCGGATCGCGTCGAGGTCGAGGTCGTCGACCGTCAGGTTCATGTCGGGAGCCTTCGGTTGTCGGTAGAACAGGATCGGCGGCGACTCCGGCGGCAGGAGCTCGATGAACACAACCGGCGTCCGGAGGTCGCGATCGGTCCCCACGAAGCGGGGATCGACACCGAAGCCTCGCAACGCCTGACGGACGTACGCCCCGAAGCCATCATCGCCGACCTTGGTGATGACGGCCGAGCGGTGCCCGTACCGCGCCGCACCGACGGCGACGTTCGTCGCGCTGCCGCCGAGGAACTTGGCGAACGTGCGAACATCCGCGAGGCGGACGCCCGACTGTTCCGGATACAGGTCGACGCCGACGCGACCCATCGTGAGGACGTCGAAGACGTCGCTCACGTTCAGCCGTCCCGGCGTTCGTCCTCGCCCTCAGGTCGCGGGCTCGCCGCCGCCGCGGCGCTCGCCTCCTGTTCGAGCGCCTCGACCGCCCGCCGGAGCTCCGCGTCGTCGCTCGCCGCTCGCTCGAGCTCGTGTGCGAGGTTCTCGAGCTCCTCCCCGCCCGCCATCATCTGGACGAGTCCCTCGAGGGCGAGCTCATCCTTAGAGAAATCGCCGTACACATGACCGCGCCGCAAGATCACGAAGTGGTCGCCCACTGGATACGCGTGGTGCGGGTTGTGCGAGATGAAGATCACGCCGATGCCGCGACGTTTGGCCTGCACGATGTAGCGGAGGACGACGCCTGCCTGCTTTACCCCGAGCGCCGCCGTCGGCTCGTCCAGGATCAACACCTTCGCCCCGAAGTGCACGGCGCGCGCGATGGCGACCGACTGGCGCTCGCCGCCGGAGAGCGTTCCGACGGCCTGGTCCGGGTCGCGCACGTCGATACCCATCTTGCCGAGCTCGCCACGCGTGACGCGCTTGGCGAACTCGGAATCGAAGCGCCGGAAGGGTCCCCATCCCTTCGTTGGTTCCGAGCCAAGGAAGAAGTGCCGCCAGATCGACAGCAGCGGGATCATCGCGAGGTCC
>OCZV010000823.1_pt1 | contig 11173 bp, 6 predicted proteins | sample 1539051 | NCBI WGS metagenome assembly OCZV01 (sample SAMEA3113581, study PRJEB22503) | soil metagenome
GCAGTCTCAGGGACGGCCGCTCCCGATGCCATCCTCTGTAGAGACCCCGCCCCCCCTCCGAACTCATCGCCCGGTCGTCTCGAGTCCGCCTCAAGCCGCGGGTGAACCTGTTGCCGTAGCGGACGCGTAAGCGTAGTGTCACGGCCGCTCTCGAGGAGGAAAGCGGCGCCATCCGCGACTCGCGAAGAGGACGACCGGGTGCCCGAGGGGAACGAGGTGCGGGTCTTGACCCTGGAGCTCTTCTTCGATCGAGCGGTCGATCGCGGGCCTCCTGGAACGAATGAGCATCGGGACGGCACTGCTCCTCTCGGGGGGAGTCGCCATGTACCTGGGCGGCGACGTGGCTTTCCGGCTCGTGATGGGGATCCGTCCGGTCGCATTCCGCGCCGGGGCGGCGGTCGCGGCGCTCGGCTCGGTTGCCCTGGGGATCGGAGTGGCCGCCGCCGTGCAGCTTATCGGTCTGGTCCTGATCATTCTGGGGGCGCTCGCGGCCGAGGCGAAGTGGGGACGGGTCGGGGTAGCGCTTCATCCCCAGGTGCGGCGCCAGGCCGCCGGATTCATCCGGAAAGGAGCTCGCCTTTGGATCTGGAAGAACCCACCGTAGAGCCCCGGCGGTGACGCGTAATGAACCTCCCGCGCTCCTTGGTTAGCTCCTGTCCCGCATTGGTGCCGCACACCACCGGAAAGGCATTAGCGCATCACTTGCCCAGCTCCCTCATGTATCCGCCACCACTACTGCCGCCTGGGGATCGTTGCGTCAAACGGCCGGCAGGTCGAGCTGGGGGAGGACTGCCGGAGGCTATTCCCGCCTGCTACCGAGCGCGCGAGCCCCATGAGCCATCAGCGTCGGCTACCTGGCTGACGGCCGGACTCCGGACTGTTCCGGCGGAATGTCCGAGAGTAGCGTCGGTTCGTCCGGCTAGCTCGACCCGAGGAGGACGATAGCCGCCGTGGTCGGCAGGCGCGCACGCCACGGTAGCCCGCGTCCGCTTGATCGACGGGGCGCGTCCTCACTCGACCTCAGCCTCCTGGACCGGTTCGAGCTCCGCTCTGAAGGGGACCAGGTCCCCCTTCCTCACGGCGTCCAGCGAGTCGTCGCGTTCCTGGCCCTGCAGGGCAGGGCAGTCCCTCGCGCGTTCACGGCCGCAACGCTGTGGCTGGACGTCCCTGACCATCGAGCGGCGGCCAGGCTTCGCTCGGCGCTGTGGAGGCTGCCCCGGCCGGGACCCCCCGTGGTTGAGGCCTCCGGCACGCACCTGCGGCTTTCTCCGGCTGTCGGCGTCGACGCGCGGGAGATGCTCGCCAAGGCGCACCGTCTCCTGGACCCCTTCTGCGAGGATGATGCCGCCGACATCCACGTCACCCACCTGTCGGGCGAGCTCCTCCCCGGCTGGTACGACGAGTGGGTGATTTTCGAGCGGGAACGACTGCGCCAGATCCGGCTTCACGCGCTCGAGGCTCTGTGCCTTCGCCTGGTCCGCACGGGGCTGTTCGGGGCCGCAGTGGAGGCAGCCATCACCGCGGTCGCCGCAGATCCGCTTCGAGAGAGCGCGCACCGGGCCCTGATCCGCGTCTACCTGGCGGAGGGCAATCGCGCGGAGGCCATCCACCACTTCCGTCGTTACCGACGGCTCCTGCGGGACGAGCTGGATCTGGATCCCTCACCCGAGATCGTTGACCTGGTCCGCGGACTACCCGTTGGCTGAATAGCATCGCCCTCCGCGGTGACGCCGCGGTGACTGGACGGTGACGTCCCCGCTGAACGATGGCTCGGACTCGTCCATCCGCCGGAGGAGGGAGGCTGCGATGTCCGACGACTCGGCCGGGACCCACATTCACGGAACGGTTGCGGAGATGCCCCCGCCGATGGAGACGACACCGAGCGTGCTCGGCTCACACTTCGTACCCCTGGCCGACCCGGTTCCCGAGTCGGTGATGGGTACGACCATCCCGTCACCCGAGGGTGGTCCCATCGGTCCGCCGATCCCCGAGCCGCCGATCCCTGAACCCTCTATCCCCCTACAGCCGCTGGAGCCCTTCCCTCGGTGGCCCATCGAGTGGCCTCCATTCCGAGTGTGCCTCATCCGCCTTCGATCCGGCTGCTACCGGATCACGTTCAGGCCAACCGCCACCCCCAATGACGTCTATCGGGGGACGATGCGGGTGGACACCTCTGGCGGGACCAGCACGATCAGCGGCGACCTCTACAGGTTCTTCGAGATCCTCTCGCTCGAGCCCTTCACACGCGAAGTCCTGCCCATCGCCACCGCCTCTCCGGCCTTGAGCGCGATCCTCGGCACCATCCCTGGGATCTCACCCCTGCCGCGTCCATTCCGGATTCCCATCTACCCCCGGGATCGGTACTACTCGTATCTGAAGGTCACCGGAATCAAGCGGCCACCCCTCCTGACGACCGGGCCCTGCAAGCTCACGCTGACGGCGCAGGAGTACGTGTACACGCAGCCGCCGGCCGGTCAGTTCAACGGGACCTTCCCGGCTGCGCCGGGGACCCGAACGGTGACCATCGTCCTGGAGGAGAAACCCCCTCCCGCCGGGTACACCAGCTCCTACTTCCAGGGGACCCTGTACCACGCTGGCGTGGCCCAGGGGTCGTTCGAGATGGGGTGGGTATCGGACTTCTTCCGCAGGGCTCACGTGGAGATCGACACGCTGACAGGTGCGGTCGCGCCGCAGCCCGTTCCGGCACTGGGCGGAGGCACGGAGGACTTCCGGTCGTGTTTCGCTAGCGCCGGCTGGGACCTGACGTACACGCACGATCAGACGAATATCCCGGTGCCCGCCGGAGTGACCGCGACCAACTGCTGGTCGTCGGCCAACCTCCACGCGTTGATGACCAACGTCCGCAATCCGGCCACGAATCTCGACGCCGAGTGGCGGATGCACCTCGTCGTCGTCCCGGCGACGATGGGGTGCGGCCGGGGGGTTATGTATGACCAGATCGGGGTTCCCCGAGAAGGAGTGGCCAGCTTCTGCGATGACGGGTATCCCTCGTCCGAGTGCTCCACGTTCGGCACCGCCGCTAACCAGCAACAGCGAAACGTGCCGCGAGCCTTCCTGCGCAGCGCCTGCCACGAGGTGGGGCACGGGTTCAACCAGATCCATCAGGAGCAGGAGGGCGGAGCGGACAACTCCATCATGACCACCACGCCCAGCGTGTGCCAGGTCCTGGGGGGACCCACCACAGGGGCCCCGGGGGTCTTCCCGGACAACATCAACGTGGGGAGCAACGACCACGTGCGGCACCACCTGATCCACTTCCCTGACCCCGTCGTGCGGCCGGGAGGGATGACCTTTGGCTCGGGGCACATCAGCACGGCCCCCGAGGCGGACCGCCATTACTTCCCTCCGGACGAGCTCGCCCTCGACATCGAGATCGAGGACGACCACATCGACCTGGGGGAGCCGCTCCTCCTCCGGTGGCGACTGACCAACAGGACCGACGTGGAGCTCCCCGTTCCCACCAAGATCAGCCTCGAGGCGCTCAGCACGGTCATCGCGGTGACCAACCCGCGAGGCCGGGCTCGGCTGATGCCCTCGTTCGTGATCTTGTGCGAGGACGTCACCATCTCGGCGCTGGCGCCCGGAGATCCCCTGGAGGCCGACACCAGGCTGTTCTGGAGCACGCAGGGGTTTGCCTTCGAGGAGCCCGGCCGCCACGAGGTGGAGGTCAGGATCGCATGGACCACCGGCGGCGTGCCCTTCGGGGTTCGGGCCAGCGCCCCCGTGTGGGTGAACTTCCCGATGACGGACACCGACAACGAGGCCGCCTCCACGCTCCTGCACCCTCAGGTGGGGATGTACGTGGCCCTGGGCGGCGGAGCTGACCACCTCACCGAGGCCGTGGAGCGGCTGGAGAGGGTCCGCGCCGCCGAGGGAGACCGGGAGGCTCCTCGCGCGCTCCGGGGGCTGCGGGACATCATGCCCCGGCGTCGAGGGGGCGGTCGGCCCAGCACCCGCAAGAAGACCACGACGCGGAAGCCGGGCAGGGGGAAGGGCACCACCCGGAAGCGTCGCTGAGCCTGGAGCTTGGGGGCTGCCGATGGCCACCAACTTCGACCTGGCGCCGCCGTCCAAGACGGTCGACGGGCTGCTTGCCGTGCCCATCGACATCCAGCAGGTGAACGCCACGCTGGTGTTCAACGGGAGCACGTCATTCGGTGACGGCGACGCCACGATGCAGTTCGTGGTGGGCCCCCAGGACGGCAACCCGATCTTCGATCTGCGGCAGACCATTACCGGGGCCTGGCTCGACGGTGCCTCGGTTCCAGTGGCCCACATGGCCCACCACGACTTCGGAGGCGGGACCCATTCCCAGCTCCGGGTGTTGGAGTCCGTTCTGGCTGCGGGGTCGACCCACACCCTGAGGGTGACCTACGACCTCGGCGTCCCGCAGGCTTCCACCGCCGGTTCTTACCAGCCGGCCATCACGTGGACCGCCGGGCCCCGGCTGGCCTTCAACTTCGGGTTCACCGACCTGGGGGCCGGCAGGTACCTGGAGGCCTGGGTTCCCGCCAATCTGGTCTTCGACCAGTTTCCCCTCACCCTCGACCTCCAGGTGGTGGGGACGGCCATCATCCACTCGCCCATCACCAACGGGGCAGTGACCGCCCTCGGTCCGAACCACTGGTCGGTGGTTTTCCCGGCCTGGTTCACGGCCCTGTCACCGCTCCTGGAGATCAGGGCCTCCGACACGCTCAGTGTCATGACGGACACGGTTACCCTACCGGTGTCAGGGACGACCGTCACCATCGAGGCCTGGAAGCTGGCCGGCAGCGCGGTCGACCTGGGGGCCCAGATTACCAACCTTAAGGCGTGGCTGACCGCCAACGAGACCTCCAGCGGCCCGTACCTGCACGGCTCCCGGTGCGTGGCGTTCTTCAACGTGGGTGGAATGGAGTACGAGGGTGGGACCACCACCGGGGTGGGCGCGCTACGACACGAGACCTTCCACAGCTGGTTCGCCCGAGGGCTCAAGCCCGCCAGCCAGTCGGACGCCTGGTGGGACGAAGCCTGGACCGTCTACAACGACTTCGGGGCCTCGGGGTCGGCACCGTTCAGCTTCGGCGATCCGCCCGTGACCCTCCGGCCCCAGAGTCCGTGGGTCCGGGTCACTGCCCCCGGGGCATACACGGACGGTGAACGATTTTTCGAGGGGGTCGCCGCGACCGTGGGCGTGACCCCGCTCCGCAACCTGATGCGGGACCTGTACGTGGAGCAGCGGGCCCGTCCAATCACCACCATGGACCTGGAGGCCTCCTTGGTCTCCAGGTCGGGCCGGTCGGAGCTGGTGGACGCCTTCCACCGCTTCGTTTACGGGTTCCCCGATCCATCGCCCGCGCCCGACCTGTGGATGCAGGACGACCCGGCGCACACGGGAGCGAACGCGTGGGGAGGCGTCTTCTGGGACTCGCCCGATCTGTGGATCCGGAACGCCGACGATGGCGGGACCACGCATCAGCCTCCCGAGTTCGGCCAGGATAACTGGTTCCACGCCCGGATCCGGAACAGGGGCTCTTCCACCGCGCGGCACTTCCTGGTCACGTTCAATGTCCTCCCGTGGGCCGGCCTGGAGTTTCTGTACCCCGGCGACTTCCTCCCAGGCGTGGCCGCGGCGGCCGGCTTCGACCTGGCCCCCGGCGCATCCACCGTGGTCAAGGCCCAGTGGCCGAAGGCCCGCGTCCCCCCGGCCGGCACGCACGCCTGCTGGCTGGCGGCGGTGTTCGCTCGTTTCGATGCTCCGGCTGGGGGCACCCACGTGTGGGAGCACAACAACCTGGCTCAGAAAAACCTTACGGTCGTGGACTTGGCGCCGAACGACTGGTTCCTGCTCCCGTTCGTACTGAACCGATTTGCTTTCGAGCGACCTCCGATCCTAGAGGTCTGGCGGCCCGAGGGCTTTGAGAAGCTGGAAGTGGCCCTTCTGGACCCGTCGGGCGTGTCCCTCGAGGGGCTGACCGTGCAGGACATTGAGCTACCACTTGAGGAGGGGCTCCTGCGGGAACTCCAAGAGCAGCTGGACTGCGGCGGTGGCCCCCCGGCGAACGATGCCTTAGCGTTCCCGTCGTCGGGGTCGGTGAGCCTGTCCACCCTCCGCCGGTTCGCCACCGGCGTGGAGGCCGCCTTCGAGCCGGGGCCTCAGGCCGAGCTCCCCCTCCATCTGGGGGCGGGCCAGGTGGCCCTGGGGCTGGGAGTCCGCGTCCCGCCGGAGGCCGAGCCGGGCTCCACGGTCCGGCTGGACCTGGTCCTCCGGGACGAGGGCAAGGAGCGGCTCCTCGGCGGGCTGGGAGTGGAGATCCGAGTGAGGAAGGACCGTGGACTTCAAGGGACGGTGGCGGAAGGTTTCGGAGGAGCCCTGCTCGGCCCAGTACCCCGCTGAGATCGCGTTCCAGGAGGCGACCTACCTCGGCGCCAAGGGCCCCGGGCAGCGGTTCATCGTGTGGGACGCCGGCATCTACCGGATCGAGGAGGAGGGCCGGGTGTTGATCGCGATCGCCACCGATGAGTTGGTGCCGTACCGCTACTCGATCGAGGGGGACGGCATCACGTTCACGGATCGAGACGGATGCCAGTTCTCCTATCGACGCGTGTCGGGCGGGTGACTGGCATTCTTGCCCCTACCGACATAAGTACGAACACGCTGCTTGAGGTTGGATCAGGGTTTGTGTGCCTTTCAGGGTCGAATTCCCTCTTGACAGGGTCTGGTATGAAAGCTTAGGTTTCGCTCCGCCAGAAGCAGGGGAGCGGCCACCATGATCACCTTCAGGATTGCTGGCTCTGTACGTGTTGCGGAGACTCGCGTTCCTCTCCCGAGGCTATTCGTCAAGGCTTATGACAAGGATCTCGTGTTCGACGACGTGCTTGGCTCGGCCGTCACCGACTCGGACGGATGCTTGGAGATCATCACCGAGCTGCGTGACTTCCGTGAGTTCTTCGACTTGCGGCCGGATATTTACCTCAAGATCTTTGATCGCGCTGGCGGCCGGCTGATCCATTCGACCGAGAGCGCGATTCGCTGGGCCGCCGGTCGCGTCGAGGAATTCGAGGTGCTCATTCCGTGGAAGGATCTCGGGTACGAGCAGCCCGCGGAAGAAGTCACCCTCGTCGACGACCGCGGGCAGCTCCGCAACGATTACGATCCCGGCGAGTCGCTGACGGTCGCGATTCGCGGCCTCGAGGTGAATGCCGTGCACGACCTCACCCTCTCCGACGAGAACGGCCAACCGCTTCTTGTCAGCAGCCTGCTCACCAACCAGATGGGCGAGATCGAGCCGATCATACTCTGGCCGCAACTCGGGCTGACTGACCTGGCCACCGGCGAAAAGGTCACGGTAGCTCAAGCGCGGCAGATCTGGGGTGGCCGAAGGCTCGAGCTCGCGGTGACGATACGAGGAAAGCGCCGGCTGGAGCACGTCATTCCGATCGCCGAGGCATTCACGCGTCCATTGATCATGAACGCGGATCCGAACGGGCACGTGCTCAACAGCTTCGAGGTCGGGCAGCACGACGCCGTCGTTTCCGCGTACAACGTTCCGTTCGAAGGAATCGCGCGAGTCTATCTGGTGCCGAGGCAGCACAACTGGTCTACGGGAGACAGCTTTATGCCGGCGGCGCTCGAAGACGGGCGGCCGGCGTTCTCCGATGTCGAGATACCCGATGGACAGAATTGGTTTACGCACCGCGTCGCCGCTGCGGACGAGCTGATGCCGGGTGCGTACGACTACGTGATTCGCCTGCTGCGGTACGGCTACGAAGACGAGGAGGATTTCGTTCTGCGCGACTCCGATCTCGTCACGCGTGTCCTTACCGGTCTGGTCGTGCGGTGGGAGTTCATGAAGTGGAAAACGGTTCTCGGTGGTTGCACCAACACGCAGAGCGTGAGCGGCAGAAGCGTCGCCGGGCCGCCGTATTTCCAGTACGCGGACACTTTCCAATTGGGCGAGAACATCTATGGAGCGCTCGATCCCACAGCGCTGGACCCGAACCAACAGGGGAAGATGGTGGCAGTGTACGTCGTTAAGCGTCCGGTTGCGAACTACAACATGCTCAATCATCTGCCGCAGCTCGGCGGTAACGCGCAGGTGCAGAAATTCCTAACCCAGACCGATTGCATCAACCACAACAAGCGCCTCCTGTGGAGCAACGCCAACGAGCTCGGCGAGTACGATATTATTGCCGACTTCGGAAACGACACGGCCGACCCGATGGCGTTTACCCCGAACGCGAGCTTGGATCAGCCGCTGGATTTGGTAGACGGCGAGCTCGTCGCCGGTTTTCGCGTGGTTGCGGATCCAGGCGTCGCGACGAATCCGAGCTTCTCCAACTTCGGGGCGCATGAGTACAATCAATCGACGCAAGGAACCGTCACAGTGAGCGATCCGATGGGCGACGTCGGATCACCGGTTACCGTCAATCTGATCGCCGAGGTTTGCTTCCCCACCAACATGCCGGGCATTACAGACCCCCAGCAGATCAGTAACGTGCAGGCTGATTACCCGTTGGTCGTGTGCGTGCACGGCAACGGCCACAACTACAAGAACTACACGTACCTATTGGAGCACTGGGCCAAGAACGGATTCATCGCCGCAAGCATCCATGTGAACACGGGCATGGCCGGAGAAGGACGCGCGAGCGTGCTCTTCAAGCACATAGATATCCTCAGGAATCTGTTTGCAGGTCATATTCAAAACAAGGTCGGGATCATGGGGCACAGCCGCGGAGGCGAAGGTGTCGTTTCAGCCGCCCGCATGAACCAGCAGCAGGGCCTCAATCATGGCATCAAGGCCATCATCTCCCTGGGGCCGACCGACCAATACACGAACGAAACGCTCGCCGGGCAGTGGGCAACGCCTTACCTGGTGATGCACGGCGCGATGGACGGTGACGTCGCGAGTCCCGGATACATGGGCTTCTCGCTGTACGACCGGGCAAGTGGTGAGCCCAAGAGCATGCTGTGGCTCTACGGCGCAAATCACAACCGTTTCAACCTCATCAATCCGGATAACGACTACAACACGTGGAAGATCGACGCGGCGCTCGACCATCCGAAGATCATGACCCAGGCGTCGCACATGACGACTGCCAAGGCGTACATGACGGCTTTCTTCCGCTGGCAGCTGTTGGGCGCCACGGAGTACGACGGCCTGTTCAAGGGTGAGTGGGTGCCGGCATCGGTGGCGCAGGCGGAGCCGGCACTCAACAGGATTTACGTGCAATACGGCGACAAGGTCGTGAACGTCGTGGACAACTTCGAGCAGTTACCGCACAACTGGCAGGTCCCGACGGTCCCCGGATCGGTGAGCGACGCCGGGACGCTGCCTGCGGCTCCTCAGGAAAACCAGCTGGCAACGCTGGATCCGCAGTCGCCGCACGACACCGCCGGCCTGCTGCTGCGCTGGAACGATCTCGGCGACAAGCTCGAGTACACACCGAACGCGCCGATCAATGCTCAGGGCTTCCTTGCCATCTGCTTCCGCGCAGGTCAAAGAGTGGGGAGTGTTGAAAACCCATCCGGTCAGTCACAGGATTTTTATCTGACCCTCAAGGATGCCACGAACAAGAGCCGTTCGATTCGAGTGGACGCCTTGGGAGAGGTCCCGGCACAGCAGCCGCGCGGCAAGAGCCAATTCACGGTCTCCGCCCTCTCAACGGTTCGGGTTCCTCTACACGTGTTCGAAACGGAAGTGATAAATACTCAGAAGGTCGACATCAGCCAGATCATCAGCGTCTCATTCGATTTCAAGGCAAAGATCAAAGGTGAGATAGCGATCGACAGCGTCGAGTTCACAAACTGAGACTTGGAAACCAGCGCACGGGAGGTACGTCCATGTTCGAAGACTTGATGAACTATCCGATCGAAAGCCCGCTGTTGAAATGGGAATCCAAAATCGTCGTACGCGATCAAGACGACGAGCCTAGGCTGTATCTCCGCGTGAAGCTGACCGGCGCCGTCTTTCCGGTGTTCGACTCCATCCCGTTCGTGAGGCTCGGGAAATTCAAAGCCCGTTTCGTGGACATCGCCGAAGATCGGCAATCGGTGAAGGCGTATTTCGACTCGGCGCTTCCGGACCAGGGCAGCTTCGAATTCGGTTACGACGACGAGGCGCTACTCCGTTTTCCCGACCCATACAATGGCCGGCTCGTGGCAAGGCTCGACGATGCTCGCTTGCCGAAGCATCTGCAATACCAGAACAGGTTTTTCGAGCATCGAGACGATTGACGGATCGGGCAAGGGGAGGGTCTCCGATCCCCTTCGGGCTGTTCGGCGGGGTAGCAACGGTTCCTCGTCTGCGTACCTACGCGAGCGTGACAGTGACCCAGTCACCGCAGTACGGCTCTACGCCGAAGCCGCCCCATCAGCGCCCAACCTCTCCGAGAGGCAACCACCTCAGACGACAGGCCGCACGGCTCAACGCGCAGCTGCGCAGTTGAGCGGCGGGCGGCAGGCATTCACCGACCCGATAGGGACGGTCTGCTCACCCTGTTGGCTGGCCGGGCCGCGTCACTTGGCCGTCACGAGCCCGAAGATCCCGTGCTCCTCGCCCCGCCCGGCGATCACCGCAAGCCGAACCCCCCTGAGTAGCACCCGCTCCGTCGTTTGCCCAAGGCAATGCCGTGAGCTGGCAGGTCTTTGACCAGGGCTCTCCCAGTAAACCCGAGTACGGCGAAACTCACTGGGGGTGGTTGAGCGTGATACTGCGGCGGGCGCGGGGCCGAGCGATGACTCGGGCGTGGTGAAGATCCGGCCGTCAGCGAGCTGGAACTCGATGTCGTCGGGGCTGCGATGGCGATCACCTGTGGCTGGAGTGCCTTCGGGCAGGTCCGGCGCAGATCGATGGTGGACGGGAACCCCGGAGCCTTGACACCTTCCGAGATGTAGCCGCTCGCATCCTCGCGCTCGACATCCACGGCGAGCATCGTGACCTAGCCGCGTGCCTTCGCCTTGCCCATCGACGATCGCCCACTGTGTGCGGTGTGGTGAACTCAGACACCTCCAGCGCCCACAACCCGCAGAGCAAGGCCTCCGCTCCTTCATCCCGAGTCCTGACCCGCGTCCTGTCCCGCCTCTGTCCCGCCGCGTCGCTTGCGTTCCTCGCGGTCAGTAGCCTGCGAGCCACACGGGTCCAACCGGTATCAGCTACGGTGACGGAGTCGC
>OCZV010000824.1_pt1 | contig 11156 bp, 13 predicted proteins | sample 1539051 | NCBI WGS metagenome assembly OCZV01 (sample SAMEA3113581, study PRJEB22503) | soil metagenome
TCGAGTGGACAACCCCGTGCCCCCGGCGACGTCGATGGCGACGCCACGGGTTGTCGGCACCGTCTCCAGGAGGCGCCGTAGGGTCCGCTCGTGGTGGTACGGGCGACCCAAGTGGTAGCGCTCTGCCGTCCTCCTGGCCACGAACGGGTTCCTGACCTCCAACATCCCTCCAGACGATCAGCCCTCAGGACCGGGGCTGGTCCGGGTGGCGAGCCAGTGCCCGCGGTAGGCGCCCCACAGTGTGAGGTCATGGTCCACAGAGGTGATCGTTCCACTGCAGGCCGCCACGAACGCGGCATCGCCCCCGGTGGCCACGACAGGACACGCCCGGATGCCTGCGGCCTCCTGCGAGCGTCGAACGAGGCCATCGACGAGCCCGGCGGCGCCCCACGAGGCCCCGGCGCGCAGGCTCCTCACCGTGCTGCGGCCCAGGGCGGGGCCCTCGTGGCCGCCCCCGCCGAGCGCAACGGCAGGCAGGTGGGGCACGCGATGCAGCAGCGCACCGAGGCTGATGCCGACGCCGGGGGCTATGGCGCCACCGACCAGCTCCCCCGCGGCGGAAACGACCTCGATCGTGATGGCAGTGCCGAGGTCAACGGCGATCACCGGCGTCCCGTAACGCCCGGATGCTCCGAGGGCGTTGGCGATCCGGTCGGCGCCCATCTCGGCCGGCTCGTCGTAGCCAACAGGGATCAAGCTCGTGTCGCCCCTGATCTCGGTGAGCGGCAGGCGAAGGTCAGAGGCGAGCCGCCGCAGTGGCCCGCGGATCGCGGAGACGACGCACGCCACGGCCATGCCGCCGAGATCAGCGAGGTCGACGCCGCCGTCGCTCATGAGCTCTCGGGCCCAGTCCTGGTAGACCCGGTCCGCGTTCCCGGCGTCTGTGGGATGGTTGGCGCTAGCCAGCAGCCGGTCGCCTCCGATGAGCGCGAGCGACGTCGTGGAGTTGCCGATGTCGACAACGATGACAGGACCCGGTGCGACGGTGGACGACCGGCCGATGGGGCCGGCACCCGTCGGCCGGTTCGCCCCCGGTGGGCCCATGGACGCCATTCTCACGAGACGCCTATGCCTAGTCAATCCTTGAAGCTTCTTCTTTTCCCTTAGGTATAACTTAGACATGTGGCAAGCCTGGAGGACCTTCGGATCTTCGCCGCAGTGTGCGAGGTGGGCAGCCTCAGCGGCGTCGCCCGAGCCGAGAGCTGCACCCAGTCGGCAGTGAGCCAACACGTCAAGCGGCTCGAGCGGGAGTTCGACATCGCCCTGATCGAGCGGGGCCGGTCGGGCGTCTCGCCGACCACCGCGGGCAAAGTCCTCTACCAAGCCGCCATCGACAGCCTCGGCACGCTCGCTACCGCCCGTCGACGCCTCACCGAGCTCCGGGACGGAGAAGCCGGCGCGCTTCGCATCACCACCGGCGGCACTACATTGCGCCATTTCATGGTGGAAGCCCTGGCGCAGGTACGCGCCACCCATCCCGGGATCGCCGTCGAATTTCGCTCCGCGACGTCGACTGCCGACTGTCTCGAAGAGCTCCACGCCGATCGTGCGGACCTCGCGTTCGTCACGCTCGGGACACCGCCGCCTGGCCTTCAACAGCGCCCGGTGGTGCGCTCCCGGTGGGTTCTCGTCGTCACCGACGATGATCCGCTCGCCCAGCGACCTGCGATCGGTGCCCGGCATCTCCGCCAGATCCGTTACGTCGCCATGCCGTCGAGCTCACGCTCCCGCCAGATGCTCGAAGCGCAGTTGGCCGATCGCGGGATCCAGCTCACCCCGATAACGACGGTCGACGATTGGGATACAGCGATCCGGCTCGTCGAAGTCGGGCTTGGTCATGCCCTCGTGCCCGCCCTCTGGGTCCACGACCTCGGTCGTCACCCACACCTACGCTGCGTTCCGGTCACTCCCGCCGACACGGTCATCTTCGGGTGGGTCGCTCGCCGGTGGGATTCGCTCAACCGGTTGGCGGTGACCTTCGTCGCCGAGGTCCAACGACAGCTGCGCGAGCTGCGAAGCGCCGAAGGCATCGAGATCCTTTCGGGACAGACATAGGGCAAGCATTCTGAACCTCTTGCAATACTTGCGGATCTGTGTAAGTGTGATTCTTGCGTGGTAGAGCAAGCGTTGAGCCTCACATCAGCTGTCCTCGCGGCGCTCGCCAACGACGGGCGGCGGCGCATCCTGCGTGTGATCGCCGATCGGGGCGGCGAGATGACGTCCGGCCAGGTCGCGGAACAGTTCTCGACGGCCTGGTCGACGACCACGCGCCACTTGGCCGTCCTGCAGAACGCCGGACTGGTCTCGGTGGAAAAACGCGGCCGCGAGCGCGTCTACCGCGTCGACCCGGCGGTCGGTGACTGGGCGCTGGCACTGGTCCGCGCCGAACTGCAGCCCGACAAGGAGCACACGATGGCTACGACGACAACGAACCTGGCCCTCGACTCGGCGATGCTCTACGTGCGTTCTGTCCCCGAGAGCGCCGCGTTCTACCAGAAGCTGGGCTTCGAGATCGCCGACGAGGTCGAGGGTGTCGCGATGGTTGCTGCACCCGGCGGCGGCCACCTGAAGCTGCACCCGGCGCCCGAGAGCGGCAGCACCACCTCGGAGGGCATCAACCTCTACTTCGTCGTCGGCGACGTGGACGCGCACTTCGAGCAGGCGAGCGACGCCGGAGTGGAGTTCGACTTCCCGCCCACGACGATGTCCTGGGGCGACCGGCACAGCTACCTCACCGACCCCGACGGCCACACCATCAGCTTCGTCCAGGCGCACACCTGAGCTGCGAGCCGGCGCAGGTCGGCGGGGTCTGACGGCGGGCGTGCTGTCGTGGAGATGCGTGCGTGGTCGGCGCGGGAGTGGTCGCAGTGCCCGTTTCGGGCTGTCGTAAGACGATAGCTCCATGGGCAACCACGAACTGATAGCATCATGGTATGGCGTCGTCTCGCACGACCTTCACGCTCGACGACGAGTTGGCCGACCGCGCCCGTCAGCTCGGCATCAACATCTCCGCGGCTGCTCGTCAGGGAGTCGCGGACGCGGTGCACGCGGCGTTGGCTCGATCGGACCGGGAGGCGTACCGGCGGCATCCTGAACGTCCCGACGCGTTCTGGACCGAAGCGGAAGCCTGGGGTGACGAGTGAGGCGAGGGGAGCTGTGGCTGGCTCGGGTCGGCCGCAAGAAGCGACCGGTCGTGGTCATGACACGGTCGGAGGTCATCGACGTGCGCGATCTGGTCACGGTCGCCGAGGTCACCACGTCGATTCGTGGCCTTGCGGCTGAGGTCGACGTCGATCACGCGGAGGTCGGGCTCGACCGACCATCGGTCATCAACTGCGACGGCATCCACACCATCGCTCAGGAGACACTCACCGGGCCGATCGGGGAGGTCAGCGACGACACCATGCGCAAGGTCTGCGCGGCGGTCAGCTACGCGCTCGGCTGCTAACCCGGCGGCAGCGGTGGTCGCTACTGGGCCCTTGTCACGAACCGTTCGTCCCTCGCCGTCGCGAGGCGGCTCGGGGGTCGAGCCGTACGGCGAGAATTACCGTGCACGGCGCACCACCGTGTGACGACGTGCCGCCCCACGCGAATCTCGCTGTCCAGGTCATGGATCGGTACCCGCAGATCGGGACGCCGACGCTCGTGCCCCTCCACGACCTCGTGCACGAGGTGGTGGCCGTCGAGAGCGACGCCGGCCGGTTCGCGCTCAAGCTCTACCGGCCGGGCGTCCGAGCCGAGTCAGACGTGCGCTGGGAGGCCGAGCTGGCCCGACACCTGGCCGACCACGACCTCGGCGTGGCGGCGCCGATTCCCGGTCGCCACGGCCTGGTCGAGCGCCTCGATGTCGCCGGCCGGCAGCGTCTGGCCGTGCTGTCCGAGTGGGTCCCCGGCGTGAAGCCGGCCCCGTCGTCCACCGTCTACTCGCTGCTCGGCGAGACGGCAGCGCTGATCCATGAAGTGGCGGACGGCTACCAGCCACGCCGGCCTCGCGCCGATACCGATCTCGAAACGCTGGTGCGGGCACCGGTGAGGGTCATGCGACCGCTGCTGGACGATACGGGCGCATGGCCATATGTCTCGGCCCTCGCCGAACGCCTGTGCCGCTACGTCGAGACGAGCGACCTGGAGTGGGGTGTCTGCCATCACGACCTCACCCTGGACAACGTGCACCTCGACGGTGGACGGCTGCGGATCTTCGACTTCGATAGCGCCGGGCCGGGCTGGAGGGCCATCGAGGGGCAGGGGGTTTACTCGTCCGCAGCCCAGTCCGGTTCCGAGCACTGGGCGGCATGGAAGCGCGGCTACCGCTCGGTGCGCACGCTCCGACCGGAGGACGAGGCGGCTGTCCCTTACTTCGTGCTCGCCTACGAGATCGGCAACGTCGCCTGGAAGCTCGGCCTCACCGAAACCTCGGTGGGCCGCCTCGTGTCCCACACCGAGCTGACCGCCACCATCGAGAGCTGGCGACGGTGGGAGCGGAGCCACCTCTCCTAGCGGCGGCCCGGTCGCGAACCGCCCTTCGACTGCCAGCGCACGTCGTTGCCGTGACTTGTCGGGGCGTGGGACGGGCGGAAGCCTGGTGCGGTGCATCTCCCCGACCCGGAAACCCTCCGGCAGGAGCAGATCGACTATTATTGGGCACGCGCGCCCGAGTACGATGACTGGTGGCTCCGCACTGGCCGTTACGAGGCCGATGACGACTTCGGCCGCCGCTGGGAGGCCGGAAAGCGCGAGCTCGACGAGGCGCTGCGGGCGTTCGCTCCGGCGGGTCAAGTTCTCGAGATCGCTGCAGGGACCGGGAACCTCACCGTCTCACTCGCTGCCATCGCCGGCGTCGAGCACATCACGGCCATCGACACCTCCGAGGAGGCGCTCGCCATCGCGCGCACGAAGGTCGCCGATACCGCTCGCGTCGCCTTCGTTCAGGCCGACGTGTTCAGCTGGCGGCCGCCGCGGCCGTTCGATGTCGTCGCATTCGGGTTCTGGCTCTCGCACGTTCCTCCCCGGCGCTTCGCGTCGTTATGGCGGCTGGTGGGAGAGGCGTTGCGGCCCGGCGGGCGCGTGTTCTTCGTCGACAACGCCATTCCGGTCGAACAAGCAGCCACGGCGGAAGGTCGTCAGGTGGCGACACCCACCAGCCGAACGTGGCTCGATCAGGGGGTGAGCGCACGGACCCTGGCGGATGGTCGGCGATTCCACATCGTCAAGCGCACCTGGAACCCCGGCGAGCTCGAGCAGCAACTCGCCTCCTTGGGGTGGTCGAGCGCCGTCCGAGAGCACAAAGGACTGTTCATCCACGGCGAGGCGACTCGCGGGCCGCGATGAACAAGACCATCGCCCTAGCGATAATGGCTCGATGGATGACGTGATCCTGCGACCGATCCAGGAGGCCGACCTGGAGGACCTGTGCCGGTCCTTCACCGATCCCGAGGCCTACGGCGAGTTCGAGTGGACCGGCTTCAAGGACCCCGGGTTTATCCGCCAGCGTTGGGAGGAAGACGGCTGGCTCGGTGCGAAGCAGGGCCGGCTGGCGGTGGTGAACTCGGGGTCGTTCGCCGGGGACGTGAGCTACAGGGACCTGTCGCCGGGGGTCGGGAAGGCGTGGGCCGGCCATGCGAGCCGCAACGGTGCGATCTACGAGATCGGCATTGCTCTGTTCCCCGAGCATCGGGGCCACGGCGTGGGGACGGCCGCCCAACGGCTTCTGGTTCAGTACCTGTTCGACACCACCCCGGCGCATCGGCTCCAGGCGCACACCGAGGTCGAGAACATCGCCGAGCAACGGGCGCTGGAGCAGGTCGGCTTCGAGCGTGAGGGCGTCCTGCGGGAAGTCGTGTTCCGGGCCGGGAAGTGGCGCGACAGCATCCTGTACGCGCTGTTCCGGCACTGACCGCCAGTCCCCGCAAGCCGTTGAGGTGCTGCTCGCCGCTCGCGGCCGTCCGGGAGTCGAGAAGGAGCGGTGACGGCGCACGGAGCCCGCCCTTGTGGGACGCTCGCGCAGCAACTCGTGGAACGCCTGGGTGCACACCAGACGTCGGCCGATCCGGCGGGGCAGTTGGCAGCGCTTCAGCAGCTTCTCGAGCAGACCGCCCCGCAGGCTCCGACCAGGCTTAAATAGACGCGCCATCCAGCGCTACCTCATGCCCGTCGCCGACGCGCTCACATAGCGCCCGGGCACACGGGCAGCAGGCAGCATGTAGCGTTGTTCAGCCGCCCAGGCGGTCGAGAAGCCAGGTCGGTGCCACGACCTCCGCCCCGGAGCTGCGGACCCGCGCCCGGAGAGCGCGGTCCGCTGACACGACGACGACAGGGATGTCGGCGGTCGCCGCCAGGCTCGCGAGCGTGTCGTCACCCTCACCCGGCGCGTGGACCACCGTCACGCCATCGGCGACGCCCTCCTCCACACCTCGGCGCGCCGCTCACTCGAGGACCATGACGACGGGTTCCGGCAGCCGCGACGCGGCCGTCGCGGCCCGAACCCACCACGTTGGCAGTGTCAATAACCAGCCCCAGGCAAGGCTCGCGCCCCACCGCTGAGCCGGCTCCATCCACACGTCTGGCGACCGCCGGTCGCAGATCCTTCTAGACACGGACTGCGGGTAAGCGGCCCGGTAGCTGTGCGGCGACGCGACGGGCGATTGCGATCAGGTTGTCGCGCGCGGCGGATCGTTCGTGGCGGAGCCATGCGAGATGCAGCGTGGTCTCGGTCCCCGCGATGGGGATGAACACGACGTCCTCTCCGCTGCGCGCGCGGTAGGAGCTCGCAAGGACGGAGACCCCGACCCCGGCGGCGACGAGCCCGATGATCGTGTGCGCGGAGGTTGCCTCCTGGGTCACGCGCGGGCTGAAGCCCGCGCCGCGGCAGGCTTCTATCACTGCGTCGAAGGTCTCCGGCGCCTCGGACCTCGGCCAGAGGATCAGCGGCTCGTCGCGCAGGTCGGCGTAGCGGACCCGCTTGCGGCCGGCGAGGTGATGGTCGTGGGCGACCGCTAGCGACAGACGTTCGCGCAGGAGCGGCTCGACGGTGAGCTCGCCACCGGGGCGAGCCGTACGCAGCAGCCCGAGGTCGATCCGCCGCTCGCGGAGCGCCTCGAGCTGGGGATCGTCGAGCAGCTCGAGGAGCTGCAGGCGGAGGCTGGGAAAGGCCGCCCGAGAGGCGCGAACCAGGGCGGGCACCAGCTCGACCGTCGCGGACGGCAGGAAACCAAGCCGCAGCTCACCAACCTCCCCGCGGCCAACACGGCGGGTCTCCTCGACCGCGCGCTCGACCTCGGTCAGCGCCCGCGGCGCCTCCGCTAGCAACGCCCGACCCGCGTCCGTTAGGCGGACGCTGCGCTTGGTGCGCGTGAACAGGTCGGCGCCGAGCAGGCGCTCGAGATCCCTGATCGCACGACTGAGCGAGGGTTGGGCGATGTGCAGCTGCTCCGCCGCACGCCCGAAGTGGAGCTCCTCCGCCACGGCAACGAAGTAGCGCAGCAGGCGCAAGTCGGGAGTAATAGCAGACACCTATTAGTCATTATAGAATAAGTCTTGGACTGCAAGAGATAGCGTCCTTAGTGTCGGACAGCATGAGGCAGCGTGACCTCTCAGACGGCGGTCCGAGCGTCTCGGCCATCGGCTACGGGGCGATGGTGCTGACCGGTCTCTACGGTGAGGTCGAAGAGGACCACGGCGTGAGGCTCATCCGACACGCGCTCGATCGCGGTATCAACTTCATCGACACAGCGGACGCCTATGGGGCCGACGGATCCAACGAGCGGCTGGTCGGGACAGCGATCAAGAGCCGACGGAACGAAGTGGTCCTGGCGACGAAGTTCGGCATCGCCCCACCGGGCAGCGAGCACGCGCACCGCGTGAAGCACTCGTACCTCAACGAGATCTGGATCGACGGCCGCCCCGAGCGCGTGCGCGAGGCGGCCGAGCAGAGCCTTGCCTGGCTCGGAGTCGACGCGATCGACCTCTACTACCTCCACTTCCCCGATCCCGGCCGGCCGATCGAGGAGACCGTCGGCGCCATGGCTGAGCTCGTCCAACGGGGCAATGTCCGTCACCTCGGCCTGTCCAACGTCACGGGCGACGAGCTCCGGCGCGCCGCCAGCGTGCATCCGATCGCGGCCGTGCAGGCGGAGTACTCGCTCTGGACGAGGGGCGTCGAGCGGGATCTCCTCCCAGTCGCCCGCGAGCTCGGCGCCGCCCTCGTGGGCTGGGGGCCGCTCGGGAACGGCTTTCTCGCGGGCGCCGGCGAGATCGGCACGGATGACTTCCGCCACAACGCGCCCCGCTTCCAGCCGGAGAACCTGCGTCGGAACCTCGACCGGTTTGCCCCGCTGCGCGGCGTGGCGGAGGAGATCGCGGTCACGCCGGCGCAACTGGCCCTCGCCTGGCTGCTACATCAGGGCGAGGACATCATTCCGATACCGGGCACCCGGAGCATCGAGCATCTCGAGTCCAACATCGACGCGACCGAGATCCGGCTGAGCCAGGAGGTGCTCGACCGGATCGACCAGCTCGCGCCAGCGGGCCTGGCGGCAGGCGAAGCCCTCCTGAGCTGACCGGCAGTGGTCTCCCCACGGGAGCGGGCGCGCTGAGACGCACCGTCTGCAGTGTGCCGTCAAAGAGGCATCTCTTTGACCGGTGCGCCGTTTGATCGCCCAGTTCACCCGTTCAGAGACGCCGGAACCGTTCCAAGCTCGCCGGCCATGAGTGGTGCCGCCGTGAGACGATGACTCCGTGACGTCGCCGCACGTGAACTACGAGGGTGCTGCCCGCGACTACGCGAAACGACGGACACCGACGGCCGGCGCGCTTTCGATCTGGGCGGACGTCGTCGCTCCATACGCCAAGTACACGACCACCGTCATCGACCTGGCGTCCGGAGCAGGCGCTTTCTCCGGCGCGCTGCGCGACTGGGGCACCGAGCGAGTTGTCGCCGTGGAACCGTCGATCGCAATGCAGACAGAAGCCGTCCCCATCGATGGCGTGCTTCACGTGACGGGCCGAGCCGAAGCGATCCCTGTGCGAACCCGAACCGTCGACCTCATCTGGATCTCCATGGCCTTCCACCACTTCGAACAGCCACAGCAGGCGGTGCGCGAGTGTCGGCGAGTACTCGTCGACGACGGCAAAGTGGCCATCCGCGGATTCGTTCCGGGCCACTCGGAGCTGACATGGTTCAGACTGTTCCCCGGCTCAGACAAAGCGATCGCACGGTTCCCGGATCTCGAAACCATGAACGCGCTGTTCTCCGAATCGGGGTTCGGTCTCGTTCACGAACAGGTTGTCGAGCAGTTTGCGCAGACCTATGCCCAACGGGCTGACTTCTCCGAGCAAATGCGTCACGCCGACAGCGTCCTCACCGCGATGTCTGATGCAGATGTGGACGCGGGGATCGCCGCTCTCAGGGCCCGCCCGGACGAGATTGAACACTTCGCCGTCAGCTTCCTCATCTACGAACTCCAGTGACTGTCCCGTATCCCGCGGTACCGAGGGCCCGCGTCGAGGGCAGGATGGCGACGTGAGTCGGCTCCGCCACGGCTATTCGAACCACACACGTCGACTCCCTCGCGGTGTGATTGAGGAACGATACGAGGGAGCGGGTGTCCGGGAGCGGTCGCAGCGCGACTACATCTGCCTGACGAGTGCGCCGTACCTTTAGGAGGTGGACCAGGTGCCCTCGGTGGAGGATGCCATCGCATTGGCCGCGCGTGCTCATCGCGGCCAGCGGTACCCATCCCCCGAGCGGGAGCCCTACATCTTCCACCCGTTGCGGGTCATGCTCTCGTTCGGTGACCCTGCCGAACAGATCGTTGCAGTGCTTCACGACGCGGTCGAGGACACCGACCTCGAGCTTCGCCATCTCGTGGAGGCGGGTTACCCGCCCGAGATCGTCGCCGCCGTCGACTCCATCACCCATCGCCCCCACGAGTCCTACGACGAGTACATCGAGCGCGTCGCTGCGAACGAGATCGCGCGCCGTGTGAAGCTCGCAGACCTCAGACAGAACCTGGCGAACAACCTCCGACTCCTGCCATCGCCAGGCAACGCCGAACGCATCGCTCGGTACGAACGAGCCCTCACGCGACTCGGCAACTCGTCCTGATGAGGCCCCCCCCCGCATCGCGGCGTGTCCCTGACCCCGGATCGGGGACCGAGCAGCGCGGGGTGCGCAACTGGCGTTCTCCGTCGTGGCGTGCGCTGAGCAGCCTGTCCGGGCAGCTGGCCAGTGCCTCAGGTAATACTCATGCGGGGATTCAGGCCATTCTTTTGCACGCATAACGCGATTGCCGACGTTGAGCACGGAGGCGAGTCTCTACCATCCAAACTCGGAGTATGGCTCCCGACGGAACGTCAACTCGATGCCACGACGGACGTACGGAATCGTGTCGGACGGGAGCGCTTGCGGGTTTGCCCACATCAATTCGCTGCACTTGTTCGGTTCGGCTATGTGAGCCTCGCCGCCCCATTGCTCAGACACCACGAAGAAGTCGACCCGCTCCTCATCGGGCTTCCGTCGGTGCATGACGTGGCCGAATCGGACCCGCTCGGTCGACAGTTGGATGCCGACCTCCTCCTCAGCCTCCCGCACGGCCGCGGCCCGGACCGACTCGTCACCGTCGAGGTGGCCGGCGGGGACACTCCACTTCCCGTCCTCGTAACCGGTGTTGTGGCGCCTTGCAAGTAGGACCCGTTCGCCGCGCACCAGCAACACATGCACCGCAGGCACGACGACGAACCGCTCACGCACCGCCACAAACCTATCCATGGCGGGTGGGCTCGCTGCGCCGATGTGCTGCCGAGGGCGCGGGCTGCCGGAACCGGACCATGGCGCCGACACGCTACCGGCTAACACTCCCGAGAGGTGGAGTTGGCCGCACGATATGGCGGGTGGGTCGGTTGTCGTCGTCCGCCGCAAGTTGGCGAATTCCTCATCCCGTCGCGCGTTTCCGTTTCTCACGTTGATCTGAAGGATGCGGCGGGCCATGCCCGCGCGAACATCGCGGCGGCTGCACGTCGGAAGCCGTCAGGCTTGCTCTGATTGAAGGATCTCGGCGGTGGGGCGGCGGTCGCCCAGGCGGGCGGGGACGGTGGCCATCACATGACACAAGGAGCCTCGGAAGCCGCCGCGCTACATGGCACTCTGCGGCAGAATCCGG
>OCZV010000825.1_pt1 | contig 11155 bp, 8 predicted proteins | sample 1539051 | NCBI WGS metagenome assembly OCZV01 (sample SAMEA3113581, study PRJEB22503) | soil metagenome
GCCCCGGGCCCCAATAGGAATTGCCCTTCCCGGACGATCTGTTCACCGGCCACAAGCCCCTTGGCAACGATCGACTCGCCGCCGCTGGTCCGGCCCACATTAACCGCTCGTAGTTCTACAGTCTTATCAGGTTTTACAACGAAAACATGCTGTCCCTCCGGCCCCACCTGAATAGCTTCCGAAGGAATCACCACGGCGTCCCCTTGCGTGGTTAGCGTCAGCGCAACGTTGACAAACTGGCCGGGCCACAAACGCCTTTGCCTATTGGCAAATTCCGCCTTTAACTTGATCGTTCCGGTGGAGCGGTCGACGGCGTTATCGATGAAGGCGAGGGTGCCCTGCTCGGGGCGTTCCGCGTCGGAGGGAAAAATGGCATCTACTTTGAGTGCGCCCGAGACCATGTGCCGTTTGATATCGGTTAGGTTTTGCTCTGGCACGGAAAAGGTGACGTTGACCGGTATGATTTGATTAATCACCACCAGCGGGGTTCCATCGTTGAGCCGCACCAAGTTGCCTTCATTAACCAGCAGACTTCCGACCTGACCGTCCAACGGCGAATAAATATAACAATAGCTGAGCTGCACTCTAGCGTTCTCCACCATCGCTTGATCCGCTTGAACAACAGCTTCAGCGGCATCGGCATCGGCACGGATCTTGTCATATTGTTCCTGTGATACGTATTGTTTTTTGACCAAATCTGCGTACCGCCGGGCTTGCTCACGCGAGTTTTGCAGCTGGGCGGTATCGCGCGCCAAGTTTGCCTCGGCCTGTTTCAAAGCCGCCTCAAACGGGCGAGGATCGATAGTAAAGAGCAGTTGTCCTTTTTTGACGTCTTGACCTTCTTTAAAGTGGGCTTTTTGCAGCACGCCGGTGACTTGGCTTTTGACCGAGACCGTAGAGTAGGCTTCAACACTGCCCACGACACGAATTTGAACGGGAACAGCCTTCTGGGTGGCCGTCGCGACGAGGACCGGAACCCCCTCGCGCGATCCTCCACCTCGGCCTTGCCCACGACCCTGACCGGGGCCTGCAACGCTGTCTTCGGGCTTATCTGCGGATTTTTCCTGAGGTTTGCTTAATGACCAGGAAGAATACTGTTGGATGCCGGCGAACCCACCCACTACTAAAAGCAGTACCACGATCCAGAGAGAACGCCTCATGTAAGCTGCTCCTAACCCGGTGGTCCTAACATATTTGCCGGTCTCGCCGTTTCGTTAATACCATTACACCCCCTACTGCCCTATCGCTCTGATCAATTGCGCGTCCGCGATCTTGTAGTCATAAATTGCGCGAATATATGTAGTTTGCGCATCCGTGTAAAGAGTCTGGGCGTCGGTCACTTCAATGATCGAACCCACCCCCACCTGGTAGCGTCCGTTGGCCAAAGCGAGGTTTTCCTTAGCTGCGTTTGCAGCTGCCTCATTGGCCTTGATCCGCTCGCCCAATTCCACCACCCTAAGATAGCTCTGCTCGACATCGAGGGCAACTTGCTGCCGTTGCTGCTCCTCCTGGCCCCGGATCACGTAATAGTTGCGTAAGGCTTCCTCCACTCTGTTAGTCGTTCGAAAGCCATCAAAAATGGGTATGTTTAGGCTGAGCTGGACTTGCCAAGCCCCAGGGAGGGGAAACGTACTTTCGCCAGCGCTGCTATTGCTGCGGCGATAATTCGAGTCGAAAATAATATCGGGGAGATGGCCGCGCCGGGCGGTAGCGATATTTTGGTCCTGCGCCCTTCTTTGCGCCTCGAAGCTTTTCAACTCCGGCCGAATATTGTACGCGATCTCCCTAGCCTCGTCGAGTGTATAGGGGAGCGTTGCCTTCGTGACGTCTTCAACCAATGGCCGCTCGACTAGCTCCCGGAGTCCGATGGCATTCTTAAGGGTGACCCACGCCACCTTGACCGCGTTCTGAGCGGCGATCAAGTCTGCCTGGGCGGAGTACAGATTGGACTCGGCCCTGACAACGTCGATCCTCGCCCGGGTTCCGACCTCATAGAAACCCCGTGCTTGCTTTACGAGTAGATCCCGGCTGGCGACCGTTTCTTCTCGCACCCTGACGATCGCCCTGGCTTGGAGATAGGCATAATAGGCTTGTTTGACTCCAAAGACCACGCTGTCCACCGTGGTCTTATAGTTATAGCCGGTCGCATCCAATGTCTCTCGCGCCGCTTGGACCGTTCCTTCTCGTTTGCCGAAATTATAGAGCGTCATGTTAAAGCTGGCGCGGCTCAGGAACGTATCATTTGCGTCGTCCGAGACTCCGGTGGTGGTGCCGCTTTGGGTACTGGTCTGATAAAAGTTGTTCATAGAAATCGTCGGATAGTACGCTGCCATCTGCTGTCCTAACACCGCCTGCTGGGCTCCGATACGTTCACGCGCAGCCCTAACATTAGGATGATTATCAAGAGCCATGAGTACCGCCTGGTCCAGCGAGAGAGCGTTGGGATCTGTCGCTTGCTTAGTCAGCGTCATCTGAACGTCCGGCTGCGTTACGGACGGCGTTTCAGCGGCTTGCGCCTTTATTAATGGATAGAAAAATGCCAGGACGAGGGTAAACAAAATTCCAGCTTGTCGCCTTGAACACCTGCCCCAATACTTCATATGGTTCCCCCTTAGATAAAACGGCGATCACCTTATAATTTCCGTCAGCGCAAAGCAAAACATGAGTCTCGGACCAAATCCGCGCAACAAGCGCCTGCGGGAAAATTCCCGGTAATATTCATTGTCATTGAGGATCACCCTTGACCATGAAAGCTGGACGAAAGGCGAGGCTCGCCATTGCGGCAGAGGCCATGGCTGCGGCCGGAAGGCTTCCCGGGAGCATTTTCGGAGAAATACCGAGCCTATTCAGGGAAGGACAGCGAAAATTCTGAGCGGCGCGCCGCTGCCACCTTTGATCTTCATCGGCAGCGCATAGATCGTCGCGCCTCTGCTGGGTAGACGGTCGAGGGCCGCAACATTCTCGAATATCGGAATGTTCGCTCCGCCCAAGATCCGGTGCGCGATGAAATCTTTCGATGGCCCGTGGTCGATACTCGGAGTATCGAGGCCGACCGCCTTCACGTTCCGCTGTTTGATAAGAAACTCGGCTGCTTCTTTGGAAAAACCTGGGAAGTGAAGATTAATGACGTCGCCGGCTTTGTCGGTGCCAAAGTAAAGCTTCCGATCTCCCCAGTATTTACCCCAGCCCGTGTACATGAGAACGATCGCTGCCTTGGGTATCCGGCCGTAGCTTCTCTCCCAGTTTTTGACGTCCGCCACTTGTAGGAGGTAGTCTCGATCCGCTGCGGCCTTGGACCTCACATCGATAATCACGCCCGGGCCGATGGTCTGTGCCAGCGGAATCTGCTCCGTAGTCCATTTCCCTTCGGCGAAATGAAACGGCGCATCGAGGTGCGTCCCCACGTGTTCCGAAGCGCTATAATTGTACGAAGAATACCAGTAGCCTTGTGGGGTTCTGCCCTCATTGACCGTCTCCAACTGAAAGCCCTTCGCCGTCGGCCAGTGAAGCGTATCCTGGGAAAACGGATAAGTCATATCGACAAGCTTCTTTTCGTCGATTCCATAGGCTGCCACGGCCCAAAACATCAGTGCGAACATAACTGCTACGGACGTTCTCATCCGGATCTCCTCTTGCTTGTTAGTTGGGCGAGCTACAATCGGACTGGCCTATCGCTTCTTGTGGGCGTCCTCTAGCTGTCTCTTGGCATCGACAAAGCCAGGATTGATTTTGAGGGCGGCTTCGAATTCCTTTTCGGCTTCCGCGTGTCGGCCTTGATCGACGAGTGCCTTACCCAATTCGTAATGGGCGACTTCATCATCCGGACAAAGAGCCAGTCCGTCCCGATAAAGTGCGATCGCTCGTTCACGATCCCCTGTCGCTCCCGCCTTTTCAAAGTATTCGCGAAAAGCGCGATTGCAATCACGCCGCTTCTGCTCTTCGATTTTTTGTCCGGCCATGAGCGCGTCGATCTCCTGGCGTTGTCGGGTGATCTCCGCTTGTTGCTGCTTAATTTGTTCCGCCTGCTTTTCGAGTACCTCCGAATTGCAAGCGGGCAGGAAAGAAGTGAAAACGAGGAAAAGAGCTGGGACGATAGGTGTTCTAAAGAATACGTGTCCGTCAGACGATCCCATACTTACGTTCGCGTTCTTGCTTCCTCCAGAGCCAGATAAATTTTTTCTGCCCTGATCGGGAGGTCTTTGATCCGCACCCCGACGGCATCGTAGATCGCGTTGGCAATGGCCGGCGCAACGGGGATCAGCGCGCTTTCTCCGATTCCTTTCGCGCCGAAGGGGCCGTTTCGATGCGGGATTTCGATGCAGATCGGATCGATGACGCTCGGCATGTCTCCGAGTGAAGGCAAAACGTAATCGACCAGATTCGGGTTAATCAGCTGGCCATTGTCGTAGGCAATCTCTTCGAACAGCGCCTGACCGATTCCCGTGATGGCAGCGCCGGAGAGCTGTTGTCGGCAGCCCAGAAGATTGATGGCCTTACCGACATCGACTGCGGTCGCATATTTGATGAGTTTGATTTTTCCGGTCTCCGAATCGACCTCAACTTCGGCGGCCCCGGCGGCAAGGAACCAGAAAGCCGAAGTGCTCTTCTCGCCGTATTCGTCTTTGACGGACGTCTTGACTTGTCCTTCACCGACGAGGGTCCCGCCTTGCATACCGAATCGTTTGAACATCACTCGGGCGTAATCCAGGGCAGCTTCGGGTAAACGGATTTTTCCATCCGCGAAACTGATTTGATCTTCCGGAATGCCGTATTCCTCTACAACCGTGTGCTTCAACTGGCGCATGATATCTTGCGCCGCAAGCTGGACGGCTTTCCCCATATGAAACGTCGAGCGGCTTGAGGATGTCGTCAGATCGTAAGGCACGACGTCCGTATCAACGCCGAGCACCTGGATCTTGTCCAGAGAAATTCCCAACTCTTTGCCGGCGATCTGCGCCAGTACGGTCTCGGAGCCCTGTCCCATCTCCACGGTGCCGGTATGAATCGACAGGCTGCTGTCCTCGTTGAGCTTCACCACCGCGCAGGAGACGGACGGGGTAATAGTGGCTTTAATCATACCGGCAAGCCCTTTGCCGCGCCTTGTGTTTTCACCCTTGAAGCCTTGAACCCTTGAACTATTGAACTCTTTGGTTTTCCATCCAATCGATTTGGCAACTTCGTCCAGGCACTCCTTAAATCCAACGCTCCGCAACGTCTCTTCGGTGACGAACTTGTCTCCTTCGTCGTAGCCGTTTTTGCGCCGTATCTCGAGCGGGTCGATCTTCAACGCGGCGGCAATGATGTCCATCTGCGACTCCACCGCCCAGGCCGACTGGGAAACGCCGAAACCGCGGAACGCTCCGGCCGGCGGTTTGTTGGTATAGACCGAGTACGAATCGATCTTTAAATTCGGAATGCGATACGGGCCCGCCGCCGTGTATCCGGATTTCTTCGCCACCCGAGGTCCAATTTCCGCGTAGGCGCCAGTGTCGAGATGGATCTCGCATTCGCGCGCCAGCAGCGTACCGTCGTTTTTGACGCCGGTCTTCATTCGGATCACCGCCGCGTGCTTGGTGATGGTGTAGAAAACTTCCTCACGCGAGAGCACCACGCGAACGGGTCGCCCCGCCTTTAGAGCGAGAGCCACCGTGATCGGTTCGATTTTCGGGTAAACCTTGCCGCCGTAGCCGCCACCAAGGTAAGGAACAATGACGCGTACTTTTGAAACAGGAACGTGGAAAATATTCGAGAGCTGCGTCCGAACCACGAACGGATTCTGCGTCGTCGCCCAAACGGTGATGCGGCCGCCCGGCTCGACGGAGGCGATGCAAGCATGAGTTTCTAGAAAACCGTGCTGCGTCGCCGGGAGCGTGAAAGTATCTTCGAAAATCTGCTCCGATTCGGCGAAGCCCTTCTGCACATCGCCGCGGTTAAGTTTGAAATGCGTGCAGATGTTGGTGCCTTCCACCGGCTTGAGCTCGGCAAGATCGGCAAAGCCCGATTCCGGAAGGCGAACCGATTCGTGAACCAAAGTCGCGCCGGACTTGACAGCTTCATGAACATCCAAGACCGCCGGCAGCTCGTCGTATTCGACTTCGATCAGGCCCAGCGCTTCCTCGGCCGCGTCTGCGTGCAAGGCCGCCACCGCAGCCACCGGATCGCCGACATGGCGCACCTTCTCCACGGCCAGAATGGTTTGATCCTTAAAAACAGGGCCGTAATAGGGTTCAATTGCTTCGTCCCGGAGGATGTCGTCCCGGGTAATCACGGTGACGACACCGGGGACGGTCACGGCCTTGGAAGCATCCATTCTCTTAATGCGCGCGTGCGGCAGCGGGCTGCGCAGGATTTTTCCGTGGCACATGCCGGGCACGGCCATGTCGGCGAGATACTGCGCCTTGCCGGTGACCTTGGTCTCGTAGTCCAACCGGCGAAAGGTTTTACCGATATCTGCTAGTTCCATCGCATTATTCCGTATTCTTCTTATGGTCGGCGCGCGCAAAGGCGTGGTTCGATAAACTCACCACCCAGAGCACGGTCGAAGAAGGCCGCCAAAGTTCGGTCACATTTTTCGCCTTAGGTCCTCGCCACATTTTTAATCGCCTGCACAATCTCCTGATAGCAACCGCAACGGCAGAAGTTTCCCATCAGGTAATCTTTGATCTGCTGTTCGGACGGTTGCGGGCACTCGTCAAGCAAAGCCTTGGCCGTGAGAATGAAGCCGGAGGTGCAATAGCCGCACTGCAGCGCGCCGAACTCCATAAAGGCTTCCTGGAGGGGATGGAGAGCATTGCCTTTGCTCAAACCCTCGATGGTCAAAACCTCGCAGCCCTGCGCATCCACGGCCAAAACCGCACAAGCGCTTACCGGCTTTCCGTTGACAAGCAAGGCGCACGCGCCGCACACCTGAATGTCGCAGCCGAGCTTGGCGCCGGTCAAACCAAACTGCTCGCGCATCAACTCGAGCAGCGTCGTACGCGCTTCTACCTCTGCGCTGCGCTCAATTCCGTTGACTTGAAGTGAAATTGTTTTCTTCATTGAGCAGTTTACCAACCGTTAAACATCTTTTCTTTTTACCGCCGGTTTGAGCATCTCCTACCGCCTTCCTCTTTGCCACCCCGAATGCTTCTATCGGGAATCCAGAGGAATTCGTGACTGGACCCCCGATAAAAACATTCGGGGGTGACGACTGTGGACTCGTAAATGAAAAGACAAATGACTACTGACCCCCATATTGATCTCACTCTAACCCGCCCTCAGGGAAGGATGAGAGCTCGTTCATAAGCTTTGCCGGCCGCGCGTTTGACCAGCGTGCGAATGATCGCCCGCTTGTAATGTTCAGAACCACGCAGGTCGCTCGTGGGGCTACATTCCTGCGACGCCATCCTGGCCGCTTCATCCGCCAACTCGGACGTTAGCTTCTTTCCTGTAAGCAGCGCTTCGCCCTTTCGTGCTCTCACTGGCGTGGGACCGACACATCCAAGTACGATGCGGACGATCCGGCAAAGCGGCTCGCCAGATTCCAGTGAAATCCTGACTGACACACCGGCGGACGGTTTGTCGACGACGGAGCTGCTGGAGAATCGGATGTATTCAATTCCTGAATGGGGCGGGAGGAGAGGCAGCAACACGTGCGTCAGTATTTCGTCTTCAGCCAGGCTCGTTTGATAAAAGTCAACGAAGAGTTCTTCAACCAGCATGATGCGGTGTCCGTCGGGCCCGGCGATCTTCGCTCTCCCATCCAGCGAAATAAAAATTTGTGCGAGATCCGTCAGGGGTTCGCCGGACGCGAGATTGCCGCCAACCGTCCCCATATTGCGCACGCGAATATTGGCGACTTCTCTTTCCGCTTCCCAGAGCACTGGAAATTTCTCTTTGACCAACGCCGACGTCTCGACCTCGTGATGCGTGACCAGCGCCCCGATGGTCAGTCCTTCATTGGCATCGAACTTGATGCCCCTGAGTTCAGGAATCTTTTTAATGTTGACTAGCGCCTTGGGCTGATACAGCCCCTGCTTCATCAAAATCGTTAAATGCGCGCCGCCGGCAAATACCTTCGCCTCGCTGCCATGTCGCTTGAGCAGCGCGCAGGCCTCGGCGACGGTGGTGGGTTCGAGATAGTCAAAGTTCCTCACGTCTCTCTCTTCTCTTTCTTATTCAAAGTTCCAGGTTCAAAGTTCAAAGTTTTGGAATCATCGTTGAACCTTGAACATTGAACCTTGAACCGCCGTCTTAGAGATATTTAACCTTATCGACGCCGGGGATTTCGACCTTCTCGAAGCGCCAGCGCTCTTTCATCGGCGCGGTGGCGTCGATACCCAAGCCGGCGGTAACGCGGTTCTCCGGGCAAGAAGGATCGAGCGTCGAACAGGCGATCCGAGGAATGATGATGGCGTCCTTGTCCGCCTGGAAGCGCGTGGCCATCGCCCAATCCACCTGCATGGGGTCGAAAGGATCGATATCGTCGTCGACGACGATCACTTGCTTTAGCCCGATGCCCATCGAAAGTAAGGCGAGTATGACGTTGCGTCCTTCATTCTCAGCCCGCTTCTTGATCGAAACCACCACGTGATGGCGAAATGTGCCGCCTGGAGTCATATTAACGGCGCGCACTTCCGGCACGACTTTTTTCACCTCGCGATACACCACCGCGGCATTGCCGTATTCGATCAGCGTGTGATTTTCCGTCACCGGCATGCCGGTAAGCGCGGTCTGCCAGATCGGATTTTGCCGCATCGTGATAGCGGTGACTTTAAGGACCGGCGCCTGTTTCGCTTCGCTGTAGCAGCCGGGGTATTCGCCATAGGGTCCGTCGGCGACCCGCTCGCCAGGAATCGTGACGCCTTCGATCACGATTTCGGCAAACGCGGGCACCTCCACGTCGATGGTTTCGCACTTGGTTAATTTAACCCCCGCGCCGCGCAAACCGCCGGCGACGTGGAACTCGTCGATGCCGAACGGCACCCTCGCCTGCGAGCCGACAACGATGGCGGGGTCGACGCCGACGGCAGTGGCGACTTCCAAGCCCTGTTTCTTTTCTTCGGCCATCAAAATCATCCGGCCCAAATGATGATCCGCCGGCGCCCACAGCGACAGCCGGTCCTTGCCCAGGACGAGCATACGGTGGATCGATAGATTACGTATGCGGGTGTCAGGATCTTTGCCGACCTGCACGCCGATGGTAACGTAGGGTCCGCAATCTTTGCTCGCGTGCGTGACGATGGGCAGCTTGGATAAATCAACCTGATTGCCGGTCCATTTGATCTCTTTGCATGGGCCGGTCGAAACGATCTCAGGCGGAACGCGCTTGTCCTCCAAGGTCAGATAGCGTTCGAGCATCTGCTCCTGCGCCACGCCTAAGCCCAGCGCAACCAGCTTTCGCGTCGCGAACAAGCCACCCAAAACGCGCCAACCCGGATAGCTTTTGATATTCTCGAACAGCAGCGCCGGGCCTTCGATATCCGAAGTCTTGCGCATGCCCGCGGCAATCTCGTACTTCACATCGACGGCTTCCTTCACGCGCACAAGCTGCCCCTGGCTTTCCAGATATGTCAAGTAACCCCTGAGGTCTTCAAACATGGATCCGTCCTAACTTTCAGTGAACCCTTATCGGGAGAGATCCCTCACTCGTTCAGGATGACGACGCATTGATTGCCCTGCTGAGCCCAGCGAAACATCTCGCCGTCTCTCTCTTATCAACGATCGCGCCGTCACTTCAACCGCAGCAGCGGCAGCACGTCCTTCATGAACCGCTCGACCTGTCGGACCTGATGTCGCGATGTGAAGCGAAGTACCGGGGTCGTAATCCCCATGTCGATCCAACCCTGGATCATGCGCGCGCACTCCTCGGGCGGGCCATGAGCAAGCCAGATTTTCAGTAACTCTTCGGGCGGATAACCCCTGCCGTAATAATGATCGAAGTAGTATATCGACTCTTCGCGTGCCGCTCGCCGGTCGTCGTTGATATTGACCATGCCGTGAATCGCCACTTCGAACTGACTCAGATCTCTTCCCTGTTCGTCGGCAAATTCTTCGATGAGATCCAGCCGCCGCCGAAAGTCATCCGGCGGCACCGCCATCGTGATGTAACCGTCCGCCAGCGTTGCCACCCGCTTCATCGCGCCTTCGATTCCTTTGTCTCCGACAATGGCCCGATCCGGACTAACGGCAATCCAAATTGGACAAGGCTTCTGGACCGGTTTAGGTACGACGCGGTAGCCCTTTAGGCTATAATATTTCCCTTGGTGATTTACCTCTTCGTCGTTCCAAAGCTGACGGATGAGCCTGATCCCTTCTGTGAGTCTTCCCACCCGTTCTTCTTTCTTAACGCCGAAGGCTCGCATCTCACCTTCATGTCCGCCGCCGATGCAAACACCCAAGATCGTTCTTCCTTTGGACACTTGGTCCAGACTCGCCCATTGAACCGCCAGGAGCACGGGATGGCGCACGGGAAAGCTCGCCATACAGATTACGCCCAACCGCAGCTTTTGCGTACGCGCCGCCGCCGCGCTGAGCATAACGATCGATTCGATCCGCGGTTTGTGAATGAGACTGTCACCAAACCAGACCGATTCGAAAACACCCCCCTGTTCCGCGAGGACAGCCGCCTCCAAAATTGTGTCGATGTCCGTGAGACCGAAGAGCACCCCGCGATTCGGCAGGCTTAAGCCCCATCTCACCGGCAAATTACGCATTCTTGCATTACCCGGCTCAGCGCTAAGGCAACGTTTGGCACCTGTCCGACACGTCTACTGGGTAATACAACTCTTGTAACCCGTGTACCCGTAGCATCTTGACAGCTGCAGGCAACTTGCAGAATATGATGAACCAAAGGCGGCATTCGGAAGTGCCCACACGAAACCTGTCTCACCCTACCACCAACGAATTTCAAAGCAAAGAAAAGAACACGGAGGTAACCCAAGATGGCGAAGGATTTGCGGAGCTATTTGGATGAATTGCTCGAGAAGCGGCCGAACGATGTGGTCATTGTCGATCGCGAGGTCGATCCACGATATGAAGCCTGCGCGGTCGTCGAGAAGTTCGAAAGGGAGAACAAATTCCCGCTGGTCTTCTTCAAGAATATCAAGAATTCCAAGTTCCCCCTGGTCATTAATCTCGGCGCCACCTACGAACGGCTGGCCTTGGCGCTGGGTTC
>OCZV010000826.1_pt1 | contig 11132 bp, 10 predicted proteins | sample 1539051 | NCBI WGS metagenome assembly OCZV01 (sample SAMEA3113581, study PRJEB22503) | soil metagenome
GGCTCGTCTTTCAACAATCGAATCGCATTCAGCAGCCGGGCGACGCCCTTGCGCAAATTCACCTGTCCCAGAAACAGAACGCGGAGCGGCCGATCCCGAGTAAAACGGGCCGGATACTTCCGTTCCTGTAGTCTCGTTGCCCCGTAGTTCTGTGGTCCTTCTCCTTCGTACGCCAACGGAATAACTGATAACTTTTCGCCGGCAACTCCGCTTTCGACGAGAGCCGCCCTTGACCATTCGGAGTTAACAATGATCCGGTGGGCCAGCTTGCATTCCTCCCGCCATGAATCCCAATAGAGCGGCGGCGCCGGCTTCCAGTCCCCGGCAAGTTCGGGCTCCCGCCCAACTTCTTCGGCCACGATTCTCTCTTCTATTGGCCCGGGATCGATCTGGCCGAGCACGGTTTTCCAACCACGTGATTTGGCGACGCGGAACGGCTCACGAGCCGCGTAGCTATAGCTCATGAGAATTGGCGAATAGTCGATGGCTGATAGTTGATAGTTGGAGAGAGCGGAAACAACCTTCCGCTGAAACCACTGGTTGCGGGCAACTGTTTTTGCCCATCCCCTGAGGCCACGCGCGCGTGCGAGCGTTTCAAACAGGATAAACGAGGAATTAAACGCTCTCACTCGCGCGTCGCGCAGCTCCCTGTGAAATCTCTCTGCGAGATTTGACCCGCGACCGCAGATTTTCGCGAGCAAAGACGAAGGCGCGACCCATGCATCGGTTAGCAGATAGCCGAGCATGTCCATGCAAAGTAACGCCCGGGGAACCGCATAGTGTTCCCGCGCGCCAAGTTGAGAACAAACCCACATTGGTGAGTCTCAGGGCAAGCGAAGCCAGCGTTTGTAGGCGGCCCACGAAACTGGATGACGCTTTGCCACACAGTATGGGGCCCCGGCCAAGGCTTGCCACCACCACAACGGTTCGCGAACGATCCACGACAAGCCTCGCTTGCAGCCATAGCGAAACTGGGAAAGAACGCGCCAGGTAAGAATGCCAAGCGCAAAGGGGAAAGGGCAGCGCATAAGAGTGCTCCAGAATTCGTTGCGCGCATGGCGATGGTGGTTCTGTATTTCGCTGCGAACCTGGCGGGAGTAATGGTGACGGACGGTAACGATGGGAGAAAAAAACACCTCGTAACCCGCCGCCACGCACTGGAGCGCGTAGTCCGGCTCTTCGTACATGTGGAAAAAACGGGATTCAAACCCGGGCAGTTGGAGATAGGTGGATCTACGCAGGACGGCTCCGGAATTAGCAAAGGAACGTGTCAAATGTTCCGTGCCCAAGTCTGTTTGTGCAAGCGTTTGGGAATATTCGTCTGTTCGCTGAGGAAAATGCAGGACCGCAAGTCGCGGACGGCCTTCAAAAATTGGAACAAATCGAGCAATGCAATCCAACTGCTCCGGATAACTGTCGTCATCCAAAGCTAGCACCAGATCGCCGCGCGCTTCGCGCATCATCCGATCACGCGAAGCAACGGAACCGCGCTCCTCTTCATTGACGATCAACTTCGCATCCGATAACTCTGACTTAACGAAGTCAATCGTGCCATCGGTGCAGGCATCAGCGGTAATCAAAATCTCGCCGGGGGCGGGATCGAGATTTTTCAATGCTTGTGCTGTCCGCCGGACGTCTGGCAAACGATTTCGTGTCGTAATCATTATCGAAACGTTGGACGTCATTTCAACGATGCTATGCGACGCTGATGGCTCCCGATGTCCGTGCCATTCATTGTTCCGACTGGAGTCCAAATTCTGTTCTCAACTCGGGCGTGATCGGCTTGTTCCGCCAAGGAGAAAAAACTAAATCTTTTATTCTCCTCTTCATGGTGAGCCGATGGCCCACCAAATCCAAATTGTTTCCATGTCCTGTAACGTAGACTGCCTTACACTCCCAAATCTTGTGAACCTGAAGTCGTTCTGCATCTAGGGCGCCTTCCACATAAGAATGTGACTGATCACACACTCTTTTCGTAGTACTTTTGCCCAGCCATACTGGAAACAACCTATCCTCAAAACGATAGACATGTGAGCTACCACAATATTGATTAAAGCGATGCCTTATTGTAAAGGTTGATGCACCCTCCCTCCACTCGTATCCAACTTTTAAGCAAAACGCGTCGAAGTTTGGCCGCTGATAGACATAGGACACCAAGGTATTACTGATTAGATCATCTGCATCCACGACCATCACATAATCGGGGGAAAAGTCCCGGGCTGTCTCAAAGGCTTCGGCGGTTTTCAAACCTATGTCATGAAGTTTGGCATCATAATCTTCTCTGTTCGGTTTAGGCTGCTTCGTCTGTAAAAAAATGTATCTTTCATCTTTGATTCTCAACGGGGGGCGATCCTGACAGATAACTATGGCCCGCAAATCCCTTTCTGGATTTCCGAGAATCGAGCCGATGGTTCGTTCCAAACAGTTAACGGCTTTTTGCCAATCATTTGCCACACCATTGGGAATAAAAGGAGTAATTGTTAGCATCATATGATTCACAATTAATTGAATCTTATAAGCATCAATCAACAAGCTTGCCATGTGCTGGCCCGTGGCGCTCTTTAGTCCGTGCGGCGCCAGTGCCGTCCAGGTCGCGAATTGGTAATTCTGCCCAAAAATGTTGAATACTTGCGCAGATCGCCTTTGACGAGAAGATAATCGCGCCTATGGCAGGCCGCAACGACCCAAACGGCTTTTCTACGTCCATTGACTAGTCCAAAACTGATTGCTCACGTCGGTCCGTACCGTTTTCATACAGGCCCGATAAATTTGTGGAAACGCCGCTGCAAACTGACCCTTGTTGTTGCGGGGGAGCGCCAAGTTACTAGCCGCTCTTCCAAGCTCATCGCGCAGTTGTCGCGAACTTCTTAGTCTCTCAATCGCGGCTAGGAAGGCAGATCCATCAAGCGGTTCGCAAAGAAGTGCGACCTGCCCGTCTGGCGCAGCTTCAGGAATTCCCCCGACTCGAAAAGCCACCACTGGTGTTCCGCAACTCATCGCCTCAATCAGCGTTACGCCGTACGTTTCCATTAGCGATGCACTGACGAAAACATCTGCCGCGCCAAAAAGTTTGGACCGCTTGGCTCGATCGGGAACGCGACCTACTGCGCGCACGTTGAGGCCAACCGGTGTTTTGATAGCACCTTCGCCAGCCAGGAGGATCAGTACGTTGTCGAGCCCGGACAGCTTCGCAAGTTGCTGTAGCAACCATTGAATATTCTTATTCGTGTCCGCGAGAGAAGCAGCCCCGGCAGCGATGACGAACGCGTCCTGCGCGATCCCAAAATTCGCCCTGGACTCCGCCTTGTCTTGTGGTCTGAAAATAGTCGTGTCAATTCCGGGAGGAATCACGCGTGTGCCGCCGCAGACCCTAACAATCGGACTCCGCTCGGCCAAATTTGCCAACCACTGGCTGTTTGCAACAAACTGGACTCGGCGATTCCGGTACGCCCGCAACTTTCGCCGTTGCTCGTCTTTCGCCAGAACCCGATTAAGAGGGGTCTTCAAGATAGGGCAAGGCGCACAGGTTTCGCTGTAAAGGTTGCACCCGCGGTAAAGGAAGCACCCGCCGGTAAAATGCCACATGTCGTGCAAACTGACGATCACACCGATGTGTTTTGGCAGGATTTCCAGCCAGCTCGGAACATCAAACCAGTCCGCCACCGTATGGAGGTGCACCACATCAACTCCGTCCAAATCCTCCGGCGCCGGCGGACACAACAGGCGGCGCGTCCCGTGCCAAGGCTCAGTGGATAAGGAGACATACGATCGGCGAATCACGCGATCTAAGTAAGGTCTGCTGGCTTCTGCTGACTGATTCTTGCAGAGCACATGGCTTTCAATCCCCTGCTCCGCTAATGCGGCAGAAAGAAGCGACGCGTACTCGTAACTGCCGCCTGATGCATGTGTGTTCAGCTGCAAGACTTTCATGGTTGCATTTCCGTCTCGGCCGCATCGAATTTGATATTCCGAATTTCGGCGATGCGCCGGCGATGGATACGCCGGCGGCTCGGGGCACTGCGTACGTAATTAAGCCAATATCGTGCCGCGCTCCTATAGTCCGCTGCTTTGTTCCTACGTCCAGAAATCTTGCAAAGAATTGACGCCATAAAGAACGCCGCCGCTCGTAATGGCGCCAGGGCGTTTCGCCAAAACCAGTGATGTTGAGAGTGCCTAAACCCGGCGGTCCTCCGATTAGCTGACAAATCTATATGCCGCGCGAATTGCTCGAACAACGCTTGGGCCGGGCCAGGTGTCTCGCGCAGCCACGGCGCCGTACGCGTGTAGTGAAGCACACAGTCAAGATTATTGTCGTCTTGCGCGTCAAACTGCCAGGACGCTCGATTCCAATACTCGGGCAACTTGTCAACCCGGCCGTGAAGAAGAAAATTGATGGCCGACTGGTCCCAAAACCGATAGCGGCCCCTCCAGGTTTCCAAAAATTCGAGAGCGCACTCCGGGAAGTTCTGTTTCCTGAGTTCATCAAGATTCATTAGCATTACCCCGGAGTTAAAGTAAGCGCCTCGAGCAGGAAGTTTCATGGCATCCGCTACGATCCGGGAGTCGTCGCCAAGGGACAAAGTCTCGGAATCGCGGACAGCAGCGAGAATTTTGCCGGCCGATAAATGGTGGTGAAAAAGCTCCGAAAGATCACGGAACACGAGCACGTCGCAATCAAGATAAATCAAGCGGGATACGTCAAGTACGCGTGGCAGTAAAATCCGGAAATAAGCCATGTGCGATTTGCCCGGCCCCAGCGTCGTGCCGCGAAAAACGGAATCATCCACCGGCACAAACTCCAATCGAACCGATTTTCCAAATCTCTTAGCCAATCGCGAAAGCGTATTCCTTGATGACTGGGAAATCCCGCCATCGAGCACTCGCAAATCCACCGCACTTCCCGCGGCCATGTGACCCAACGCGCTCGCCACTGTGCAATAAAGCCCGGGGAAATAGCGCTCGTTACTGGCTAGCGCAAGGACAACTGGTTCCATCGCATTCTCTTTAGCAAAACGATCGAAAAAACTGCGTCACAGAGAATCGCTCGAGACGTCGAATATGATCAGCATTCCTCTTGGATCCGAGACAAAATTCGGCTGAGTTCACGGTCGTGCACCTTCATCCAAAGGAAGTGCCGACGCACGGCTAACCAGTAAAGGAGCGTCACAGGATAGGTCTTTATCCAAACTCGGTCGCCGGACAAAAGCGACCCAACCAACAACTTTATGAGACTTCTCAGTCTCGCCCCGCGACCCCTGCGCATCGGGAAAGTGGACCATTGCATTAACAGCAAGTTGCGCAATTCAAGCGAACTTAAATTGCCGTTGGAATGATCTGCCCAGGTGCCTTGGTGCCGGTGCCAGACGACGCTGTCTGGTTCGTATATACAGCGCCAACCACGGCGCCACGCGCGAAAACATAGATCCACATCTTCGCAGTACGCTGGCGCAAACAGTCGATTAAACCCTCCTACCTCGACAAACTTGTCTCGGTCCACAGCCATGAAACCGCCGGAGGTAAAGAGCGTATGGCACGTCTGCTGATGTTGCGTGTCGAAGGTCCAATTGTAAAAACCGTTTTTGAACTCCAGGCGCGCCGGGCCACTCGTGACCTGCATTCCGCTCCAATCGTAGCTCCGCGCCGAAACGGAAAAAACGTCAACCGATTCAAAATGCCGCACTAACGGCGCCAGGAAATTGTGCTCTACTCTCAAATCGTTGTTGAGAAGCACGAGGATTTCTTCAGTTCTTTTCTGCGCGAGCCAGTTGTACGAAAAGAGAAAATCGTTTTTCGGCGCGACGCTTACCTGAACTGAGGGAAATTCGCGCTCAATCCAAGCCACGTCGTTACCAGTGCTCTGATTATCCAGGACCACGACAGCGCACGTTTCAGGGAAATTCTTCGCGGCCGCGCAGGCCGCGGGCAGCAAATGCTCCAAATGTTTTCTCCCATTGTAATTCAGAATTCCCAGACAAACGGACTTCATTGGTTCGCACGAGCTGCCACAACTTTTTCGATTTCGCCGACAAAAATCGCCTGCAACCGATCGGGATTAAATAGCGTCTGATGCAATCGGAGCGCTGGGTTCGAGAGTTCATCATTCAAAGCGGTATCTGCCGCGATTTGACGGCAAAGAGACACCACTGCTCCGGAGTCGTTACTCATGACAACCGCAGCTCCGCCGTGTTCTCGAGCTAGGCGAACCGGCCCGCAGTACTCCGGTCCCCAAAGGATCACCGGTTTTCCAAATGCGACGTAATCAAGGAACTTGGTGGTGAAACTGGTGCGCATAAAAAGTTCATGCTCCCCCTCGAAACTCATCACTGATAGCAGTGCGTCGGCGCTGGCGAGCATCTTCGCGGCCTCCTCCGGTGGCCTGAAGCCTAGATAGATACCCCTTGCACGCGCGCGCTCAAGGAGTGGCTTTGGCCAGTCCGCATTCGGGCCTACTACGACGATTTCCAAATCGTTTGTCGTCTCAACTTTTTCGATAAGGGAGCACAGCATTCGTCCATAAAAATTTTCTACTGACCCGACATAAACCAAACGGAACTTTCCAGTGCGCGGTGGCCACGCCTTTTCCGGCACACGATGTCTGCCCGGCATCGGGTAAATCACATGGCTATTAGGATGCGGCCCGAGCATCTCCTGCATGCCATCGCTGGTGCAAAAGGCCAGATCACACGCGGCATACAGCTCGCGGTATCTGCGGTTCAGGATTTCCTGCGTGGACTTGTGACCGTAGTGACCCCTCATCATAGGGAACCAATCGAGAAAGAACCCTCCCAGCGGCAGCCCGTGTCGTTGTGCTGTTTTTCGAGCGACGTGACACAACCCACATTCTGCCAGGGTAAGAACGATGTGCGGATGAAAACGCTGCACCGCCTCTTCCAAAGCTTCATTCGTTGTCAGCGGCCAGATGAGATTTTCGTAGTCGGTAATCCATGCGGCCAATCGCGGTCCAAACCTGCTCTTTCTCAACCGGTGAATTAGATACGGCAGCCGCAATTGTGTGTGTATCACAGGTCCCTCAGCAAAGTCCGCGTTGCTGGCAACGTGCAGTTCGAACGGGCTTCGCTCCACAAGGTGCCGGTACATGACGATGCGCACCCCGCAGTCGTTCCGTGGTGGAACGATGCTGACCAGAAGAACTCGCGTTTTCAGGACCTTTGTCACCAGGCGGTATGTGAATGCGTCTGCGATGAGAGCATCCACAGCCAGAAATTGTCCTGCGGTCGATTGTCACCCGTAAGCGAATTGGAGTACAGTTTCTGGAAGGGGTCCGACAACACAACACCATTAGTAGCCGTCTCAATAAGCCGACGAAGTTTCCAATACGGATGATAGCGTTTTGGAACCAGCGTGCTTAGCATCTTTCGGAAGAACACATCCTTTGTCTCGCCCTCTCGATTCAACCGGAGAATGTCGATAGACGCGAAGAAGCCGGGCCGGCACTTTCCAAGCGCGCCACAGAATCGCAGTGCTCAATCGTAGATAGGCGATGGGCGATGATAATAAGTGTCAATTGGCCATGCAGCGCGTTGATCGCTTCAATCACGTCGGCTTCAGTCTGTTTGTCCAGCGAACTGGTCGCCTCATCCAGGAGCAGCAATTGTGGATGGTGATAAAGAGAGCGCGCGAGGCCGATGCGCTGACGTTGACCACCGGAAAGCCGCACGCCTCGCTCTCCAACGAGGGTGTTCCATTGTGCAGGTAACTCGGATTCAATGAAATCAAGAATCTGCGCCGCTTTGGCTGCTTCACGAAGCGCGGCGTGGTCCACTTCATTGGACGGCATTCCAAAAGCAATGTTTGCGGCGATGGAGGCGTCCAGAAGATAGATGTCCTGTGGCACATAACCAATCATTGATCGCCATGATGCGAAGTCTTTCGGAGCAAGTATCCGGTCATCGACACGAATCACTCCCGACTGCGGGCGATGCAGGCCCAGTATGATATCAACGAGCGTTGATTTTCCAGAGCCGGTCGCGCCGATGATGCCGATGCTACTACTCTTGGGAATTTCGAGAGAAAAATCCTTGAGCACGGCGCGATTTGAACCGGGATAGTTGAACGTGATGTTTTCCAAGCGAATTGCTTTTTCGAACGAGAGCGACGCGGGCTCGCCATCGCGCCCCGGAAGTTTTATCATTTGCGAAGTTGCGCCGATTTCGGCCAGTTCGGTTTCGATCTCATCGACGGTGTAACGCATCGCATTAATCTGGTTTAGCTGGCCGTAAAGAATCTGGATGGACGGCAACATGCGATAGCCCGCCAATGCCATGACTGTGAGGTTGGGAAGAATGTCGCTGAATCCCCGTCCATGCGCCGCCAGCCAAACTACGGCTGCGACCAGCCCGCCAAAGGCGATCGGCTCGATCAGATAGCGCGGGCCGTTTCCATAGATTGGCACCCACGGATAGAGACCCGCCTGGGCAACGGAGTGCCGGGCAAATTCTTCAGTAAAGAATTTCTGTTTCCCGTGCACAAGAATTGGCTTGATCCCGCCAAGGAACTGTTGTGCCGTGATGATCGTTCCGCGGTTCGCTTCCCGGATCCCCTCGCCAAGTTGATGCGACCGATACCGCAGGAGCAGGAAAACGATTCCATAAAAGCCGCCTAACAGCACCGTTGCCCAAAGTGCGATAACAGGTTGGACGACAAACACCGTAAGCAAAAGGAAACCGAGCGTCACAATCCGCGACAAAGATTCCAGCAAGGGAAGAAAGACTCCGGTGATAAACTGCATAACGTCGCCCACGACTTTTTGCAGAAGCGCGCCCGAGTTTCGCTCGAGAAAGTAACCGTACGGACGCGCGGACAGCGCCTCCATCAACCGTGTCCTCAGGAAATGACCGAGTCCGTGCCCGTACCGGGTGCGGATTACTTCGCCCGCCAGCGTAACTGCATTGGAAAGAAAAAGTAGGACGATGGAAACGATGCCCGCCCAAATCAGCAGTGTATTCGGCTCTATCGCCGGCAGATGAGCCAGTAGAAAACTGCCAAAACGGCTGTGGCGAATGCGATCGGGTTCAGCGGCGAGCGCGAAAAAGGGGAAGATCGACGTCACACCGATGACCTGGAAAAGACCGTTGGCAAAGATGACCGCCAGCACAATCAGAAGCTTTCGGCGTCCATAGGGCGCAGCTAGAGCAAAACAACGGGAAAGCAGCCGGAAAAATCCTGTTAGCATGGTGGTCGTAAACTCAATGGGTTCTCACGAAATCGTATCACAGCTGCTCCAGTTCGGCGGAGTGGCTGGTTACCCAATCATTGATGTCCTGAACAATCCGGCGCACGTCGCGTTTGGGCCGCCACTGAGTTTTCTCAAAGAGACGCGTGCAGTCAGCCACGAAAATGCGGAGATCGTTGGGGCGGGTCGTCGGAACAGATGATATCGTGATTTTTTTGGAAGTAATTTCAGCGCATAAGACTGTGAACTCGCAAAGCGAAGCGCTGTTGCTCATCCCGCCGGAGACATTACCGAGCCAGCCGTCCCATCGATCAAACTGGTTGATCTGCTCGACAATCAAGTCGCACAGATCATCCACGTGAAGAAAGTCGCGGACTTGTTTGCCGGAGCCGCCATAGCCGATGTAACTCAATGGTCGCTCGAAATGATGCGCCATGACCCAAAGCGCAGCAACGCCCTGGTCGACCTTGCCGAACTGCCACGGCCCGGCAATGATTCCACAGCGATTTACAACGGACTGAATCCCGTAGCTGGTGCGATATTCTTCGATGAGTTGTTCTCCGGCGAGTTTGGTAAATCCGTAGAGCGACCGCGCGCCTTTTAAATCCATCTCCTCGGTCACGCCAAGGGCAGTAATGCCGTTTGTCCCATGTTCCCAAACAAATCGCGTTTTCTCCTCATGCCACGGCTGCGCTTCGATTCGGGCGATCGGGTAAACGCGGCTGGTGGAAAGAAAAATGAATTTACTGCCCCACCCGCGCGCTTTTTCCAGGCAGTTGTAGGCGCCGACAAGATTCGTTTGGAACAAGTAATCGGGCCCACCGGCCTGGCCTCCGAGCACGGAAGGTTCGGCAGAACATTCAATGAGATAATCGAATGGGCCGGCTGGAAAACTGTTTCCATCCCTGACGTCGCCCCGGTGAAATTCAACCCCGGCCTTTTGCAGGCGGGGAAGATTTAACTCAGAGCCGCGCCGGTAGAGATTGTCCATGCAAACAAGAGTGGCGTCCGAACATGCCTGGCGCAGGTGCAAAGCAAGGCTGGAACCAACAAACCCCGCTCCACCAGTGATTAAAATGCGCATGGTCGGATTACGGTTTGCGCGGCATGATTTCTATTCCGGCAACCATCTCGATCTCAACTATCGCACCGCTACATCGCTGATGTTACGATAAGACACGCATGGACCTGAGCATTTACGATAACAGCGATTTTGATCGTGGTGCGCCCCGGTGGAAAGAAGCTGTTTGGACATTTGTGCGTTTTTTCTTTTTTCAAAACGCTTTGCCATGGCCGTCATCCCTGCGCTGCGCACTGTTGCGCGCGTTCGGCGCAAAGATCGGTCGCGGGGTGGTGATCCGCGCAAATGTAAACATCTCATTTCCGTGGCGGCTGAAAATCGGGGACCACGTCTGGATTGGTGAAGACGTCGGCATCCTCACCCTCGCGGCGGTAACGATTGAATCGAATGTTTGCATCAGTCAGCGTGTATATCTTTGCACAGGCAGTCACGATTTTCGACGGGAAGATTTCAAGCTGCGAGTCGCGTCGATTACTGTCCGAGAAGGCAGTTGGATCGCCGCCGCCAGTTTCATCGCACCGGGCGTCGAGATCGGCGATGGCGCCGTCGTTTCAGCGGGCAGTGTCGTGTTTGATAGTGTCGCGCCGAAAAGCTTTGTGCGCGGAAATCCAGCCAGGCCAGAGGGCAGAGATCTGAGGTCAGAGATCAGAGATCGGAGTCAGAGAGATCAGTAGTCTGAGGTCAGTGATCAGCGGTGGAATATATCAAGATGTTGCACTTCCGCGCTCACGTTTGGAGTTCCGCGTTTACGCGGTGGTGGATTTGCTAGGCGCGGCAGACTGCCTAAAGGCGGAACTCCGAACACGACTCAATCCGCACATGGGTTCTCTTTTCTTAGGCTGTCCTCTGACCTCTGTC
>OCZV010000827.1_pt1 | contig 11126 bp, 13 predicted proteins | sample 1539051 | NCBI WGS metagenome assembly OCZV01 (sample SAMEA3113581, study PRJEB22503) | soil metagenome
CTAAGGGCGTTGTAGACCCATCAACAGAGTCTCTTCTTATTCTCTTTTGGCAAAATTAAAAAAATACCGAAGAAATTAGGGGTGTCGTGTAAACACACGGAACTATTTTTTCACTGAGCTCTACTTGCTTAGTTTATCTTGCTTTGCTTCCTTTTCCAAAGCTTGTCTTAACATCTGCAAATGTCTTTGCCTATCCTGCTTGATTTGGTTCCACATATCCACCAAATCCGATCTGTTCGCATTTTCAGCAGAAGTCTGCATCTCTTCCAAGTGCTGCAAGGATGTTATACGTAGTATTCTCTAGCTTAGTTGTGTCACTTTTGGACATGGGAAGGGTAGCGCAAACAAACTAAAAAAGGGTTGTATGGGCATAGCCAAGTCACAATGACCATCAATTGAGATGCAGGGCGCTTGCTACCCGCTTATTGCGACTCTGAAAAAGGAAATAACTGCTCAAACCGCTTTTTTTATCAAATCCTTATGTATTTCTTTGCTTCTCTAATCGCTGGTAACGATACTGAGTGTCTGGCTGGCAGTTAATAATATATATGATTCAACTGACATCTAACCTATTATCTGAATGTCCGAAGGTAGTGGCAAATACAGTTCTAAGGATGATTCTGAACACGGTTATCGCTACAGTGATCCTGAGGGCAACTCCATAATCTACCGATATGAACTCAAGTTAATAGATTCGATTAAAGTAAAGTCGAGAACCCAAGAAACTATCTCTCGACGATTAGGCCTTAATGTTTGCATTGTTTGCGAGTTAATCGATGGATTGCTACTAAAGGGATACATCGAACAAAATAGAAAGCGTAAACTTCTCTTCTGGCATAGGGATCTATTTTCAGCCACCTTGGAAGGAATGGCCGTGCTAGAACGAGCCAAGAGAAATGATGGCAAGAATAGAAATTCCCTGAAAAAGATATTGTTTATGGTGCATTCTCCTACGGCCTCTCGTCAACAGGGCTAGGTGATTGGATTGGGCGACCGGATCGTTAAGCATTTTTATTCAATAAACGACAAGAATCTTGTAAATGAAACTGAGTATATATAAAGCAATGATAAGTACCCATAGACACCCCGTGAGTAGAGGCCTGCATCTGGCAGGATTATGTCTTTATATTGCCGGCTTTATCCAACTTGCCGGTTTCTATCTTGGAAGTAATAGTCAGGATACTTCCTTACTCATATCGGGAATTGTACTTTTTCCAGTTGCAATCGGGCTGTTTTTAGCGGGTCATAAAATAGAAGGAAATTTAAAGGCGACGACGTTGGTCATAATCGCAAAGTACTTGCGGTCCAAAATGGTCTTCAAATGATGGTGAAGAGGTTCAGCCAATGTGAATTTCAATCTTCATCATCTTCATCATCTTCATCATCTTCGAACTCGGCCTTACCAAACTCTTCTATTAAATCCTCGTCATCATTAGGACTTTGGCTGTTCTCACTTTTATTAGTACTTTTCTCACTGCTCATCAAACAGCTCTATTATTATGACAGTCGATTAAAATATTGCGTCTACGCGATTGTCTACTTTTAAGTGAGCTTGGGTTTGCTTCAACACTGAACATCTATTGCATCTAAACCAACACGTTAGCCATCCTCCCTCAGGGCGTTCATGAGGGAGTTTCGAGGTCAGCTATATATACAGAAGCTCATCTCTTTTTAAGAGACTGCTCCGGTTTACGTAGTATGGTTTCATGTAGGATGTGCGGTAAAAATTTGGACGGAGAGGATGCAGCTGATCATATGAAAAATCATGATAAACGTGGTGAGATACCTCATATCAGGAGCGAATCTACCGAATACAATAAGAGAGATTGAGAATTGTCTTTCGGTAAACGAATTTCTCTCTTCTAAAAAACTATGCCATTAGCTTTTTTTACTACCACTTAGTCCATACCCGATCGCTATCTTGCACTTTCATAATAACCAAGAATACAGTCATTTTATTGCTTTTTACTACGATTTTTATATCTATTCCTGCTAGCATTTGTTATGAATACTGCGGCAGTCGGATACGCACCTGCGCCCATACAGAATCAATTGAAAAAAGAAGCTCGTTATGGTTGTTCAATTTGTGGTTGCCCATTATTAGAATTTGTGCAAATTAATCCCTCGGGAATTAGTGGAGTATTTCTTCCTGAAGATATGATAGCAATTTGTCCTAACCATAGTTTAAAATTTAGCAAAAATGAGCTGTCCGGTTCCGAGCTATCTCAGTTCAAAACGAATCCTTATAATAAAATTAAAGGAAACAATTCTTTTGATGTAACCTCCCCAGATTTGACTGTGAATTTAGCCAAAACACGGTTTATTAACACAAGCAGGATCCTATCAGTCGATGATTTCGATCTGATTACGATCAAAAAAGAAATGAACCTGTACTTGGTTCTGGATATCAACTTCTTTGATGCCCAGAATAACCTAATTGCCGTAGTATCTGAAAACTCTTGGACTACAGAAAAGAGGCAAATTTGGAACATTGATTATAACCCCGGCCATTTGAAGATTCAAAACCAGACGAGAGGAATATTATTTGAGGCTAAAATTGAATCTGATGAAATTTTCGTCACAGCAGATATGTATTATAACGGATTCCCTGTAAACATTAGTAAAGAACAAATTTTATTCGGCGGCATAGAACAAGGCACTGAGTCAAGGGGTACAACTTTAAAGAATTATGAGACAGCGATAAGTCTTCAATCTGACAAATAAGTAATAAAGCAAAGATTAACACCATAATTACTGTGGTTCCCTGCACCTATAGACATCTCAGAGCATATAATTGCAATGTTGGAGCACGTTTATAGGTGATGACATTGTTAATGACAATAGTGGACATGACCAGTTGTTCTATCCACACAGAATTCTTTGATGACCTATGTCCTGGCTGTAAAGAGGAGTATTGTGAACTAAAGGGGATTGATAGAGAAACCTCAAGGAAACAAGATATTGCTTCTACAGACGAATGCAAATCTAAACTCGACAAAAACAGTAACAGAAGTTACAAAGAATTCACCGAAGAACGTGCAAAAAGACTATATGGCGAGCTTTTCGTACAATATCTAAAAAAATCCTATAAAGAGGAAGAGGCGGCTGAAAGAGCTCGAGCAATTATTAGAAAACAATGTAGTTTGCGAGGTATACCGTTTTGGTCATGGATTAATTAAATTTTGAAACACATAACGTGTATATGGCATTGCCAGCTGAGACAAGTGCCACCATCCAGCCCATATATTTAATACATACAGATAAAACTCTCAGAGCAGAGCATGAAGAAGGTGGAGATAATTTTTTCACATGAGCGCCTCACAGAGGTAAATAATGTCCTTCATAAACATGGGGTTGGAGGAATGAATTTTCATAATATTAGAGGAAGAGGAAGCTCAAAAAGAGAGCCTATATCTCCTGGAAGAGGTATAGAAAGATATGTACCAGAATTTGCAATAAAAACCAAAACCGAAGTCGTCACATCGGATGAAACTGCCAGTAAGATAATTAAAAGGATTTTGGACGTTATGGGTACTGGGGCTAATAGAAGCGGTAAAATCTTTGTCTACGATGTTGCTGAAGTCTATGACCTCAAAAACAAAAAGACCGGAATTGCAGCTCTGTAGAAGTTACATTCTATGAACTAGGCATTGGGCTACTATTATGACGGCATAACAGAAATAGAATAAAAAGTCGGACTTGTATCATGATAAGTATAATAGTTTTACTAGTCACCAAAAAGACGCTTGTGCTCTTCCATCATACATCTGTTGAAAACAACATCTATTCCGTTTTCCTTCGCTTTCTTTTCAGCTGCTTCATTATAGATGCCTGATTGCATCCATATTACTTTTAATCCCCTTTTCTTGATGGCATCGTCAACCGCCGCCAGCACATCTTCTGACCTTCTAAATACATCAACTATATCTATATCTTGGGGAATATCCATGACACTAGGATAAGATTTTCTTCCCAATATTTCTGATGCAGTTGGATTCACTGGAACCACATCGAATCCACGTTCAATAAGGTATTTCGGTACAAAGTGGGCTGGCTTTCTCTCATCAGTTGACATTCCTACAATGGCAATATTTTTAAAATCATAAAAGCTTCTTATTTCCTTGTCTGTGTGTTTGTCTGTATTTGCTGGCAAAGCCATACTCGAGACTAGCATTTATTATATTTATCACTTTGAATAGATTTTAAACAGATGTCATCATGATTACCAGCGGGTCTGGAAATATCAGGCAAGAATCACAAAGAGCAGAACAAATTGGTAAATTTGATTATGCATATCGGGTATTGTGAGCCGACACTTGTACTTTTGTACAGCACATGAACTATTTTCGGAGACACAGGACAGCTTTGCTATATGCGTGGGATTGAAAATGTGGCAGAATCAAAGACAAGTTCAAATAATAAAATCATTTATCTAAAGGCGAATAGTTATTGCCAAACATTGAACATGGCCAGGTTAGTTTTGACTTTAAGATAGAAGGTAAAAAGGAAAGGGCTACCTTTGACTACAGGTATAACGATAGTAATCAAAATCTAGATTACACAGAAATCAGATATACAAATCCAAAACTTCAGTCTCTGATAGAAAATAATACGAAAATGATGGAGAATATTGATTCGTTAATTAGAAACATAATAGAGAAAAAAAAATCGAATGAGCTTAAAAGGACTAAATAATTATTTGTTCTGTTCTGTTCTGTTTACCCTGTGTACTCAAAACCCTTCAAGAGTAAAGTATGGTTAGCAAAATATCCGGGCTGTTACCACTAGGCCTTGCTACTTTGTCCGACATCTCACTCCAAGCAAGCACCAATCTTGGCCCTACCAAACTTTTCTAGGCTAATCGTCTGCATTTCGTTGTTATTTCCACACCATGTCCGATTGGGACTGTTACCGACTGTATATGTGGCTTGGTTCTGATATATTTGAGGAAAGATGTCATAGTCGGACGATAATCCTTAGGATACAATATGTTATCTGTGGCAATAACGCCTCCGACAGCTGTCATAGGCAAAACCAGATCAAAATACTGTTTAAGATTTTCCTTGTCAGCATCCATAAACACAAAATCAAAATGTTCTTGATTTTTGAGGGTTCTTCTCGAAAGACTAGGAAGCTTCTCTAACGCAGCGCCTTCAATGATGCCAATCATATCAGATACCCCAGAAGCAGAGAAATTAAATGATGCTTTTTTTATTTTCTTGGGATCGTTTTCAATTGTTATGAGAGCTTTGCCAGGATTTAACATTACTCCTTTGTTAGAAACCATATTTTGCAAGAGTGCTTCTATTAACCACAATGAAGAGTAACCAGTGGATGTTCCTATTTCTAAGGCCCGTTTAGCTTTCATGGCCTTGAGAAATATATTAAAGAATAAACCTGTATCATACGTAATAGCTAACATCATATTCTGTCGGGATACATCTACTTTTCCCATTCGTTCTAGCCTGGACCTTTTTTCTAACTTGGCTAGGACACCCCAAATGTTTAGAGCCATTCTTTAGTTAACTTTTTGCCAAACTTATTTAAAACCCGTATCCTGGATGTGTACCTACTCTCTCGGAAGCTGTGAAGTGTGCCTAACAGTTTATGATAATACATCTACAGATTGTCCTACAAGCGAGATTAAGAAATGCTGACTAGCATGAGTCTGAACCAGAGTTAGAAGGACCAATGCCTATCTTCCTCATGAGCATAACAAAATTTCTACAACCAATGCTGAACTTTTAGGAAATCTTCTATTGGTTCTTTTTTAAGTAATTTGATAAGAGCAAGACCTTGAGGAACAGAAAGCATGGGCTTTTTGAAATGATTGTCTATAGATATCCGAGGACATGCGACCTGTATAAAAGCGTCGATTTGCCTAAAGACTTGAATTCGTTCCTCAGTAATTTCAGTAAGTGCAATCAATTGTACCTTCTTACCTAGTTTCTCTAATGTCCTTTTCAACTCAAGTGCTCTAATTTGGGCGAACTGTCCTTCCTTTAATCCAATAATAAGCCCGATTCTTTGTGCATCAAATGCCTTATAGATTGCTAATATAGCTTTCTTTTGGAGATTCCTGGCAAATTCAGTAACTTCCAAATACTCTTGGTAATACGGGTCTAGCATGTAAGTAGGTCTCTCAGTTGACATTGCAACGCCTGCCGAATGGAACATGCTTTGTCCTAGAAATACATAAGCATCGACTCGCTGTTGCATAAAGTAGGCGGGATAGAATTCACAACCAAATACCTGAGCATCGTTTAACTGGCCTTTTCCTCTCCCTATTATTATATCGTATCCATACTCTTCGAATATTTTCTTTACATCTGCAATTTGGTTAAGATGCTGACTATCTGTGAGTAGTGAAAGCGTCTTGTAACGAGCTTTCAAGTCTGAGGCACATTTTCTGGCTACCGTTTCAAAGCTTACGTCATCGTATGCATTAATCATTATTACCTTTTTGCCCAAGGACTTCATGGCTATAGTGTGGCCTATATTGAACAAAATATCAGCTCCCAATAAATCAGCTGCATGAGTATTCAGATCGCAAGATCCCCAACAAGTGTCTCCAATAACATAGGCCGGTATATGAAATGTTTCTTCGATATTATCCGCAACTTCTTGTATTCTTGAGACTAAACCCTCCGGACCGTTAAGTGCAACCGAATCTGGCTTTTGGTTATCAATAGCCTCATATATTTTTCTCTTATCTATTATCATCATTACAATACGTCAATTATTGCTAGGTTTGTTCGATGCGTACTTAATTATTTCGGGTTGTAGCCCGAATCGACAGTCAAAATAGCTCATGGGCACTTTGAAGCAAAGAAAGATAATCGGCAAATAACCATAAGAAGTTAGTTTGTTTCGCATTAATTGACCGAATAAGTATCGCTAAACACCTCAGGCTTCCTGGTCAAAACTGCTGCTGGTAAAATCAGTGCATATTCTCTTCTTGTCAGGTTCAATAATCATCTTTAAATTGCCTGCACCACTCTTTCTAGAGACTCTTTGCTCGAAGTGTACAGGCGTACAGACATTTAACAAGGAATCAGGGATCTGAGGTTCTAATTGAATCTTGTTCTTGATCATATTTATTTTCATTCCAAGCATCATTTCGCGAAATGCATAAATGTACATGCCAACAGACCATGCTTGCAAGATGCAGGAGTTGAAAGGCTCAGGCCTATCCCCCCGATAGGTTTCGGCAAACATCCCATTCTCATGTAAGATTCTCTGTGCCATTGATTCTAGATAATATAGTGCTTGTTCCCCCCTCGTATGTTTAATCTCAGCTACTGCAGCCCAGCCTGTCACCAGCGGCCAGACAGCGCCGTCGTGATACAGACTCGGATGATATTTTGGATCCGCGCTGCTCAGCGTCCTGACACCCCATGAAGTGGTCATATCGCTTTGTTCTAATCTCGAAAGAACAGAGATGACTTTATTTTTATCCTTAATCGAATCGGTCAGCGCGAGAACTAGGGCATTTGGCCTTATGCTGGGGTCTTTTGTGCCGTCGCGGCGAATAGTGTCGTAGTAAAATGCCTTTTCCGGGTCCCAGTATTCTGAATCTATTTTCATTTGTAAGTTTCTTGCTGAGTCAAACCACTTTTTCTGATTGTATTCGTCTCCAATGATTCCAGCCAATTCGCTTCCTATACTAAGGCTTTCAAAAAATAAGGCTTGAATATCATTTGCACTCTTCCTCCTATCTATATGATCCATCCATGTCGAATCCTGTATTGGCAGCTTTTCTGCAATTCCTGTAAATCCATGTTCAACAAGTCCGTCTCCATCAAAGTCTTTTAAAAATCCCCAGTCGACAAGGTCGACTACAGAATTCCATCTTTTCCTTAGATAGGAAGCATCTCCAGTGGCCAACACGTACTCCCGAATAGCCCAAGGAAAGAGAAAAGTAGAGTCTGACGAGCCAAAAGTTGTGTTATGTAGAAATGCTTTCCCGCTGATTATCATGGGCAGTTCTCCCTTCAGGGCATAAGCTGTGGTTTTTTTAGCTTGATGACGAATAAAGTTCTCAATTACTGCCAAAGCGAAATTGTAATCTCCCATAGAGAGATAACCCCTAAGTGCCCATCCTGTATCCCTTGCCCAGTAGTTGGGAAATCTTGGAAGCCCTGCACATATACCATCTCCCAACTCGTCATATCGAGCCTTTAGATATTCCATGCTTGCTTTTGCTTTCTCATAGGCTCTTACTAATTTGGCAACGACAAGATTTTGCTTCTGATCCGAATCTGCAGCTGTAACACGTAGATTAGAACTAGATCTTGTAGTAAAATGATTTACCGTAGCTTCGTACAGAGTCTTATAATTATCCCTCATGTAACAGTACTCCTTTAAACAATCCTCAGAGGTACTAAAACCTCCTGAAGCTATCAGTGCAAGGTCGTGGGCCTCCCCCGGTGCGATTTCAACATCATACGATATCTCCATATCATTATCAAAGGAGTCGGTCAAAACCTTGACAGGTTTTAACTCCTTGGGTGCAACCCCAATCGTCCCATAGTAATGGGCGATTCCTTTTCTTGAAGCAGTCTCGATCTGCAAGCAATTCTCAGAGATAAGGAACTTCGATGAGTTGCTTTGAGAGATAGCCGCAAGACCATAACTTGTTATATTGCCATCAACCGGAAAATGGACTCTGATCCTTCTTTTGTTGAGCTGCTCTATGCCCAATTTACTCTTGTTCCTTTTTGTGTTCAATTTTGAAATGTTGAACCGTTTATCAAACAGATTAATTATCATCACAAATCCTTTACTTTCAGCAGGTACAAATAAGGTCCTTCTTACCTGCAGCCCGGCAAGTTCATGTCGTGTATATAATATTCCATTTTCATGCCTTGATGACACCACAAAGTTCGGGAGTCTTTTCCGTATTCCTTCATCGGTTGAGATTTCGACTACTATTCGACCGAAGGCTCTCGCTGGAGGAACATACAATCCACCATTATCATATCTAGCACCCATCCAAGTCCAGTTGGCAGATAATGAGCCACTGGAAGAGCATACAATGTATGCCTTCTTTCCTGAGAGTATTAGTGGAGTTGTAAAATTTTTGAATATTGTGTCCTCGCTGGCAGGAGTTGCAACGGTATCGGAATTATCTTCAGTCAGATTAGACGAGGAAATGAATACTCTCTCGCTTTGTCCTGCTACATAATCAGTAAAAGTAAAAGGAATGATTATCTGTTCGAATCCCTCCAATTTGCTTAAAATAACTATTTTATGTTTTCTTTTCTCTAAGGCTTCATCCTTTAGTATTAGGAACCTAGCGCTTTGGAAAGGCTTAAACGCGATAGGCCTGTCTTCAGATAACAGTGACGCATTGATAATGTCTTCAGACGTCGCTATGAAGATTGATTTTTTAGAGATTGGGATTTCGTCGACATAGACATCGAGAGACACAACATTGCCTCCAAGCGGGACAGGAGGATTTAAGAGAGAAAAAATAAAGCCATTGTGGGGTCTATCATCGCCATTGCCTATTATTGCATTCTTTAGACTGCCTTCAACATACGAGAGAACAGTATGGGTCTTATCCAGCGTCCTAACCAATTAAGGTAACCTCGGCAACATCTATTACAGGCACACAGGTAAAGGTAAAACCTTCAACTGAAAAAGATTTAAAGGATAAACTAAATCGTATCCAAGAGGCAGATGCCTGACTTTCTTTAATTCTAGATATACCAAATTGTGCACTCATAAATTGAGTGGAAAGAATATTTTAATATTCTTACTCAGCTTTTCTTGTTAAAGAGAACAAGATTTTCATAACATCTTGGGAAAAAATAGCGCAGGACTATTAGATAAAATTCTAGACTAATTTGTGGGACGCTTGACTCTTCAGATTCATATGGATGCTCTATGCAATAGGTGAATAATTATCTATGGCAGCAATGTCCAAAGAGAATTTATATTTATTTCTGCTCTAAACCTACTGATTGGTCAAGATAGGTAAATTGTCAGTTACAGACAAGTCGCCTGTCATAGTTATGGGGATCATCAATGTTAGCCCAGAGTCATTCTATAAGAACTCCATTAAGACTAGGACCGACGACATAGCCAAAACAGCAGCAAGTATCCAATATGAGGGCGCACATATAATCGATATTGGTGCCATGTCTACGGCGCCTTATTTGAAAAATAATATTCCAATAGAAAAAGAAACTGAAAGAATGGTACGAGCTGTCAAGATAATAAGAAAAAATTGTAGTCTGCCCATTTCGGTTGACACTCCTCGATGGTCTGTGGCAAGAGAGGCTATTAATCTGGGGGTAGATTGTATAAACGACATTACCGGATTAAAATACGACAATAATATGGCAGAGCTGATAGCCGAGTCAAAGCTGCCAGTCATATTAGGTGCATATGATAACAGCAGAAGAAGAGCTGACTTACTATCCAGACCAATTGCAACAGGAAAGGTATCAGGGACTATAAAATTATTGAAAGAAAGTCTGAGTATTGCAAGAAGGTCAGGAATCAATAACGACAAAATAATTATTGATCCTTCAGTTGGGTTTTTCAGAGCAGATGGCAAAGGCCGGTTTTTTACTCTCATGAAAGATACTCCCTGGTATGTTCGTGATATCGATATTATTTTACGACTACACGAACTTAAAACACGAATCTCTAATCCAATCTGCGTTTCGGTGTCAAGGAAGTCTTTCATTGGAAAGTTACTCAATCTAGAAACAGAAGAAAGGTTGCTCCCCTCACTGGTTTTTGAAATGATTAGTGCTCTGAACGGTGCAAAAATCATTAGAACACACAATGTTAGGGAAACGCTTCACGCATTGAGGGCGTGCAAGCTTACTTGCTGACTTCTTATCGATAAATGGTGCTAATTATCTCACATATCAAGATAACCTACTTTACCTCTAAGCCTTTTAGCACATCTTCTGTATGCTGTTCATCTTTAACTTCGTCGGCTAAGATGGTAGTCGCAAGATTGTAGGTTACAAAGTCACTCAACTCAAGAGCCCTCTTTGCGATATTATTATAGTTTTGTACAGCTTTGCCTTCGAATTCGAGCGCTTTATCTAGCGCAGATCTTAACGTTAGATGCTTCAGAGGATCCAATGATCCGATATTGCTCA
>OCZV010000828.1_pt1 | contig 11107 bp, 11 predicted proteins | sample 1539051 | NCBI WGS metagenome assembly OCZV01 (sample SAMEA3113581, study PRJEB22503) | soil metagenome
CTTTTTATTTATTCACCTTTAACACTCCAAGTCCAAAAAGACTGACCATTATCAATAGTATTATGTGGGAAAGCTCGATGTTAACTGCAGGAATGACAACTTGTCCTATTACTATTCCCCCTGCTTGGAGTAAATAGAAAAACTCAACTAAGGCCAAACTCATGAATCCAACTGCCATCAGGAGCATTCTTGTGGTTGAATTTCTAGAATATGCTAGGACTGACACAACGCTCAGAAATATTGTTATCGTAAGTCCTGCCATATGCAAGACAATATGATATATCATCGAAGGGTGAGCGACATGAGGTATTACCAGTGGTGCAACAACACCTACTACAAGTGCTGTTATAAGTCCCAAGAGAACAGGCTTGCTTATAGAGTCCTGTACCGAGCCAAGGCCCCACGCTTTTTGCATCAGATCTTGGGTACCTTGAACGGCTAATAAAGACACTGGTACAAGAATCGAATAGGAAAAACTAAAAGAGAAAGAAAAGGAGCTCTACTAAAGCCCTTCATTTTGCATCTCGATACTAAATATCATTAGGCAAAAAAGAAGCTGCCAAAAGCAGAAGTCGCTCTCACTTGTCCGTATGTGAGGTATATGTACCAACAATTGATTGCTACTGCGCTGTTGCATTTATGGATGCTGTCATGGGAAAATACCACTGCTACTACTACCTTCTGGAAGAGTCATGGTCTCTTGTCCTTCTGGACTTGCCGCTTCAGAGTTTGCAGTACTTATTTGGTCATTCTCAGTAGGAAAGTTTATGTCATTTATGTCAGAGACACAACCATATTCTCCTTCCCATCCTTGGCTGTTGAATTTAGAAGTGTTTGCAGATGCACCATCTTCAGAGTTTGGTGCGCAGAAGAAGATGGTATCTATTGGAACTTCGGCAACTTCAAAGTAGTTAATAGTACCATACAGTCTATAGCCGTATATCCCTGGTTGCACTATTTGCATTGCTCGATATTGACCGGCTTCGCCAAATACTTCTCCTAGGGTAATGTTTTGTTCGACTTCGTCAGCTTGTTCAAGGGAAGTGGCATTCTGAAACGACTCAAAGTCTCTGAAGTAGTATTTGTCAATCCTCAGATCTGCGCCTACGAGTGGAAGTGTGGTGTTGGTATCTTCCAGTGACACCTCAACGCTATGCATGCCATCATGAACACCGGGTTTTACTCCAAATGCTGGCTCATTCGAGTGGCCAAGTGTCACAGATATTGGATTGACATTTTCCATATCTGGGGCTAGGATTAGGTGCCCATGAGCATACACAGTGACTGTGAAAGAGGATGCCACAAGCAATACAATAGCCACAAGCGCTGAGGCAATGGACGTTGCTGTTGTCGTATTGTTATTCATTCCTATTCGACCTCCTCCTCCTCTTCATGAACGAACCCTAACCCATCATTGTCGGGGTTGTCGTCGTTGAGGTCAAACACAGGGTTGCCGTGAGTTAAGTTTCCCGGAAGTTGCATTTCTTCATAAGGCGAATCGGCAATGTTGCCAAGCACTCTCTGTATATTGATATCGACTGCATCACCTGGGTTAAAGCTTATCGGTTGGCCTGAAAGGTTTATCAGATCAATGTCTGTGACTCTTGGTGCTCCGCCGTTGAGCGGGTCTGGGATATGTGCATGCCAGACGCAGCTATCAGGTCCGGAAGCGTGGGCAACATAATACAATGGTACCTTGTCTACAAATGTGCCATGCTCGCTTTCGTCAATGTGTCCTGCTATGGCAGTTATTGTGGGAGCATTGTTGCTGTCACCTTCGCATGGAGCCCTAAGCAGGAAATGTCCTGAAACGAAGTTAGGGCTTGAATCGTAAAGTGGCAGTACGCCGCCCGGTGGCAATGTCAGTCCGTCGAGGCGTATGTGCGTGTTGTCAGGTATTGAGCCTCCTGAGACTCCTACCTCAAAACTATGGCTTGCAAATACTGAGCTATTGTATGTCACTACTACGACTACGGCTGTAATGCCAGCAGCAACTGCCAATAACTTTAGGCTCGTTATTCTATATGGCAATATCAGCCTTGCATAGAGACAAACATTAAAGAAGATTGGTACATTCTGCGAATGTACTATAAATGAGCCTCATATGACCGTTAGAATATAATTTTTATAATATACTCATGTATGGACTGAACCTAAATTAGTCCATTCTGAATCAACTCACAGGCTGACATCTCGTTTTTCGCCCAGATTTTAGATCCTCTTAGGACTTGATGTAATAATTCTTGTTATGTCTATAGATTTAACACGCTTGTATGTAAGGGCAATTTCAGTAATCCAATTGTATCCCCTTAAATCATATAGTCAAGTGTAATTTGTCAATTTTGTGTATGGCTATCATAGGCAGTCTTGTAATCCTGAAAATACACTTCCTTTAGCGATAGCAATCGCTTCCAATTCCTCCTTGTCGTTAAACTCATTCTTTCGTCTGCGTTAATGGGCTTTATTCTTGGAACCGCCACGGCTTGAGGTCACTTTTATTTTTTAATTGCTGGAATTATTTGATTATTGATAAATTCCCCGAAGGCAGGAAAAAGGGAAGAATCGATGATTCACTGACTCATTCATTAGTCTAAATGATCTTCTCCTTCTTCATCTTCAGGGGTCAAACCATAAAGCTGTATCAGCATTGGATGTATCTCAAGGTGAGGAATTGCCATTACTTCCCTTGGACTAGCCTTGCTGTTGACATAGTCCCTCAGCTGCAGCAGGCTCATTTCCAACTCCTCAATACCTGCCGTTGCATTATTATCACTAGTAGACAAAGTGTCATTGTCTAGTTGTTGTACTGTTGTACTGTTGTCACTATTGTTGCCTGTTGTGCTATTTGCGCCGGCGCTTGTAGTGGTAAGAGGCTTAAGCATATCATTGAATAGCTGCAACATAGTATTACCTGCCAAGTATTGAGCAGTCTGATAAGCCGCTTCGTCAACTATTATCGTGTTTGTAGTTACATTGGACGCAGTAGCATTGCCTAGCGTTGTATTGTTGTTTATACCTTCGCTGGCAGTATCTGCTGCTGATTCTCCTTCCATTTCAGCAAGATTAGCCATATCTGTCAGGTCAAATGCTGCGCCTGTGGCGTTTCCATAATTGCTCAATACGACATTTGTTAGATCCGCCAGAACCATTGCCCATGTTGTTGCATTATTCAGCTGCTCACTTTCAACTCGTACGGTTACGGCCTCTGCTAAGATATCGTTGAGCGATGTAACTGTGTCGTTTATGGTCTGAATCCTGTCTTGCGAAACCTGCTGTCCTTGCATTACCAAAGCTAACGATGTTACATTTTCTTCTAACTGCTCTAGGCCAGTTTCCAAACTATCTCCAATTCTGTTATTTACCTCTCTAATCTCATCAAGAGTAGAATTGTTTAGAAGACTTGAAGCTTTTTCGGCATGGGCTTGGGCTAATGTTGCATTGTTATTTTCGAGATTCATGGTTACCAGCTGCGCCTCAGCTCTAATCTGATCAACTAGTGAGAGGAACTCGGCGCTTTCGCTAGTTGAGAACGTATGTGCATATGCAAAGTGACTGGCTGGGGTTAGTAAAGAGCCGGCTAGGATAAACATCAACACAAGATATCTCATATAGTTTGGCATAAAGGAAATTTTTTGTGCCGTCATGACCATTCCTAGTCAAGAGTATTTAATAATGATTGTAGTACACTAACCGAAGCCTATATGTGGTGTTCTGCTGAGTAATACCAAGTACTAGTTCGATATAATGGCTATGCGCCAAACAAGGAAGAAGAATTTTGGTGATAATTTACTTGCAACTATTAATAGCTTAGAATCGTAGGAGACAAATAATGAAAGTATCTAAACGTCTGCCGGCACTAGGAGTTCTTCTTTTTGCAGTAGGAGCACTCGCTTTTCTTTTGGCTTCAATGGTATCAATAACTCCTGCAATAGCACAACAAACAACAACAAACGCTACTTCAGGCGAAGTAGCGCCAGAAGGTGAGGCCGCTATGACAGAAGAACATGAATCTAGTTCCAATGAAACTGCTACAGATACATTTACGGTAAGGGACTCCGTCTTTGCATTACTTGCAGATCAAACAATCCCATCGAATAGTTTTATCCATCTATATGATACCACGCCATACTCTCTCACAAATGGTCATATAGCTGCAAAAATTCCATGCGACGACGAGTCAGCTCCTCTACTGAACATACTAGTTGGAGTAGCTCCAAATCTAGCGCCAGCCCCTCTAGAACTGGTTCCCACTCTTTCGACACCAGGTGAGCTATGCCTTTATCATACTGACTTGCCAGCGCCAGGACAGGTCAATGCAACAACCGCTACGAATGCTACTACTACTAACGCTACGATGATTACAGATATCGCAATTCAAAATCCAGGCGACGAAGAAGTCACTTTGCCGTCTACAAGTACTGTAGTCATAGGTGTTAACGAAATAACGAAAGGCGCTCATAGTCATGAAGAAGAAGAAGGATAAGCTTAGGATGGCGCCCCTTGAGGAATAATAGGCACTCACAACTGCTAGGTATGGAACACAGTAGACCTCTTCTTTCTTTTTTTGCGCAACTCTAGCAGAAATGTTACTCCATGGATTCTCATTACTTTATTTCCTTTTGAATCATTAATCCATTCGCATAGCCCTATCTTTGAAATGCATATTTCAGTTTTGGAAAAATTTGAATAATGTGGCGATCCTGTACTCAATAGAATTTGCGCATACAAGTTGCCTTAGGAGTCAGCTAAAAGCCGCGCTTCCATTATGCATACTCTTCGATTGATAGGATCTAAGGTAAAATATTTGACTAGCAAAAATAGGTTGTTGTAGCCGTACTGCAAAAGCAGTTTTTATTGTTTGATTATATGCAAATACGAATTTTTGCTTGTTGTAATGAGTACAAAAAATTACAGAGAACAATGACGATATCTTTTGTCAATGACTTTACAAGGGCACAAATTTACAGATGGTAATAGCAATATTGTAATCACAAAAGGGGAAAGGCTCAGAATTATATGTGTGCTTTATGTTTTTATATGCTTTTGAAGCCCATTAGCAAAGCTGTTGTATTCTTGTTTTTTACCTATCTAACCTAAGTGCAGCACGTATGTTGCGCTTTAGATTTGTCGCACTCTTCACATATGCAAGCGCGCTTATGACTATTCCTGCTGCCAAAATAGGGCCTGCTACATCTGCAAAGGAGAATCCAAGCTGCTGAATAGGTGAAATAGGGCCAGAAGTGCCATTCAGCTGCTGCCCTCCATCGTTTACTACTTGCGGTGAGGCGGGGTTGGCCGTTGTGGTAGTGCTGCCAAGCGCGGATCCTCGTTGGGCTGCAAACCAAATTCTTCCTTCGTTGTCAGATGTTATCCATTGTACAAATGATCCTGTAATAGGGATGTTAGCCTCAGTACCCTCGCCGGTCCTTGGATCTATCAGTCCAATTTTATCTATCTCATGCTGTGCAAACCACAGGTTGCCATAGTTATCCATCGCCATTCCAAAAGGCAGACCAGCCTCATTGATTGACGGGTATTCACGAAATGTGCCAAGGAGAGAATTGTATACCGTTATCGTGTGGCCGCTGTGCTCTGAGATGTAAATGTCGGAGCTGTCTGGATCGGCGAATACTCCTACAGGTTCATCAAGTGCCTGGAGCGAGTTTTTTGGCTTGTACTCTGTGATGTTTCCTGTCGCAGGGTCTATCTGGGCAATACTGCCTGCACCTGCTTCAGCAAACCAGATGTTACCTAACCTATCGGAAGTGATTCCGGCAGGTCTTGCGTCTGGCGTTGGTATAGTGTAGGACGAAAACTCTTCAGAAGCAGGGTCGAACTTGACTACCTTGTCCGACCCGTCTCCTACAACTATGGGCATCCATAGGCTGCCGTTTCCATCTATTGCAATCCCCGATGGAATGCCCTCTTCAGGTATCACATATCGTCTGCTGCTAGAATTATCAGCTGGGTTGTAGAGGCCGACTACGCCATTATTTTCAGCACCCAAGGGATCAATGTACCATAGGCTGCCGTCTGAGGCAAGGACGCTTTGGGTTACATGCGTGGCATTTATCTTGTGCATAGTGTAATTGCCGGTAGCAATATCTAGCTGCCATATCGCTCCACTTCCTGGCAGCGAATCACCGACCCATATGGACTGTCTTTCCATATCAAATATAGGGTACAGGGGAAGTACGTTATTGCTGTTGTTATTATTACTAGTATTGGCTGACATATTGTATATCTTTGTATCAAATTGAATGTTAGATATCAATGGCTTTATGTTTACGTCAAGAGACGCTAGCATGTTGCTTCCCTGAGTGTTGACACCCTCAATTTCTATATGCCAGATGCCGGGCAAACTAAAGGCAGCATCTGCCGAAAACATATTATCTGATTGCTCTGTAGTTTCTACAGTTATTGGGCCTATCGCTCTTTCAAGCTGGGTAAGCTTTAGGGTAGCAGATTCTATTCCTGTAGCGTTGCTGTCGTCTTGCTCAAAGAATGACAGTGTAAAAGCGTTCTGCCCTACTGCAAACGGGCTTATGTCAAGTTTTATGGTGCCTTCGGGTGTGTAAAGTGTCCTCATAAAATCTACTCTCGGCGCCTCGGCAAATGCAGCCTGTGCATCTAACTCCTCTCGCTCGTATGCAGGGAACTGACCTGATGGTAGTGCACCATTTGCCATCAGTGAGACCATAAATAGGAGTGCAATGCCAACACCAGCTTCTGCCTTGAGTATTTTTCCATAGTGCCTAAGCTTGTCTGTATGTTGGACTGTTGCACCATCACCGCCATCAGTTCTGCTGCTGGCCATTATCGCTACTGCCTTTTTCTGCATAACAAATTGAGAGTATGCGCCCATTGCTACCATGACTCCTGCAAGCCCTAGCTTGATGGCTAGAATCTGGCCATATACTGAAGCAACTGTAAGCGAAAGATTGCTTTCAAGGGTAAACAGAAGGACTGGGCCTGTTATTACCGCAATGCCAAGCAGCGTGACTACCACTGTAGAGAAACGCGGAATCAGGATCGAAAGCGCAGCAGACTTGATCATGCTGTCGCCAATTGAAAGGATCTTGGGCACAGCTACAAATCCAAGCAGTATCAGGCCGCCTATCCATATCGAAGCAGCAGAATTGTGGAAAAAGTCAAGAAGTATCGGTCCTACCTGCTCAGTTGCTGCTGCATGTGCTATCAGGCTCGATGTGACCAGTACTGCAAGCCCAAGGATAAGTATCGAGTATATTTCTGCCCTGCTGGCGATCGCCTTGTTCTTAGCAAGCCTGCGGTATACTGCTACTGCGATGCCCATCAATATAGAAGACTGAAGCATCCTTGTCAACCACACGTTACCAAATTGTGTACCTATTGCTTCCGGTATGCCGGCATTAATTGAAATTGATTGCACAACTATCATCGCAACCCCGGATGCAAGCACAAGACCTGTCCCAATTATAATAAGACGAATCATGTTTCGGTCAATAGAAACCCTCGTCTTTGAGATCGCGCTTGAGAGCCACGGCACCCTTGCAAGCGGTTTCCATAACCACAATGTTGCAAAGGCCGCGCCTACAACTATGACCTGCCCAACCATGCCAGGAAACCTTGAAATCGATTCTTCGGGAGACAGAATGTCTCTCTGCTGCTGTTGCTGACCGCCGGCACTAGTCTGTTGCTGCACAGCAGTTCCAACTCCAAAGGTAAAAGTCTCTCCTACTACATGGCCGTCGACTGCCGACAGCACGCTGGTTGTCACTGTATATGCCCCTTCTGGGAGATCAGGTTGCAATGTGACGCCTATTGAAGCGGTATCTCCTTCAACATTGTGCGGATCGTTTAAGTCGACTGCGCTACCATCTGGTCCAAGCACTCGGATAGTGCTATATTCGAGTTCTATTGGCTCACTAAAGAAGACGTTGACTTCGGTCGGAGACGAGGGCACGCTTTGGAAGGCCCCGGGTGAAGAATCAACATATACAGGATGAGCAAATGATTCTGGCATGGGATAGGATGCAAAAGTGATCATAATGATAATGGTCCAAATAATAATTCCCCAGTACCATTGCCTGTGTCTATGCGGCACATGTAAAATACCGCTTGTACTATATTTGACTCTTGCTTGTTTTGTAGTACAAAGCCCGAATTATACCTAAAGATTATAAAGATTGTAAGAGAAATTTTTATCGAATGGAGAAAGTTGCTCTATTTTTAGCCGTAACACTGTTTTTATCGTTTCTTGCTTTCAACCTGCCTTCAGTGCTTGCACATGAGGAAGTGGTGATGGGCGATATCAGTATTGTAGCCGGCTGGGTAGATGAGCCTCCTCTAGTAAACCAGCTCAATGGAATAGTGCTGATAGTAACACAGGTATCAAATGGTCAGCCCGTCAACAATGCGCTTGCACAGGCAGATATAACTCTCCAAAAGGGCGGAGAGACTAGACCTCTTGAGTTCCAGCCTAGTGAAGAGGCCGGCACATATACTGCCACTATACTTCCCACGCAGACAGGTCAATATACATTAGTCATGCGTGGGACGATAGCTGGACAGGCGATCGATGGACAGATCGAAATTGAAGACGTCGAGGACACGGCACGCTTTAGCTTTCCGCCGGCAACAACTAATAGTAGCAGTGGCAACAACCAGATACCACAGGGATTGATAGAGCAGCTGCAGAGAGTCATAACCGACTTGACAGCTCAGGTTGAGGAGGCTAACGTTGTGGCGCAAGAGGCCAGCAATGCAACCCAAAGTGTCACTGAATCCATCGAAGGATTGAAAACGTCAGCTGATAGGGCATATCTCTTTAGCTTAATTGGAGTTGGAGCGGGCGCTGCCGGCATTGCAATAGCAGTTGTCGCCCTCTCGCGCAGAGAAAAAATCTAGATGATCTTGAGTCTTTGTGAAAGCACTATGGCAGTTGTTATGGATGCAGCTAGGACTGCAGCCACAATGCCTCCAGCAGGAAATTCCGGTACCACTGTGATTGGAAATGTGGCTTCTTCATCAGTAGGTATCGTAGGGGCGATACCGGTGCCAGCAAGGTATACCTGTACAGTATAATCTCCATTTTCTTGGAACATATATGGAACTGTCAATGTACCCTCAACGTTGTGAAGAACAGCCTGCCCTGTCTGAGTTGCCGCGCTGAAAACCTGTTGACCACCCCTCAATATTCTAAAATCGTAATCTTGGTGCTCATGGAGAGTGTCTGTATCAGGGTTGAGGAAGCTCACACTGAACTCAGCCTGACCACCCTCATTCCATGTCGGTGCTAAGCGAATATCAAGCGTGCCCTTGCTGGTAGTTTGCGCCATCCCACCATCTTGAGCATATGCAGCAGTTGCGGTTGTCGTTATGCTGAAAATTGTTGCTCCAAGCATCAACGCAATGAGAAGGAATGTGTTTCTTGCCATTATGATTAACTAATTAATTGAGTGCTTAAATAAATTGTTACCATTGCTTGCCCTGGCAGCAAGCACTCCTATGCTAAGTGCAGTGGCAGTAAATACAAACAGCTTAAGCTGAAACTCGGGTGTAACTTGTATTGGTATTATGGCTCGCTCGCCCAGATCTTCAATATCGTCTATCCTTATTTCATAGGATCCCACCTCTTCAAAGAAAAACTCCTGAAAAATCGAAGTTTGATTTAATCGCTGAATCTCAGGGCTTGCACCTCTGTAAATTGAAATGTCATACTTGATATCTTCAATTTCGCTGCCTGTGTCTGGGTCAACAAAGTGTATTTCAAACTTGTTTGGACTGCCAATATCATTTGATGTCCACGTTATTTCAATCTTCAACGTACCTTGATTGGAAACTGCCTCAAGCCTGATCTGCTCCTCCTGTGCATATACTGGCTGAAAGACTAGAATACCTGACAGCAATGCAAAGGACAGAATAACAATGATAAATATAGTTGCGATAATGCTATGCAAACGACTTGGTATGAAAAAACTTCCAGATAATAATCTATTATGAGGTTATTGCATGCTTGGCTACCTTGGCCAAGGACATGATTTTGTGTCGAAGCACGAATTTGAAAAATTCCAAAAAGACAAAGAACAAAAAGAGAGAGAAAGAACGTTTACGCTCTATGATGAATCCAGTTCTGCTTTCTGCCAATCTGGTAAAGCCTATGACTTCCACGATTGTTCCTGCCAATATTGCCGCAATAATAGAGAACCCGGGAACTATGAATCCACCCATATCTGTACATGGGTTTGACCTCCTGGTGCCTCAAATGAAATGGTAGTTGCCGTATCAGTCTCGTTTACTGATGTCTGTGAGATTGTCTCTGTTCCGACTTGGACCCCTGTAATGTTGGCAATTAAGCTCCTTGCAAAGTCAGCTTAACTTCGCCTGTGCATTCACTTGAATCTCTACTGACTCGCCAGGATTTATGGTGAATGATACTGCCGTAGCATTATCAAATATTCCGGTTATTTAATGTTCATTGCCCTCTTGATCTGTTACCCGCCGCCTGCTGTCTGATTGCCGCCTGCTGTCTGATTGCCGCCTGCTGTCTGATTGCCGCCTGCTGTCTGATTGCCGCCTGCTGTCACTATTACCGTACCAACCGCGCTTGGATGCAGTGCACAGAAGTATGGGTATTCGCCTGCTTCTGTAAATGTGTGGCTAAATGTAGCACCTGGAGCCAGCAGTGGGTTAAAGTTTGGCGAGGAGTCAAATCTGCCATCTGGCTGTGGACTTATACCTGATGTGACTGTGTGAGGAACAGAATCTCTATTGGTCCAAGTTACAGTATCGCCAACATTAGCCTCTATTGGATTAGGTGAAAAAGCGTCAGTAGTTTTGGTTGAAGAGCCTGGAGTTACATCTGCTGCTATTTCAGCTGCATATGCAGGCACAGTTATTGTTGATATTGTTGCTGGCGTTAGTATAACAGCAAGAATTACTGTCAGCCTCAGAGTGACACCAATTCTAGTGTTCATTGGCTGTCGATAATATTTTTGCATACATTAAAGTGTTTGGAGGGGGAAAGCATAGGCGGGGATATAAATTGACGTCAATAATCTATGCAGTCATATTTTTAAGAGATGAAATTTCTTCACAGGTTGTCTTATGCGGATCGTCTCATTTC
>OCZV010000829.1_pt1 | contig 11089 bp, 14 predicted proteins | sample 1539051 | NCBI WGS metagenome assembly OCZV01 (sample SAMEA3113581, study PRJEB22503) | soil metagenome
GTTGCACTTTCTACAATCTTTTGTGTTCTCACTTCCATTTGAACCACATTGTCACGAAAAGGCACAACAAAATGTAGTCCTTCGTCTAATGACACATCTGTGTCAACATTTCCAAACTGAACCAATATTCCTCTATTACCCGCATCGACTACTCTAACACTTGAAACTGCTATTACTGATATTACAATAATGCCTACAATAATGGGAACTACGATTCTCACAAGAGACCTTGATCTCCCGGTGCCCTCTAGTGGCTCACCTTCCGGTGTTATTCTTTTTCTATTCCCATAGGGATACCCAGATCTATCAAATGGGTTTCTCATTAGGCAATTTTACACTAAAAGCTCTTTTAAGTCTTTAATTCTTCTCTCTTAAGATAGCGGTTTCTGTGACGTCAAAGTCTGATTGTATAAGCTCTGCTTGTTCTACTCTTTATAGTGCACTCTAACTAGCAATTATACTCAATAGATCACCGATAACAGGTCAAGATAATGCTATGTCAAATGATAGGATAAACTTGAGACAGAGATACTCGCACATCACAGAACTCTTGTTATGATATATTAGCATATTAATCTGCTCATATTATATGAAGAATTTGATAGACGGTAGGCTTTGGCTACCCAAAAAAACCGCAGTTTGTTTATGAATGCGATACGCTCATAAACAACTAGGCCCAGACTCAACCCTTTTTGCTTCTGATGTTTCATGTTGACTCTACTGGGGCCTACTTATCTAACAACATTTCTTAGTTAAAAGACATTCAACAGGGACTATATACTAGGCTTGTTATATATTATTAGATGCGACAAAATAGTTATCCCCTAAGAGACTGGCATTTTGAACATATGCAAAAAACTATTGTGAAGTTTATTTCTGGTCTATCAGAACTTGAAAGCGGTTACTCGTGGAAAAAAAGACAGCATAAGAAGTATTCTGGCAATATAGGATATGTCCGAAGGAATATACAATTTGATATCAAACACGGAGTTACAGTAGAAGAAGTCATTACCTTTCTTGACAAAGTCAGAAATGACATCTCTTTTTCTGATGTCCGAAAGAGTGCCGGTAGCGGCGAAAGATTAGAGCAATTAGAGAAAGAACAAAGGATAACCACACTTATTTAGGATCGACTGTCAAGTGGATAATATTGGTCTTACCATAGTGCAATGAAGTATGGGAATTCTTACGTGGATAATAGTCGCAATAGTAATTCTAGCGGTGTTGGGGCTTGGTTGGGATAATTTCTTCGCAGGAGTTAAAAGAGGGGCAGACAAGATTGGAATTACATCACTAATAGAAAATGCAACTAACAGTGCGACAGAAATGGCTAAAAATGTGTCAAGGGAAATCATAGGCAATTCCTTTGGCGAACAATAATTTTGAATAGCGATTTTTACAAAATGGAGAGCGATCCTATCTATGGTATCGGTCATTTATAGAGAACGATAAAAAGCTTACCTATTTCAGATGTTTAAGATTACTGTTGGATTTTCAAAAGAATCCAGCTCTGATTTTATTGTTACAATATCTGGCAGCTTGCTAACTCCTCTTCTTGGTTCTGATTTCGCATCTGCTACTTCGAATACTTGAGTTCTCCTAGGAGTATTCTAGCTAACTTGTTGTCAACTGCTGTAAACTTCTCGATAGATTATCCATCAGATATTAGTGATCATAACAATAGTGTAAAACGGTTTAGCAGGATAGGCATAGATAGCATATCTTCCTATCTATGGCCTCCGTCGCAACCTGTAATCAACCAGGCGGATATCTAACCTAACCACCGTATGATCTCAGCATTTTGGTCAGAAAAAAGGGAGAAGAAGGAAAAGAGTATATTGATTTCTTTTCTCCTAGTTGTTTTTGATTATTCCAAACGTTTTGACTCAAAGGAAACAGTACTTGAGTTAAATGGTTGTAGCATTGAAGCTTATTCTTAGCACGGATCCCATACGAGGACCAAAGAAAAACTTGTAAGCGAAAAATCTTTAAAATTGGTTGCTGTTGTATTAGAATAGTGAGAAGTTCTATACCATTCTATGATGAAATGGTTTCAATGATTTCTAAGGGGCGAAGTAGGCCTAGCATTCCAGAATATCAAGCCATTGCCGATCATGTGAGCCAAGCATTGAATGAGGTTTACTACGGAATAAAAGAACCAAAACAAGCGCTAGATGATGCGGCCGGAAAGGCAGCAAAAGTTTTAGGACGGTTATGATGTCGACATTTCAACTTTGATAATGATGAAGAAACATTGGCTAACCAAAGTTCTAAAAGGAGAATCATGGTAATCGATAATGAGAAAGATATTACTATAATCCTTCAAATAGGGCTAGAAGACGGCGGCTTTAATGTTCATACATTCAATGATCCTTCATTGGCCTTGAAGAGCTTTAAACCCAACTTTTATGATCTTGTTTTGATAGATATTGCAATGCCAGATATAGATGGCTTTGACCTATATGAACGGTTAAAGAAAATAGATCCTGATATCAAAGCGCGCTTTCTTACGGCAAGTGAAATGTATCACGAAGAGTTTAGGAGAGCAGAGCATTCTTCTTTAAATAAGGATCTGTTTCTCCAAAAACCAATACCGATCGACAATCTTGTAATGGAAATAAACAGGAGATAAACTCAACATAATAGCAATAGAATGGAATAGAATAGTAATAGAATCTTGTCATAAAACTTTTTTGTATCTCGGGCTTTGTATAATTCTTTAGGCATTCGATACGCTACCTGCGGCCTTAGTCTTACCCTGTCTCTCATCCGTCTTGGTTGAGTCTTCCTTGCTGCGACTTTGGTTATTATCTCACGTCGTCATGGCCAACCGTGGGTATTAGTGAATCAAGTACTCTAACTCTTAATATCATATCTGTTTCTAAATATAGAAAATGGCTGCTGAGGCCTTCGGTGCAATAGACATCCTCAAAGTAATTGCGATAACTGCTTTTGCTGGCGGTACTTCATTTCTCGGTGTTTATATCGCAAAACACGTAAGATTTGCAGAACAACATATACTTACGCTTACTGCTTTTGGGGCCGGCATACTTTTCTCGGCGGCAGTATTTGAAATGGTGATTGAGGCAGAAAAGAATGTTGGCATTACAGTAACGCTAATAGCATTTCTGGTAGGAGCGATAATATTTACAATTGCAGATATAATAGCAGAAAAGAAAGGAGGAGGGGCAGGTATTCTCCTTGGCATAGGTTTAGACGTGATTCCGGAATCCCTTGCTATAGGAGCTGCTATTGCTTCTGGTCCAGCTCTTGCGCTAGCCCTTCTAATAGGTATACAAAATGTTCCCGAAGGAATTGCATCTTATCGGGAAATGATGACAGGGAAAACTGCTTTTAGCAATAATCCCAGGAAAGCACTAGCCGCTGTAGGAATGGTTTCTGTTGTGCCAATATTTTTGGGATTAGTAGGCCTATTTTATTTAACGGGTATGAAAGACACTATTTCCATAATACTTGCATTATCGGCTGGTGGTATTTTTTACATGCTTCATTATGATATGATTCCCAAAGCTCATAAGGAAAAGAAATGGCTACCGACATTCGGCGCGGTTGTAGGATTTATTATAGGATTTGCCATTGTTAGAACAATTGGTGGGCAATAAAAAATCGACCCATTTTGTAAGTCATTCTGAATAAACGTAATTGTCAAAGCTGCCAATATATTATATGTTGCGACAAACCATGAAGTGTTGAATAATTATAATCTATAATCTAAATCACAAATGCCTTTTCCTGAAAATTGCTCTCCTAGGATTATTTGGATCGCCAAAGCTTTAAGAACACTACTAACCAATAATAAGTAATAGTGAATGAAAGTTTCGCAAATGTTTTCAAGACCTTTGCTCATTTATGATGACAAATGTTCGTCTTGTACAAGGTTTGCTAAAACAGCAAAAGCTCTTTCTCGCGGTTGGATACGCGTAGCAGGACATTACTACTCAAACGAGGCCAGGGAGGCCAAAAGCATAGTTTTTCCTGCCGACTTTGATGCTACAAAGATGTTCTGGTTAATTAACAGAAGCGGTGCATATGGCGCAAGAAGAGCTCTTTTGCAAGTGATGAAGGAGATAATTGTAGGGTTATTTAGGGGAAAGCGAATAGACCAGGTAAGAATCGATTGGGAGAATAGTTTCAATAGTCCCGAATCTTGTAAATACACCAGTCAAAGCGTTTCTTGCGAGTCTGCTAAAAACACATTAAAACGATTTATAAGTATGATAAGAAATAGTGACGCATTACAATTTCAAGATTAAAAATATGCCTATACTTTAATGTACACCTGACTGGGATTATATTACTTGTCTAACAAATTATTCACATATAATTTAGACCAAAACATTTTGTATCTTATGTGTTGACGGTGTCATTATCATTATTGATATTAGTCTTTAGCTTTATTGTCGGTGACATCTTCTAACTTCTCGTCAACCATCTTCTGTAATTCTTTATAGCGCTCATACTTTTTACTCCATTTTGAAAGCACGAACCATTGCCTTATTCCTATTCCTAGCCAAACTAGAGAGACTAATATTGGAACAATACGTGCTACAGCAATCTGGGGAGGGGGACCAAAGCCGTCAGGCGAGGCTCCTCCTCTACCGCCAGTATCAAAGTGGAATGGTGGACCAAGTAGCGCAAAAGTAACTGCAAATGCGACTGGAGGAATTATCATAAGAGTTAGAATCATTATGATAAACATCTTTTTAGTCCTGTTAAGTTGGGCGATTATTCCATCCATTATCTGAAATATATTATCTCTGGGTTTGATATCATTACTGTCTCCGTCTTTATTGTTTTTGGTTGTCACAAAGTATTATTCCCCCATTATATTATAAGATATATTGTAACCTTGTTGAGTGTCATAGTAATCATCATTATCTATTATGACTGCCTTATCTTTCTGGCTCATTTCTCGGAAACAACGACTCGTATGGCTCTAGAACTTCTTTGAGTATTTCCATTCCTTTTTCTGAGATTTTGTAGTTTATTATAGTTTTACTCCCCCATGCTTCTTCCATCTTATTTATCAATTCTTTTTTCGCCATGTCGTCTAAAATTTCTTTATGTTTAACATTGTTTAGGCCACAATAGCTCATAAGTTTAGTTTGGTTGAGATTGCCATATTCATAAAGTTTCAGTAGAATATCTTTCCTTATGTAAATTCTGTCTCGATATTCATGAACCATTTATCTCAATTGCCGTAATAGTTATGATGAGCATCAAGATCAGAGCCTTGTCAAAATCTAGTACCTATTTCATTCATATTGTGAAATAAAAAAGACTCAATTTGGTTAATTAGATTATGTATTGAGCACATTTGACTAGGAATAGATGATCATGATTATTTGTATCATATCAATATTTGTATGGTGTATGAGCAGCGGATTAGAGTTGCTCTATTTTTACAGCTGAAACAGTCACTCCTGTTATCAAAATGATAACACCAGTTACCATCATAGCCTTCCTTCACTCATAAGACTATTCTCGAATTATCTTTCAAAAAAAAAAGGAATCTTAGGATACATATCTTTATTCGGTAGTTGATATTAAGGCCGGATTCTATGTGCTAACATTCCAATAGATTGTATCGATCTAACTATGCAGGAGAATAAGAAATAATATGGAAAATAAGAGTAAAAAAAACGATATCATATCAGAATACCAACAGGCAATGAATTGTCTCAAGGAAGTTCTATCTAGGTGTCTACAAATGTTAAAAATAAATCACTATAAGGATATAAATCAAAGCTCTATTCACTTTATTGAAAATTCTTCTCAGGAGCATATAACGGCTTTTGGAAACTGGATTATCTGCCTAAATGCAATAGCAGATTCCTGTCTAGCTAATAAACGCACACTTTCCCAGTCAGAGACATATGACTTTCTTACCGTAGCGGTTGCAACAAACATTGAAGAGAAAAAAAGGAACAAAACAATAGATGACATAATCTTCAGAATCTACAGGGATATTATGGCAAACTACGAAACCTCGGAATATAAATTAAAGATAGCCTACCCAAAAATTATCGTAGACGTAGTAGCTATTCTTGCCAAGGGCCTGAATTTGGACGGTAAAAAGGTGGCCCTATATCAAGTAGAATTATATTATCAAAGAAGAAAAGAGACTGCAATCTCTTCTATAGTCCCAAAGACTATCACCATCCCCAGGTCTACATCTGCTACTGCCGCTAGTATTGTCACTATAGAGAAGAAAAAGGATGAACTTTATATTAATGAAGATGATAAAGAAAAAATAATAGACAGTCTTAATAATTTAACCGGAAGAACCAAAAAGGAACTAAAATTATCACTCAGCAAACTCCAGAGGATAGACATCATAAGATTATGGCACTTATGCGAAAACTATAGCAAATTGCAAAGGTATTGTGAGATAATACATGGTTCAGAGGAAAGGTTCAAAGTGGAGCTTCAGAAGGATTTAGGAAGAAAGCTTTCTATTCATCAACTTCAACGTGCTGCGACCTCTATAAAACAAGCCAAAATGTATATTGAGAATGTTTTGGATGGCAAATTTCAGCCCCACGGCTCATATGGAATAAATCACGTCAAACACAATTTGGAGTATGGCTATCAGCTCATAGGACTGATCCAGTCTAGAAGCCGCTCTAACAAGGTATAATGAAGGACCAAATTTATTTTGTCCGATTGTTTGGACCCCATTTACTGACTATTGACGCTTGTTTTACCGAGATTTGCTGCAAAAATTGAGTGTTCTTATACTTGGGTAACCAATCCATCATTGAACCATAGCAGTAGCCTGAGGTACGAAACTTATGTAAGGACTAAAGAGTCTAGAAACTCCCAACTTGACGTATCTGAGACACATTAAAATGCTGAAATGAGATAATGACATGAAAACTGGATACATCCCCAACTTCTGGTTAGTTGGCTGTTTTGTAATATTAACTACTACATTGAATTAGATTCAGCGAAAACTGACGGGACCCGCACTACGATGTCTTATCCATTATTAGTTCTTTATAATGGATCATATGACAATTATTAACATACGTATAAATAGCTAATAATGATGTCTAACATTCTGAGTAAACTTAATTTCATCCTTATTGCTGCTCTTTTTATTCTATATTCAATACCCTCCACAGGACTGGGTAGCCTTACCACTGATCCCGCTTCTCAAGATCCTGGTCCACAACGCAAGGTAAAAGTTGTCGCATCTTTTTATCCTATATTAGAATTTGTCAAGAAAGTCGGTGGAGACAGAGTCAAGTTTCGAGTTTGATACCCCGAAGTATGGAGCCCCATGACTTTGACCCCACCGTGCAACAAGTACAAAATGCAGAATCTGCAGACATGTTGGTTTATAATGGTGGGGGTTTAGAGGGACCATGGATAAAAAAGATTAATGCAAAATTTGCAGTCGACAGTAGTCAAGGCTTAGTTTTGCCTCGCATAAACGGCACTGAGTTGACAGCGGATGATCCTCACATATGGCTAGATCCCATATTAGCGAAAGAACAAGTTAAAAAAATCTGTGAAGGATTAATAAAGGTAGATCCCAGAAACTCTGTATACTATAATGAAAATGCTAAAGAGTTCATGTCAGAGCTTGACAGTTTGGATGGAATTATAAAATCTGAGCTATCCGACTGCGAAAAGAGACACTTTATAGCTTTTCATAATGCATTTAGTTATTTTGCAAACAGATATGGTTTGACTCAGCACAGCATCCAAGGGCTTTCTCCTGAGGCAGAAGTATCACCTCAACAAATACAACAAATAATAGAGCTAGCAAGAGGGCGTGATGTTGATACAATCTATTCAGAGGATTTAATAGATCCTCGATTGGCAAATGTAATCGCTCAAGAGATTCCTAATGGCAAGGTTCTTGTTTTGAGTCCGATAGAAGGTATTAACAAAGAAGAACAAAATGCCGGTGAAGGATACCTGAATAAGATGAGGGAGAATCTCGAAATACTTAAAATCGGACTCAAATGCAAATAATACAACAATTGACATGTGAAATTTACGCTGAGTATGAATTTTCTGCTATATCCAAATGCGAACTATTCAATGACAGGATACAAGTTCTCTATGAAGTGGATCTTCTTGCCTTAAATATTATTTCCTTAATTCTCATGCACATATCACAATGTTGTGGACAATTGTCATGAATGCATACAACTTTTGTACAATTACAATTAAAGCACCATAGTTCTTTAGCTTGGAAGGAATCCATAAGACACTAGATTAGTATGTCACTTGATCTAATAACTGTTTCAGAATTACACTTGAAATACTTTATTAGAATTTGTCAAAATAATCATCAGAAAAGTCATTGTCGTTATATGACTACATAGCATTAAGAGTTGGAGATCTTCCAAGGAGTATGATGGCATCGCTATTAAAAGCCACCTCAATGTAACGAAGAAACTCGAACTTATATTTTTGCATCTGACCATTATCTGATCATAACTATTGCAGTTTGAAATACATCACATGTTTGGAATAAATTAATTATAACGTCAAAGTTCTAGCCACTAAGTCTATATTTTAGTGTACTGAGTTAAGGCCATTCTTCATTGCAGGATAATGACTTCAAATCGAAATAATTTACTCTTCTACTACTGAATTCATGCTCACAAGGAAACCTTTATCCAGTTTAACTTTAGTTACTCATGTCATTACAAAAAGTACATGTCTTAAGACTACTGTTAGTCTCTATGACTACTATTTTTCATTACCCAAAAAAATACGACGTCGTGAATCTAAATATTGAAAACTAAGGAAAGCACAACCAATAAAAGTATTCCATTGGCAATTAAGACTCGTATTATAAAAAAGGATAACCATGAGTGTGCTTTGTAATTCAGTCATCTTTGATCCTCATTAAATAGCATTGCATGTCTTTACATATTGTTCGTCAAATCTTTCAGCAGTGTTTATCGATATTATAGAAAAATGCTCTGTTCGCGCTATAAGGAGCCTTTTATTAATAGTAGTCATTTTCTTTATCTCGGGTAGGTTCAGCGAAGACCAAAAAAGGAGAGCCCCCAGGTGAGCCCCACGTTCAGTCCGCTACTTTTCATTTCATAACAAGGGATGAATCGTTGAATCCTTCCTGTGGGCTCTACTAAAAATAACGTGTTTCAACTCTAGCATTGACTTAGCTATTAAACCAATTGTCATGCATGCTGCATAAAATGGGTGTCCGTGTAAATATACAAATTCTAAAGGAAGATTAACTGTTGGAACATCTGGTCCATATGTTGTCAACTACGTGAGTTAGAACTAGACCCTTGTAAAATTGATACATCATGACCATTAATATTTACCAATCCATCTATTCTTCGCTCAACGGATTTCTTGAATATTTTGCTTTTAAATATAGCATAAAGGTATTCAACGCTACGGCCGTGGAGTTGCCTATAATTAATACAATATCGTTTTTACCATAGCCATAAACGACCCATAATGATAGGCCAATTATCAGAACTATTATGAATCGTATTGATACATCATCTGACCTTTTTGTTTTTAACGCCTTTCTAATTTGAGGAACGGTACTTGAAACTGCAAAACACGTAGCTGCAAAGCCAACAATTGGCAACAAGAAATCTACCAAGTTTCAGTCTACCTATGTTTTTGCATCCCTATTCTTTATAAAATTAAGGCGTCTGTAAGATTCTTTTGAATTGCAATGATCGCAGGTCAGATCGCGGGAATTTTTACGTAAGCTGTAACTCATTATTCTTTCCTAACTACCTTCAGTCTCGGCATATTACAGTAGTTCGTTAGCTCACGTGCAATATAGTTCTAATAGTATAGAGAAGATGCGACCTTTCTTAAATTTACAGTTGTGGTATTTATTAGTTGGGAATAAAATTGAATCAGTTACTTACATTCGCATTATAAAAGGAGGAAATCGTTTCGAAATGATATTATTATTACACGATTATCGGCTTCATGCTATGCGGCAATATTTCTGTCTCAAAGAGCATAATTTCTTTAGTAAATTCATTAACAGGATAAAATGATATTCCATATATGTGAATTCGGCTTTAGCTAACTCCATCATGGTAAGTATAATACCTTGTCAAGCTTACCAGCTAAATGGTGCAAAACAAACGAACGTTTCGAACAATTAAGGATTTCTTCGAAAACTTACACAGAGAAGGCACGGGCCTATTGGACTATAATCAGGTTAAAGTTCCCTGTATATATGTAAACTCAAAAAAATATGATGACATAATTAGCAGTATTTATGGTAAAAAGCTGGCCATTGATACCTTACTCAATATTTTTCATGATGGAACTCATGTTTTTGTCGACATTCAGCTGAAGTTTTTGGATTCGAATAGGCAAGAATATTTTTTAGTATTTGCTAATGATATGCTGGAATTTTTTGAGTCTTTGTCGAAAACAGGACTCATAGCCATTGCACCTCGGAGAGAATATTCTGGGAAAGATCAGAATATCTTTATTATTCAAATCCCCAAGATAGAAGCAGCCGAGAACGCATTTGAAATTATTAAGGCTAATGCTAAAGGTGTTTAAAACCTTTCTCGCTTTTGTACTATCTACCTTCAGGGCAGCTACTTTACATTAAATGATGTTGACGGAATGTTGCCTTAACTATCAGAGGAGACTCATCTTCTAACCAAGACATTATCTATTAATTCATTTTTCCTGGCTCTAACATTATCCTCGTACACTCTTCCGGATGGACTAGCTCCTAGTCGTATTCCGCAACATTCACAAAATATACTTGGAGTAACAAAACGTAGTCGCATCTTCTGCAGTATTTCCCGCCAGCTATCCGCCAGCTATATAGCGTGGCCGGCCGGCTTACTTTCGTTTTAGCGGATAATCTTGCAAATATATTACGACAAACCGTAAGAAGCTAGCTAGGTGCATGCTTGAGACACAAATAATGAATCACCATGGTGAGGAGGAGTTCACAACCAGTGGGAATATCGGCGGCAATCATGATTTCTTACGATTTGTGTCAACTACCGCTTTTACCGGCCTTGTCCGGACAAGAAGCCGCAGGAGACTCAAGAGTAACCTAAATGGAACATACTAG
>OCZV010000830.1_pt1 | contig 11085 bp, 13 predicted proteins | sample 1539051 | NCBI WGS metagenome assembly OCZV01 (sample SAMEA3113581, study PRJEB22503) | soil metagenome
AATTTTACACCTCGCAAATTACATGGAATGTCTTTTGGCCAAAAAAGATCTTTAATCACCGATTTTTGCGCGCAGAAATATCATACGTACTAAACCTTACTATAGATATTGCCAAAACCGTGGTTGTAGTGGAGGGGATGGGATCCGAACCCACAGTTAGAATCCTTGATTTCTTGGGATTCATGTCGTAGGTAATACTTGCGGTTATAGATAACTTTTGTGTAAGAAGGTTTCATGCGCGGCCCACCCCTCCACACTAATTAACCAATACTTTGCGTCAGACGATGGAATATTTACGAGGGTCTTGTTGGAGTACATTTCCACAATGACGGCAATTACAAGTTAGATTAAATTGATCATAAAAGTCGAACAGAATAATGGCAGACATTTATACACCTCTAGGGAAAGCAAATTAATAGTTAAAATGTCTCTCAGACATGAATATCGCATCGCAAGATGTACACCTTAACTTTTGAAGACCTGCATACTAGGCTACCATCTTCAACATACATGTTAAATCCTAGATTGAATTAGATTGGAAGCAATTATTTTAAATACTATTATAATCACGCGATTCATGGTGTAGCATGGCTAGAATTTCTTCCAAGAAACGCACATCAAAAAGAGCACCATCCGCCAAATATGATATAGTTATTAAGGCGAAAGCAACAACTACGCGAATCGTTGACATTAGCAATGAAATTATGAGGCTCGAGAGCAATGATAAGGGACAAGTTACCGGCAAACACTATTCGGGTGTTCATTGGGATACGGTAGAAGCTACAATGTTAGCAGATGGAAGTGCAACTCTGACAATTAGGTATTTGCATATGACCAAGAACAGTGAATCCATTACCGGAATTGGAACTGGAACGCAGACGATACCAAATCAACGGGGAATCGCGAAAGTCACTGCTGAGGGAACAATGTGGACTACTGCTTCACGCTTATCGCATCTAAATGATCGTAGATGGAGAGTTGAAGGTGAAGTAAATACCATTAAAGAGATTGTCGAAGTACGGGGCTATTTCGAAGTCTCAAGTATATGAGAATCCGAGATCATAGCTCGTAAATGGCTACATCTTTTTTATAATTATTTAGCTATAACTGGTCGATGATATCTAAGTAATTATCAGGTTTAATTGTACTTTCGACAGCGCCAGCTATATATGTACAAGACACCGTCTTCGCATATAACAGGTTGGGTTCAACAGTGAATAGCAATGCCTAGAAGTCGCAGACTTAGAACAAAAACAAGGGTTCAATAGTACATATGGCAAGCAGTTTAGATAGATCATGGAACGATATTCTGATGGACTTAATGGCAGATGTGCAATGGGTGTTATCATGTCATATTTCGGCTGGGATGGTAATCATGACTCTGATATTACTACATGTTTGCAAGCCACTTTACCCACGTTGTCAAATGGCCTTCGTGACGATTTTTTCATAATTGAATTAAATGATTCTGATATGACGTTTGATGAGATAGCCGATTACCTAGACAAAATCGATAATAGCAGAAGGCCGAAACTCTGCCTGGCTGTGTCTGTGATTCATATTCTGTTTTTAAATCATTAATGCGTTTGTAAGTAGTATGGCAGTAGATATAGCGCCTTACATAGCCGAAATACAAAGACTTATGGGCATTGTTTTGGCAAGAGCAAAAAGTTCAGGTGTCACAAACGGAATATTGGGTGTGGATCAAGCTGATATTCTTTTAGCTGGAGCGCTCAACGCGGCTATAATTCTAGAGAAGAATATCTATAAAGAAATAATATCAAAAGAAGGAAGATCGTATGATTCCGACAGTAACGAAATGGACTTATTAGCATTAGGACTTATTCTTTCAGCCTGGTCCGCTTGGGTTTTCAAGGCTAAGTCAGAAGACCCAGGCAAGGGACCAGAGTCAAGAGAACAGGCAAAGGCGGTATCGAAGTATATTGAAACAATGATTGTGAACGCGATTAGAGGAGGTCAAAATATCGGCAAGAACAACGGACAGCCCGAAGGAAGGAACGAATTAGTAGGTATTGTATAGTTTCATACTATGTCTAAACTACTGAGTTTGGTTTAAAAACTTAAAGGTAGACGGTCCCCAGAAATGCCAGAATCTAGACCGAAGGCCGTATATCCTACGACCTATGCTCTGATTAAATTGGTACATCATATGGGTGAACGACAAATTATAGAAATAGTAACGAACTGAATCTTTCAAATATTTTGTCGACCAAGAAATAATGACGCAACAACTTCAAAGCACGAGAAGGGTAGGAAATGGCCTAGTCCCATTCGTCCATACTTCAACACTTCTAAGGTTTCCTTGGCCGGCTAGCCCTATCCTTCTGTAATTACTATTACTAATCATAATGGCAATTGAATGGTAACTAAGCCAACATAATACGTGGCCGAAAATAATAAGGGATACGAATTCAGGTTTAAATATACAATGACAGAGCATTATGACGACAAACATGGCTTTAGATAAAGCCCTTCACAAGCACTCCTACTCCAGTGAAAAAAATTACTACGAATATGATCAGAGGTATAGCCTGATCTGGATCTATTCCACTTATTCCGAATTCCCCTGCTTGATTGTATATCGGAGCGAAATATGCACCGAATATTAATGATATTATAATTATTACGATACCCGCTATAACTAAGCCCTTACTCTTCATTACCTTCAGCAGTGTTTGCAGCATCATTATTTATTTAGGTCTTACTTACCCTCTATGTACAGGTGTAGCTTTGTAGTCACGGTTTTAGTCACAGTCGCAAAGTTAGTTCACCATAATACAACTTTTTTGCGCGCAAAGCATTCAGATGTTTGATCGTATACCCTAGTTCTATTAGTATTAGAACTTGACGTAATAATTTCAATAATAGTAAATAAATTGGAATGAATTGTCTTATTGATAAGCATGTAGACCATTATCAAGGTAGGCTGGAAATACTCTCTTTAGACTTTGGAAAGTCTATTCCTGATAAAACTTTAGCTATTGCTGCTGCAGAGAAAACTTGAGCTGCTACTTTACCGCCTTTCTTACTCGGTTGCTCTTTAGATTCTACTTCTTACGCTGTCCTAATTCCTTTTCCGCTCTTGATTTCACCTAATGCAATCGCCACCTCTGCAGAATCTCTATAGTTGCGTTCAGGAAGGGATTGTATTAATCGAACTAACAGATCTAGTAATGTATGGAGTCCCTAAATCTGGTAAGATTATCTATGCCTCTAAGGAAGTGTAGAGTCTTGCTAGATTTAGGGTCTAAAACTATACTTAATTAGTTAGCAAAATTATGCTTAGCAGAATCATTATTTATCTAGATTCCAGTTTACTATTCATTGGTAAAATAAAAAAAAGTGAGGCTAAGCTCTTCTTTAATGGAAGATCTGATATTAGTGATTACAGCAAGTACAGCTATTTTCTCTGCATTGTTCTTCAGTGTGATTACACGAACAGTGATCTACAGTTGACACGTCTACGAGAATCGTACAAAGATTATTAAAGGTTACTAATCTTTATAAAATTATCTTATAGATCTATACCGGAATTAATAATAACTAATAATCTTTTATTTCAATAAAGTACTGCATGCTAATTTGAGTAATCTATTTATTAATTAGAATTTATATTGGAATTGCTTATCTACGCATGGTAGTGTGGAAATGAATCTGAAACAATCTGTCAGATGCGACTGAAATTGGCAGGGTGCATTTGCTGCAAGACCTTGGGGGCTTATGGCCGACAGATGAACTTGCGGAGCACCGAGCAACCTCTGACGGAACAGCTACTTTATGAATAGTAGCAGCATCCCGAATGCTTACCGAACTCGATCTATCTCCTGAAACGTCCCACAATTTGTTCTGTCAGGTCCTTTGATCGTAAAGCGTTTCCATGTGGCTGCGACAGTTTCTTACTCTTCTCCATATTGCAATTCATTTGTCCTACTAAGTAGCCATGGAGCTACAAGAGTTATGAATAAGAATAGATCTTTGTGTGGAAGAAGATTTATTTTTGCCGTATCCTCCTAAGTCAGAGCTGCAAATTGAGGGTACACTTTCCCCGTAGTTAGTTATTGAAAAAATATAAGATTAATCGGAACTAATCGAGATAAGACTTGTAGCCAAATAGCGATGTTGGAGAAGAAATTGATTAACATCCTACAACATGTTAGATTCGGCGCACTAACAGAGCAGAGGCAGGTAATGTATGGTTAAGGACTCTAGCATTCCTTAAAAAAACTTGCTGCAGCTTCAATATATGCAAATTTCAACCAAAAATCACGCCACAAATCTATCCCCTTCCAATTTGTTTTGATTTTTTTTGAATTACAAGCAATGAGTAGCACTTATTTCATTATTGCTAGTTAATAGATGTCAGAGCGCTAAGGCCATTAGAATAACACATGGATTAACTAGTGATTGAAAGCATGAAAACAAATGACCCTCTTCATACTTAGTAACTTTATTTTCTTTTGTTGTTCTCCTTCCAATCTATTTTTGACTTGTTATTTTTATTGGTGCTGATTTTTTCAATTTTCTATGTAGTCTGCTTACTTCTTTCTGGTTTTAGTCTTCCCCCCTTTTCATTGTTTTCTTAGCGTCTCTGATAACAGGTTTGGACGATTTCTTGATCGTTCTTGCTACTTTTACAGCACCCTTTGTTGCCTTAGGAGCAGACTTTGGCACCTGTCCGGCCGTCTGTTTTGCTAAAGCTGCTGTTTCTTCTGCTGATGATAAAGTTTGTTCCACAGCGCTAGCCGCTTCAGCTGCTACATGGCTATTACGCAGCTCCTTGGTTGTATCTCTTACATCCTGTACTGTGTCTTTGGCAGCAGTTGCAGCCACTTGTACTGATTCAGCGAGTTCCATAACTGCCCCGCTATCACTAAATGCTTTTACTGCTTCTCTTGTCGACACGGCTGCCTCTCTTATTGATTTTGCCACATCCTTGACAGCTTTAGCAGTTTCTTCTGCTTTGAGCTGAGCATCAGAAGTGGCCTCAGATCTTCTCGTTGATCTTGAGCTAGATCTCCTCATAACAATATGAATCCGTATGTCTACTTAAGTATTCTTACCATAGCTATCTATAGTTCGAATGCAGACTCTCCTTGACTAGTTATTAATGATAATTCCTGCCTGTGGCCGAGTCATCATTGTTGGAATTATAACTCCCACACAAGAACTTTCGGTTGGTGCGACAGCGGAAGTGGTCTTTGCACCAAGATCAGTTGAAACTGCACAATCAGCAATATTGACAGGAAATCCTATCTCATTCGTCCTACCTACTCCAGCCTACACCGACCTAAGCCGTTGATGTGGGGGCACAGTAGAGAGATAATCAACAAAGCAAAGCGAGAGAAGAATCATCAACGGATTCTGCTTTCTATATGATCTCTTCTTGCTTTTGATCGGCTAGGCCAGAATAATATCTGTCCCTATAGCAGCAGTCTTTTTTTAATAGACTTTTCATCCACCACTGATATTATTATCATGATTATTTGCAGTAAGGCTAAATGTCAGAGTCTTCTTCATCGGCTGGTCTGGGCTGTTGGCATCCTTATATACAGAGATATGTGTTGAAAGCGAGCTAAAAAGTTTCAATGTTCTGTAGTGGGCTATTGAATATTCCAGAGAAATATAGTCCGATCCTCTTTGCAATTTTAAGGATAGCTAATGATAAGAGAATGCTCGAGGGAAAAACTAATAGCCTGACATCTAATATACTCGGATGGTCCACATTTCTAATAATGGGTATATCAGTTGTAATTCTCTTTTTTACTTGGAGCAGCTGATATTATGAAAGGTAATACCTTTTGAGTTAATATATCCCACTAAGGATTAGAGGAAATTTATGAGTATATTTGAATTCGATCTTCCCGGCTTCACATTCATAGCTGTTTTTATTTGCACACACACAAAACACAATTTAACTAGTAATTTAAGTAACCATAATGTTATAATGACTATGAAAGAAAACAAAGACCTGGGAATAGTAATAGTCATGTTGTTAGATTTTTATTACAACATCAAAAATGAATTCTTCATCTGATCATCTAGTTCAGTACCAAAAGGCTAAGCGATCATTAGTGGCACAAGAGCATCTTTCAGTTGTAGTACTTCTATGCCTATTCCTGTCTATTTTTTATTCGGAGTTTAATGGAAAAGATTGAAAAGTCATAAATAGTTTCTCGCCTAACGTACGATTATGACTACCATTATGGTAGGAATGCAGAATTCAATTCTTGTACTAAATTCTTCAAATAAGTATGAAATTCGAGAGTCATTGAAAGGAACTAATCCACAAAGTGTAGCTTTCGATCCTGTAAATTCAGGCCGTGCGTACTGTGCTACATTTGGAAACGGCCTGTGGAGAACTGACGATGATGGTCAGACTTGGAGTAACATTGGAAAGGATGTTATTTCAAGTCCTTATGTTATGTCTGTTGCAGTTAGTTCTTTGAATAGCGGGAATAAGGTCAACAAGGTATACGCTGGAACTGAACCAAGTGCACTTTATACTTCAAATGATGGGGGAGACTCATGGGAGAGGATGAAGGCACTAAACGATTTACCTTCATTCAAATCGTGGAGCTTTCCTCCAAGACCTTGGACTCATCACGTCAGATGGATTGAACCTGATGCAAATAATCAGGACTATATATTTGCCGCTATAGAAGCAGGTGCTCTTATACAAAGTCGCGATGGTGGAAGGACCTGGATAGACCGAAATGAGGAGCAAGGGCCATATGATACTCATACTCTAGCCACACATTTGAAGGCGCCAAAGCGTCTGTATTCATCTGCAGGTGATGGCTATTATGAGAGCTTTGATTACGGAGAAACATGGGCCAGCCCCATGGAAGGCCTAAGACATGATTACCTTTTCGGAATTGCAGTTGACTCAGGCAACCCTGACGTTGTAATAGTATCTGCCTCTAATGGCCCAAGTAAATCTTATGTGGTGGAAAACGCAGAGACATTTGTATATCGAAAGGGTGTTGATGACAACAGATGGAAGACTGTTACAGATGGGCTTCCCAAAGCGCGCGGGTCCACAATAATGATCTTCACTTCAAATGTAAAGACTCCAGGAGAATTCTATGCTGTTAACAACCATGGTTTATTTCTCTCAACTGATTCAGGTAGTACGTGGAAGAAACTTGATACTCTATGGCCAAAGGAATATCTTAAACATACCCCGTGGGCCCTCGCAATAAATTAAAGATAGTTACCTAGCTAGTCCAGCAGCTGTTATTTTTCCATAGATATGTGCATGTTTTATGATCGAGTGTGTTTTATGTAAAATGGGTTAAGGATAAATCCATGCCGGACGGAAATCCCCAACCCACGTATAGTGCTTAATCCGGTTGAGACCATTTGGTACCTGTGTGACGTTAGTATCTTGGTATAATATAGGCATTGGTTGTTGATAAATTTTATTTGGTCGGAGTGTCTGTATATCTATCTATATCTTTACTACATACTTATAAGACGTCGCTGCTACTGTATATCTCCGAAAATAGAGTTGCTAATCTTAGAGACTGCCATTTCTTGATTCGAGAATCATCTTCATTCCATATTTTGGTCGTAAAGTAATTAGTGGGCTTAGCGCTAACATCCTTTAAGTTTATTTTTCTTTCTCAATATCTGTCATCCCTTATTCCTTAACCATAACATACACATTCTAAGTGCATCAATTAAATCTGAGTTTGAGGTTAGTTGCTTGTCAACATCGCAGATACCTCCGGGTTTGTTAATTACCTCTTCTGTGATTAATAGTGATATTACCTAATTGGTGGTTGATAAAAAAGGTTTATTTATATAATTTGTTCCTGTTCCATCGTCTTATGGAAAGAGAAAAGGATCGTGCATTGATTAGAAGTATAGATTATGGAACACTGCTTATCGGTGGCAAGAAGGAGAAAAACAATGACTGACCACAAGATCGGAACACGTGAAGAGTGGCTCGCGGGCCGGCTTGAGCTGCTCAAAGCCGAGAAGGAGCTGACGCGGCGTAGTGATGAACTGGCGCAGTGGCGGCAGAGGCTGCCTTGGGTTCGAATTGACAAGGAGTATCGTTTCGAGACCGACGAGGGCATGGCGTCTCTTGCCGATCTTTTCAGAGGACGCTCGCAGCTCCTCATCTATCACTTCATGTTCGGCCCCGAGTACACAGGTGGCTGCCCGGCATGTTCTGCAATCGCGGACGGTTTTAACGGCTTCGCCGTGCACCTTGAGAACCACGACGTCGCGATGATCGCTGTCTCACGCGCCCGAATCGCCGCGCTCCAGGCCTACAAGCGCCGTATGGGCTGGACGTTCACGTGGGTCTCGTCGGTGGACAGCGATTTCAACTACGACTTCAACACCTCGTTCACTGAGGAGCAGCAGCGCTCCGGCAGCATCGACTACAACTACAGCCACACGTTCGAAACGACACCCGACTCGGAGTCCGGCTCAAAGGACCGTCAAGACCCCTTGGTCCCCGGCCGGTTCGCGGCCATGACTGGCACCGACGTCCCCACCTACACCCGCGAGGCGCCGGGCTTGAGTGCATTCGCTCTCTCTGAGGGTGTCGTCTACCACACATACTCCACCTACGCGCGCGGCCTCGACGCGCTCTGGGGAATGTACCAGTGGCTCGATCGGGCACCGAATGGGCGGAACGAACCAGTGCCGTGGCTTCGGCGTCACGACGAGTACATACGAAATTCTCGATAGTGGTCGCCAGGCAAAAGGAATGATCTGGAAACCATGAAGCGCCATACAAATTGATAAAAATCTAACCTATTTCCAGCATCAACAATCACTACATATGGTGGGGCTAGTAGAGACGGAGTCAGATTGTTTGAGATTTCAAACAATTAGCATATCGAGCAATGTTTCGGTAACTTTCTCCAACATGAGTTACTTCGTCGCTATAAAAGTTACCAAGATATCATGCTCCCTTAGCCTTTGGTCAAAAGTACCATACAGATCTACTATGAAAGGAGACTAGATTTCCTATTGAGAGAATGAGTTCAACTAGGTCATCGTAATCTTAAATGAAATTACTTTGGTTCGCGACACGAGTAGAGGAAGGCGGAGGTCTCTCTCCCATTATGGCATTTAGTTCAATATCAGTTCCATTTCTAATTACGTCTAAAACAATATTATCTCCAGGAACGGTGTTCGCTCCCAGGTAAGATACTAGCTGTTCGAATTCTCGAATATTATCACCATCTACCCCGACTATTACATCTCCGCCATGCTTTCTACCATATTGATCTATTGTAACCCCTTGCAATCCTGCTTTATCAGCCGGCCCTCCTTCAACCAGAGTATTTACGTAAACTCCCTTCACACCTGGTGGAATATTTTCTATAGTTGCTGCTAAATCAGATGTAAGTGTAGTTCCACTGAATCCCAAGTATGGATGAGTATAATTGCCTTTCTCGATGAGTACGGGCACTGCTTTTTGAATTAGATTTATTGGTATTGCAAAACCTAATCCTTGCTGTAATGCTGCAAAGTTAATGCCTACTACTTCACCTCGTAGATTTAACAAGGGACCGCCGGAGTTGCCAGGATTTATGGCAGCATCAGTTTGGATTACATCAGGAACTGAAAACTCAACATCAGGGGCCGGAACCAGTCTACCTACTTGACTCACTATCCCAGTTGTCATTGTACCGGCCAAACCATATGGATTTCCTATAGCAATCACCTGATCACCCACCACCAGAGCCGATGAATTCCCTGTTGGGATTGGCTCTAGCTCTTTGGCTTGTTGAATTGTGTTATTTTCACTTTCAATTATGCTAAGGACTGCCACATCTGTATAGGGATCTACCGCAGTAACATTTGCTCTTGATCTGTCTCCATTTGTGAATGTAACATCAACGATTTCAGAGTCACCAACCACATGACTATTAGTAACAATATGTCCTTCTCTGTCAAAAAGAAACCCTGACCCAAGAGCAGTCCTATTTTCTTGAGACGGATCTATAACTACTCCAGTCTGAGGAACAGTTCTAGTTATCTGTACAACTGAATCCTGGGTTTTGTTGAATATGGTATTCAGAATAGCTCCATCCGTTATCAAAGGCAACTGCTGTGTAAAAGCTGAGTTATTCCCCATGGTTATGCTAAAGATATTTGATTGTCCAGAGATCGTGGAAAAAAATGTAAGTAGTATAAGAAGAAGTGATGGAACTATCATTATCCTCGATAAGCTCATTAATTTACTCCTAACCTTCTCTCGACTCATATTTATTTTCATTGGCAACAACACACAAATCAGTCCACTGCCGAGTTGAATGCAGCTGACTCCAAAATGGAGCTATCAAATATCTCAGTTTCAAATATTTGTTCCACTCTTGGGATAATGTCCTTGGTCCTTCAGGATCTTCCCAATATCTGAGATTATTTCTCACCATCAACAGGAATGGGATTACGTAACAGTATGTGGACTACGTGTTCATTGTGCCATGGGTTCTCACAACTCACACCAGGTTATAAGTACTAGGATCCTAAAAACCTAGATTACTGACTGCTTTATTAGAAATTAAGAACAAGCTCGATGAAACGTTATCTAAATACGAAATAACTAGTCCAGAATCCTCGGTTAGGCCCTCGATTTTTCTTTCTCTATATGCGGCTTCACAGACAACTGACGATATATCTTTGCTACTGACACAGCACAAACTCATCAATCATCTAAAATCAATGATACTACCTAAGCAGGCAGGTAATGAATTTGAAGATGATTAAAGATGGGATAGAGCTTCAGAAGTTGCGAAGATTTTAATAACTGTAATGAAAATGGCCTACGATATGCAAGAATTCCAAAAAGCAACATGTAGCTCATGTGGAACAACATTTGTAGCAGAAAATGCTGCAACAACATTGTGTCCATCATGTTCTGCAAACCAAGAACACCATCACAGTGGTTGTGGTTGTGGACACTAAGTTAATCTTTTTACCATTTTTTATTTTGTCTAAATTTCCATGAATGTATTTCAATAAGCCAAATGTATGCAGAGAGAACACGTGATAAAGAACTAGTGCATCAGTCGATACTGCCATAATGTATATGTC
>OCZV010000831.1_pt1 | contig 11082 bp, 12 predicted proteins | sample 1539051 | NCBI WGS metagenome assembly OCZV01 (sample SAMEA3113581, study PRJEB22503) | soil metagenome
ACCACCGGACTCACCATGTGACAGGGAACGCACCAATCGGCCCAGAAGTCAACGAGGACCGGGGTCTCCGAATGAAGCACCCGCGCCTCGAAGTCCTGGTCCGTCGCGGTCACGGCTCCCTCCATTTTCGATTCCTCCTCAGATTGCATGACAACGCCGGCTTCGCGAGCCGGCAATCCTTTCAACACCGGTCCCGCTAAGGATATTCCCCGAACGAGGGGAAATCCGCATACAACCCTTCCATGACGAGGGCCGCTCCACCGCGACCCTGCCCGGCGAGACGGGCGAGTCGGCGTTCCTTCGTCTCCGTGACGGAGGCGGAGCGCCGATACAACCGGACCAGCAGCGGATACGGATTGATCCAGTCGGCCGCTTGGATCCCGAAGTGCAGGTGCGGAGGGAATTCGTCCTCGTGGCCGGGATCTCCGTAGCCCGTGTTGCCGACGAGCCCCAGCACCGTGCCCGGCTGAACCCGGGCGCCGGCGGCGATCCCCGGGGCAAACGCGGACAGGTGTGCATAGAAGTAGTAGTTCCCGTCGGTGCCCCGGACCCCCACGCGGTCGCCGGAGTAGAAGGTCCATCCGATCGCCTCGACCGTTCCCTCGGTTGCCGAGAGGACCGGAGTCCCTTTCTCGGCGCTGATGTCCGTCCCCTCGTGGACGCCGACCTGCCGCCACTTCCCATCGATCAGCCGCAGCCGCGGCTCGTGCCAGTCGTTGTCGAACTCGATGACCGAGAACCAGTTGCTTCGGGCCACGGGAAACGTCATGCCGTCGAGCATCACGGGCCGGTAGTAGGCGGGGGGACGAACCAGCGACGAAGCCACTCCGGAGGCCCTCGGTGCCGGGTTGCCCGACGCCGCGAGCATGAAGATGGAGAGCACGGAGATGATGCGTCGCACAGAAGCTAGGCTACCGCGCGTCGGGGGAGGTGACACGTGACAGTGAGGGTCAGGTTCCTTCGAGTTCGGCCCGAGAAGCTCGAGCGGCTTCGGTGGTGGATGGAGGAGGTGGCTCGTCGGCGGGATGAGGCGCTGGAGACGCTGGCCAACGAGTCGTTGTCCTTCCCGATCGACCACGACCATCGCCGAGTCATGGACGAAGTGCTGATGGAGCCGTTTCCCTCGGAGCCGCTGCTCGACCTTCGGGCCTGAGGCCGCTCAGCGGCCCTGGGCCTCGAGGAAGCGCTCGGCGTCCATGGCCGCCTTGCACCCCATCCCCGCGGCGGTGACGGCCTGGCGGTAGATGTGGTCGACCACATCGCCCGCGGCGAACACCCCCTCAACGCTCGTCTTCGTGGTCGGCTCCTGCACCAGGATGTAGCCACCCGACATCTCCAGCTGTCCCTCGAAGATCTGTGAGTTGGGGATGTGGCCGATGGCAACGAAGACCCCGCCGATCGGGAAGTCCGTGGTCTTCTGGGTCTTCACGTTCTTCAGGCGCACCCCGCTGACCTGACCATCGCCGAGCACTTCGTCCACGACGCTGTCCCATACGAAGTCGATCTTGTCGTTGGTGAAGGCTCGGTCCTGCATGATCTTGGAGGCGCGCAGGGCGTCCCTGCGGTGCACCACGGTGACCCTCGTGGCGAAGCGAGTGAGGAACAGCGCCTCCTCCATGGCGGAATCCCCTCCGCCCACGACCACCAGCTCTTTCCCCCGGAAGAAGAAGCCGTCACAGGTTGCGCAGGTGGAGACGCCGTGGCCCAGCAGCCGCCGTTCGCCCTCGACGTCGAGCATCCGTGCTGAGGCCCCGGTGGCGATGATGAGCGTTCTGGCGCCCCATTCCTCGTCTCCGGACCAGACTCCGAATGGCCGCTTCGAGAGGTCGACCCTGGTGACCGCCTGGTGAAGCATCTCGGCGTCGAACCGGGCCGCCTGCTTCTCCATCTTCTCCATCAGCTCCGGGCCGAGGATGCCCTCGGGAAATCCCGGGTAGTTCTCGACGTCGGTGGTCAGCATGAGCTGCCCGCCGGCCTCGATCCCCTTGAGGACCAGCGGCTTCAGGTTCGCTCGCGCGGCGTAGAGCGCTGCGGTGTGCCCAGCGGGGCCGGAACCGATGACGATAACGTCGCGCTCGTCCACTGCGGCCATTCTGCCACAGGGTGTCGGAACCTCCGTTTACAGGTTCTGCCTGGCGAAGTGGAGGACACCGCACGATTCGCGGTCGACAACCACGAGTTGGATGCGATCGTACGGCGTCTCCGCGTCCGGGCCGCGCAGGTAGACCACGAGGTATGCGGGCCGCTTCTCGAAGGAAGCCGCCTCGATCACGAAGGGGACGACGGTGCGATCCGGAGGAACTCCCGTGTTCACGCAGTCCACCGCCTTCCGGGCGGGTTCGCCGAGAAGCCTGAGATCGTACCCACCGTAGAAGTCCCGGGCCGTTGGCGGGAAGCCTTCCTCGAGCGCCCTCTCGGCCTCGGTAGCGAACCGCCGGACCGTCGCCGTCAGCGTGGCCGTGGTGTAGTTGGTCTCCGACTCGGCGTAGCGGGGGAAGCTATCCACGCTCTCGATGGCCGGAGCGCCCTGTTCCGCAGCCGCGCCTGGCGGAGCGGCTTCGTCTGCGGCGGGTGGGCCCCTTCGTTCCGGAGTGACGCCGAAGGTTCCCTCGTCGGCTCTTCGGGTGCTCCCGAGGAAGATGGCCGTGCCCACCCCCACCACAGTCGCGGCCACGACCGCTACCCTCGCTGCTTTCCACGCGAACGGGGATTCCCACCGGGCCTGGCGCCGGGTGCGCTGGAGGATCCGCTGCTCGGTCCCGAACGGCACCGGAACCTCCGGCAGCGCGGTGAGGGTCGTTCGAGCCTCTCCGGCCATGGCCACGTCCTCGCGGCAAACGGAGCAGGAAGCCAGGTGAGCCTCGACCCGGGCTCGGTCGTCGGCCGCCAGGCTCCCGTCGATGTATTCGGCGAGAAGCTCCTCGGGATGGTCGTTCATTCCATGGTCTCCTCGAGGTTGGACGCAGGGAGAGCGCCGTGAAGTTCCCCTCGAAGGGCTCTGCCCAGGGCCACGCGGCCGCGGTGCAGCCGGCTCTTCACGGTCCCCACAGGGGCGCCGAGGCTCTCCGCGATGGCCTCGTAGGGCTGCCCGTGGAGGTCGTGGAGGACCAAGACCGCTCGGAACTCCACCGGCACCTGAAGGAGCGCACGTTGAACGTCCACCGCTTCGGCGGCGGAGTCGGAGGGATCGCCGACGGGGATCTCGGGGAGCTCGTCCCCGGATGGCTGCTCGGGCCGCCGACGGCGGAGGGCGTCCAGGCACACGTTCACCGTGACGCGGTGCAGCCAGGTGGTGAAGGCCGACTGACCCCGGAACCCCCTGAGCTTGCGCAGGCAGGTGAGGAAGACATCCTGGGAGGCGTCGAGGGCGTCCTCGCGTCCCCCCAGCATCCGGAAGGCGATGTTGTAGACCCGGGCGTGGTGCCGCTCGACCAGACCGGTGAACGCGTCCCGATCGCCATCGACGAACCGGCGGACCAGCTCCTCGTCGGTGTCCCTATCCACCGGAGAATTGCGCCTCCACGATCGTGGCCTGGTAGCCGCCATCGACCTCCGCCAGCTCGGTGATCCACACCAGGAAGTACCGGAATTCGACGGGGATGAACGAAACGGGCGTGTCGGGAGACGCGGTGAAGGTCGTGTCGCCTTCCACCGAGGGGACGGTCTGAGAAAACGAGGAGGGGTCGTTCGAGCCCTTCACCTGGAATTCCCATCCGGGAAGAGACGTCGTCACCGTTAGCTCGCGAACCCTCGTCGGTTCTCCCAGGTCGAACACGAGGCCCACACCGTCCTTGATCCCGCCGAGGTCGGCGGAGTTGTACGTCTCGGTCTTCCAGAAGGTCGCGGGGTCGTCGTCGTGCGCGAGAGTCACCAGCTCGGGGCGCTCGCCGCCGTCGCCTTCCGGGTCGAAGTCGAAGGCATCCAGTATCGAGATCGGCGCGGCCTGTTCCGTCGCCGCCTGGCCCGGGATCCGCACCAGGAACGGCCCCCCGACCTCCAGGCGGCCGAGCGCCAACCCGGCCACGACGGCCCCGGCTGTGAGGACGCCCAGGATCAACGGGATCAGCATCCATGACCGGAAGACAGACGGGGGGCGATGGACGGGCTCCGGTTGTACGCGCCGCTCGGGCGCCGGCGCCACTCGTTCGAGCGCCGTGCTCATCTCCTCGGCAGACTGGAAACGTTCGTCCGGATCCCTTGAGAGCGCCCGCACCACGATCTTCTCGAGATCGCGAGGGATTCCCGCCCTCAGCGCTCTCGGCGGATCGGGCACTTCAGTGAGGCGGAGCATGGCCGTGGCCAGATCGGTCTCGGCGTCGAACGGTACGCGGCCCGTGAGCATCTCGTACATCACGATCCCGAGTGCGTACAGATCGGCCCGACCGTCGACGCCGCTGCCGGCGGCCTGTTCCGGCGCCAGGTACTTCGCGGTGCCCAACAGCTTCCCGGTTGCGGTGAGATCGCTGCGAGCGAAGGCGGCCTTGGCGATGCCGAAGTCAGTGACCTTGACTGCGTGATCGTCGGTCAGGACGTTGGTGGGCTTCACATCGCGATGCACCACCCCGGCAGCATGGGCGTGAGACAGCGCATCGAGGATGCCCCGGGCGATGCGGACCGTCTCGGCCGGATCCAGAGGTCCCTGCCGGGCCAGGGACTCCGCAAGCGTGGGACCTTCGACGAGCTCCATGACGATGTAACACGTGTCCCCGTCGAGTCCCGTGTCGAAGACCCGAACGACTCCCGGATGGGAGAGCCGGGCGGCGGCCACAGCCTCCGCACGGAACCGCTCCAGGACGTCCGGATCCTTGGCCAGTTGATCGTGAAGGACCTTGATGGCCACACGCCGTCCGAGGATGTCGTCCCGGCCTCGCCACACCTCGGCCATCCCACCGGCAGCGATCAAGGACTCCAGGACGTACCGGTCGCCGAGGCGGCGCCCCTCACGCTCGATCTTCACCAGGCAGTCAGTGTAGCGAGGAGAGAACGCCGAACCGCGTGGTCAAGCGGGGGGTGGTTGCGAGACCGCCCTCCCTCGCGCTTCCGTGAACTCCTTGAGGAACCCCACTCGGTGGATGAACAGCGTGTGCGCTCGTTTGAACACCACAACTCGGACCGAGCCGTCGCTCCTGACCTCGAACTGCCTCAGCTCCGTCGATGGATCCCTGTTGGCGATGAGGACCTCGGCCGCCTCCCGAGAGGACTGGACATCGCTGTTCATCCTGTATTGGCCGGCCGCTTCGAAGGCGGCCTGCTCCGCCGTGTCCTGCGTCTGCACCCGGGCGAAGACCACGGCCGCCGTCTCCACCCCCGCCAGGGCGAGAAGCAGGAGGAAAAGAGCCAGCTTCACGAGGGAGGAGACGATCACCCCGCGTTCGTCGCGGAACAGGCGGGCGCTCACGGGCGGCGACGACCCAAGATGGTCCGCTTCACGAGTTCGAACTCCTCCACTCGGAAGAGCAGGGCCGCTCCGACGAAGATTATAAGTCCGGCCAGGACCCCCGCCCCGACTTGGATGATCTGTTCCGTGAGGGTCTCCGCCCCGAGGGCAGCGGCGACGAGACGAGCAGCGCCCCAGGCAGCGGCGGCGGTTGCGGCCGCTGCCAGGAGCACTCCGATGAGACCTCCGGCGACATATCGTCCCTCCAGGCTTCCGAGCCGCCGGCGGAGCACGGCGGCCGCCACGAGGGCGGCGAAGGTGTATGCCACTGCGTGTCCGAGGGCGAGCCCTCGGACGTCGAGGATGGGAAACAGGGCCAGATTCACCGCCGTGTTCACGGCGACCGCGGCGACGTTGATCAGGAACGGCGTGCGGGTGTCCTGCATCGCGTAGAAGGCCCGGAGAAACAGCTGGAAGGTCGAGAACGAGAAGAGCCCGGTGGCGAAGAACACGAGCACTCCCGCTACCAGACTGGTGGACCCGGCACCGGCAACGCCGTGCTCCAGCAGGAGACGGACGATGGGGCGGGCCAGGACGAGATAGCCGGCCGCGGCCGGGATGACCACGAACGCGGACGTCCGGATGCCCCGGGCAAGGGTTTGGCGGAACCCGTCGAGGTCGCTCCGTCCCCAGAGTTCCGAGAGCGAGGGCAGGAGCGCCGTCATGATCGAGACGGCGAAGATGGCGTGGGGAAGTTGGAAGAAGATGAAGGCAGCCTGGTACGCCGTGTACCCGCCCTGAACGCCGCCGGCCAGAACGATCACGACCAGAAGACCGAGTTGGTTCACGATGACGTAGCCGGCGACCCAGCCGGAAAGCCGGACCAGCCGACGAACGGCCGGATGGCCGAGGTCGAACGTCCACCTCCATCGAAACCCGAGCCGGCGGAGCGTTGGCCACAGCGCGAACGTCATGGCCGCGACGCCGCCGGTCGTTCCCACCGCCAGCACCACCTTCTGAGCCGTGGTGATGGTTCCGGGGGATGGGACGTCCGGACCGGGGAGGAACGCGAACACGAGGAATGACGCGATCACCACGAGGTTGTTGAGGACGGGGGCGAACATCGGAACGGCGAAGCGGCGGTGGGCGTTGAGTGCGCCGGTCGCCACCGCCCCCAGGCCGTACAGGACGATCTGAGGCATGAAGAACCGAAGGAAGAATGCGGAGAGCTGCTGCGATGCCTCCCGCGCCGCCCCGGAGACCCTGAACGTGTACAGGCGCACGATCCAGGGTGCGGCCACGATCCCCACGAGCATCACCAGACCGAGGATGACGAACGTGACCGTCATAACGGCGCGAGTCACCCGCCAGGGATCCTCCTCATCGGGAGTCAGGAGCTGCTGGACGAAGACCGGGACGAACACGGAGGAGAGGACCCCACCGAGCACGAGTTCGTAGACGATGTTGGGGATGTTGTTGGCCACGTTGTAGGCGTCGGCGAGGCGCGTCTCCGCCACTCCGAGGGCGAATGCCATCGCTGCGATCCGGAGGAAGCCGGTGAGGCGAGAGAGAGCCGTGCCCGCCGACATCAGCGCCGCGCTCCTGGCCAATCCGTCCCTGCCGAGGCCCGGAGCGGGCGGGGATCCTGGCGGAAGGTCGGTCGAGGCTATGGCCTCCCCCGGAACACGAGCCTCCTCACCCACAGGAACAGGAGGAAAAGCGCTGCGGCGATGGTGATCAGGAGAGCTCTGGTGTTGAGCGCGGTGGATCTGACGACGATCCGCGACTCGGCGATGTGTGCGCCTCTGGGCGTTCGGAGCAGGATGCGAACAGGGAAGCGGCCGGTGGTCTGGGCCAGAACGGGGAACGAGAGCGCCTGGCGCGGACGGTTCAGCACCACCACGCGGGTATCGCCTTCCTGGAGGAATTCGAGACGAGGCGAGATTACAAGGTGACTGGAGTTCAGACGTGTGCTCTTCCGATCTGGTTCAGCACCACCACGCGGGTATCGCCTTCCTGGAGGAATTCGAGACGAGGCGAGAGCAGGGTCACGCGGAGCCGGAGGCTGTAGCCGGTCGAGTTCGTCACGGTCACCGGGATCACCCCCCTGCGGGACGTGAGCGTCACCGAGGTCCCCGATGGTGGGCTGACCTTGTCGAACTCCCGATTCACGCCGCGACGCACAGCCCGGAGGAACGCCAGCCCCTCCCGCTCGTCGTCTGTGAAATCTGCGCCCTCCGACATCAGGAGGAGGGTCTTCAGTCGCTCCACCAGAGCTTGGGCCTGGCTCGTGGCGGACTCCAATTGCTCGATGGCTCCCCGGGCCCTGCGCAGCTCGGCGAGGAATGTGGGGGAAAGGTTCGCCACTCGAGATGGGGCCAGAACGCGAACGTCGAACGGTGGTGCCACGGTGGTCAGCGCAAGCCGGGAGGCCTTCACCGGTCGGAGCCAACTCGTGCGCGGCGACACATCGGGCGACGCTCTCCGCAATCTGAGGAACAGCGCACGCAGCAGCTCCGGGTTTGGGGCGTCGCCCTCACCGAACATGATGGCCGCGCCACGGTCGACGCCGGGCTGCTCGAAGTAGATCGCCGAGAGTGCCCCGATGACCTGTTGGGCCTGCAGCGCGGGGTCTCCGATGTCGGCCTGGAGCATGGACTGGATCCCCGGATCCGGGGTGATCGCGCGGAGGCTTAGCTGGGTTCCGGTGTCGACCATCGCTGTGGCCGGTGGGCTGAGGTTGAGGCCGGCAGGAGGCGGAAGCGTCTCGGCGTCGACGAGGAGCGTTTCGATGCCGAGACCGGCGAGGACACCGACCGACGCGTTCGACAGTGCAGAGCCGGGCGGTCGAAACAGCGTGGTGGAGACGGGGATCCCCAGCAGGCCGCCGGTGAGGTCACGGCCCCGCACGATCTGGCTCTCCAGGTCGCTGGCCAATCCCGCGGTGACCAGCGCGGGTACGGAGGGAGAGGCCAGGGGGAGCGGCACGACCTCGATGGCCGGGTTTCTGGCAAGGCCGCGGATGCGCTCGAGCATGATCCGGGCTCGCTCGGCCTCGGGGCTCCCGGCCGGCACGTCGCGGACGCCCGCCGGCTCGATCACCCGGTACCCGCGGGACATCCGGTCGAGTTGGTCCAGGGTGAGGGGAGCCACCACCAACGTGACCGGGATGGGGATCTGTTCGATCGTGGCAACGATGGTTTCGAGTCGGCCTCCCGGGCCGATGGACCGCTCCAACCGGTCGCCGGCCATGGCGCCTCCGGGGCGGACCGCAACCCGCTCGTCCAGAACGAACGTCAGAGAGAGATTGAGGGGCAGGACGGGCCTGTCGTTGATGTAGACGAGAACGGTCCGCAGCAACCCGAGCTCCACCCCTTCGGACGCCAGTTGGATCTTCATGGGGTGGAGTGCGCTCTCCTGCAGGGCCAGCAGGTTCGGAGGGCGCCATTGGATGGCCAGCGTGCGGCTCGCCCCGGGATCCAGGGCCCCGTTCACCGGAAACGACCGGCCTTCCATGAGCGTCACCGGAGGCTCGGTCTCCAGACTCTGCTCGTATTCGGATCGAGAGCGAGCGGGGTTGTAGATCGAGAGCGTTATCTTCAGATTCGCGAGGGGTTGGGAGCCGGGGTTAGTGGCCTCCACCGAAAGGCGGACACCCTGTCTCGGGGTGGCGAAGGTGGTCTGGTCCACGAGCGTGAGCCGGACCGGAAGCGGTTCCGGTTCCTGGGCTCGTCCCGGGAGGAGGGGGGCCACCAGCGAGAGGGCAAGAGCCACCCCGGCGCGTCTCACGGCCGGGTCATTGTAGTGCGGCGGCCTTTCGAATGATCTCGCGTTCCGAGGTGAACGCCACGCTGCCGGCGGCCGTGGCGAGGGGGAACCAGTCCACGTCCTCCATCTCCATGTCCCTGAAGGCGGCATCGCCCCCAGTCGCCTCCATCAGGAAGAAGTGCACGGTCTTGTTGATGCGAGTGCCCTCCCACACGAACCAGTACGAGACGTTTCCCAGCGAGGCCACGATGGCGCCCTCGAACCCCGTCTCTTCCCTCACCTCCCGGATCGCCGCCTCCTCGAACGACTCCCCCTTCTCCACCAGCCCCTTGGGCAGGCCCCAGACGACCTCCCCCCTGCGGGTCCGCCGGGCGGCCAGGAGAACCTCGGCGCCCTTCGGACCCGGACGGAGAAGGACTCCTCCCGCCGACACCTGACGAACGGTCTTCAACCGGAGATTCGGGCCACCGTGGCGTGGGTTGCCCGGGCCAGGTCGTCCGGCCGGATCTTCAGGACCGATGTGGCCTCTCCTCCCGGGAAGTACAGGACCTCCTGGATGGAGAGGCCGCGATCCATGACCACCGTCGTGCCCTCGGGCAGTCCGGCGGGAGGCGTCGCCTCCGGAAGGAACCCCGTGAGGTCGGACGCGCGTTCGGGCTGGATCTCGGTGAGCTCATTCACGCCGGCCGCTCCGGCCACGCGAGAGGGGTTCGCCTCGCGTGAAGCGGGGATGAGGGCGGCGACCGGCCCCTTCTCACCGTCGAACAGCACGACCCGGCCGACCTGCTTCGGCGGAAGCCCCAGGACCGCGGCGACTCGTTTCGGGGACCGAACCCGGCCCTTCAGGGGCACGAGCTCGTGCGGAGCCTCCCGTTCGACCAGGTAGTTGTGGACGTCGACGCTCGTTCGCATGCCGGGAGAAGTATCACAGACCCTTCTGGCGGGCCCACTCCTCGAGGAGCCGGTAGGCCTCTTCCTCGTCGATGGGACCGCGGTCCATCCGGAGCTCCAGCAGATACTCGCGGGCCTCCCCCACGAGCGGTCCCGGGGGAATCCCCAGGCGCTTCATGATCTGGTTCCCGTCGAGCGGAGGACGGATGGCGGCGAGATTCTCCTCCTCGGCCAGGCGAGCGATCCGTTCCTCCAGCTCGTCCTGGAGCCGGGCGAACTCCCTCGCCCTGGCCGGGTTCGCGGTGGTGCAGTCGGCTCTGGTGAGAAGGTTGAGGCGATCGAGGAGCGGACCGGCGTCCCGAACGTACCGGCGGAGCCCGCCGTCGGTCCAGCTCGAGTAGGAGTGGAACCGGAGGTGCATCTCGACAAGGGCCCGGACGTTCTGGACGACGCGTTCCGGATACCGAAGCGCCCGAAGCCGCTCCTCGGCCATCCGCGCCCCGACCACCTCGTGGTGGTGGAACTGCACCCCGTTCTCGGTGATCTCCCGAGTCTTCGGCTTCCCCACGTCGTGCAGGAGCGCGGCCAGGCGCAGTACCAGGTCTGGCGGGACCCGGGCGACGACGGCCAGGGTGTGCTGGAGCACGTCCTTGTGGCGGTGAACGGGATCCTGCTCCAGCCGGAGCGCCGGCAGCTCGGGCAAGAACACATCGGCCAGCCCGGTCTCCACGACCAGCGCAAGCGCCGCTTCGACCTGCTCACCCAGGAGCAACTTGGAGAACTCCTCCTGGATCCTCTCGGGCGACACGATGCCGAGACGCTCCTTCATCCCCCGGATCGCCTCGACGACGTCTCGCTCGGGGACAACCTCCAGCGTCGAGACGAACCGGGCCGCCCGGAGCATCCGAAGCGGATCGTCGGTGAAGGAGATCTCCGGCTCCAGTGGCGTGCGGAGGACCTTGTGGCCGAGATCGTAGAGGCCCCGAAACGGGTCGATGAACTCCTTGTCGGGAAGGCGGAGCGCCATGGCGTTGATCGTGAAGTCC
>OCZV010000832.1_pt1 | contig 11075 bp, 8 predicted proteins | sample 1539051 | NCBI WGS metagenome assembly OCZV01 (sample SAMEA3113581, study PRJEB22503) | soil metagenome
GGCCCCGGCCGATGCCCGAAGTGCCGGCCGACTGAGAGGAACGGTGACCATGGCGGAGCAGGCGCGGATCCGGACCACGGTGGTCGGGTCCTATCCGATCCCGGACTGGCTCGCGGCGTTTCCGAGCGAGCAGGCGCTGATCGATGCGACCCGGGTGGTGCTCCATACCCAGGAGCGTGCGGGCATCGACCTGGTGTGCGACGGCGAGCTGTACCGGTTCGATCCCGATCATCCCGAGACCAACGGCATGATCGACTACTTCCTCAGGCCGCTCGCCGGGATGCGCACCGAGATCAGCTTCGAGGAGTTGCAGGACTACCGCCGCCAGCCGGGCATGGGATTTCGGGCGAAGCCGCCTGCGGTGTGCGACGGCGCGCTCGGCCCCGGCACCCTCGATCTGGTCGCCCCATGCGCCCGCGCGGGGCGCCTTGCGGCGCGGCCATTGAAGTTCACCCTGACCGGACCGCACATGCTCGCCAAGACGGTGATCGACCGGCACTACGGCGACGTCGCCGCGCTCGCCGATGCGATCGCAGGCGTGCTCGCCGAGCAGGTCGCTCATCTGGATGCCGAGGTGATCCAGATCGACGAGGCCAACCTGCCCGGCCACCCCGACGAATGGCCATGGGCGGCGCGCGCGATCAATCGCGTGCTCGATGCGATCAGGACCACCCCGGCCGTGCACCTGTGCTTCGGCAACTACGGCGGTCAGATCGTCCAGCAGGGGACCTGGGCCAAGCTGATCGATTACCTGAACGCGCTGCACGTCGACCATGTGGTCCTGGAATGCGCCCACCGGCCGCCGCAGGAGCTCGAGGTGCTGAAGGAGCTGCGGCCCGAGGTCGGCATTGGCCTCGGCGTGGTCGACATCAAGCGCACCGAGGTCGAGAGCCCGGACGCCGTCGCCCGGGCGATCGAGCGCGCCGCGACGGTCCTCGGCGCCGGCCGCATCACCTACGTCCATCCCGACTGCGGCTTCTGGATGCTCAAGCGTTCGATCGCGGACGCCAAGATCGCGGCCCTGGTCCAAGGACGGGACCGGTACGAGGGGCGCGCCGGGGCAGCATAGTCGACGCGGGAGCCTTGCCGACGTCCGTCGGGGCCGAAGCTCCTCAAGCCAGGCAGGCGGCCACGGCTGCCAGAACGTCCTTGTCCGAGTAGGGCTTCTTGAGGGTCGCGCACGCCAGATCCGGGACGCCTTCGGCCTGGATGACCGAGTCGGGAAATCCGGTCGTGATCAGGATCTTCACGTTGTGCTCGCGGGCGAGCGCGGTCGCCGTGTGAATGCCGTCGACGTCGACCTCCAGCATCATGTCGACGATCGCCAGATCCGGATGGTGCTGCTCGGCGAGCGCGCTCGCCCCATCGGTCCGACTGGCGAGGCCGACCACTCGGTACCCCGCATCGTCGAGCAGGAGCCGCAGGCGTTCCGCCGCGAGAAAATCGTCCTGCACAATGAGGATCCTGGCCGACGTCGCCACCCTCTGCCCTCCATATCCGGTCGCGCTCTCCTCCACCTTAGGCCGAGCCTCAGCTCAAAGGAACGCGCATGTGGCAGCGAAGACCGCCGCGCTCGAAATCGAGCTTGGCGCTGCCACCGAGCTCGTGGGCAATACTGCGCTCGATGACGATGCTGCCGAAGCCGCGTTGCTTGGGCGGCGTGACCTCCGGGCCGCCGGACTCGACCCATGACAGGACCAGCTCCTGCCCTTCGACGGCGGTGGCGACCGCGACGCGCCCCGCGGGTACCGACAGCGCGCCGTACTTCGCCGCGTTCGTGGCCAGCTCGTGCAGAGCGAGGCTTAGCGTCTGGGCGACTCGGGGGCCCAGGCGCACATCGTCGCCGGTGACCGTGAGCCGGCCGTCGTCGGCGCCGGAGTAGGCTTGGAGCTCACTGCCGATCACGGCGTGCAGCCGGGCACCCGTCCATTTGTCGCGGGCCAGCAGGTCGTGGGCGCGCGCCAGCGCCTGCAGCCGTCCGATCAAGGTCGCGACGAAATCATCGACCGAGCCGGCATCGCGCTTGGTCAGCAGAACCATTGCCTGGACCGACGCGAGCAGGTTCTTGGCGCGATGGTCGACCTCGGCCGTGAGCAGCCTTTGGCGCTCGTCGGCGCGTTTGCGCTCGGTGACGTCGTGGACGATGCCGGTGAAGAAGCGCTCGCCATCCAGATCGAATTCCCCAGTCGACAGCGACACCGGGAATACGGTGCCGTCCTTGCGGCGACCGGTCACCTCACGGCCGATGCCGACGACGGTCGCTTGGCTCAGCGGCTGCGGCATCAGCGTATCGAAACGCTGGCCGATCATCTCGTCGGGCCGGTAGCCGAACAGCCGCTCCGCCTCGGGATTGACGCCCTCGATGATCCCTTGGGCATTGAACGTGATGATGCCGTCGGCCGCCGTCTCGACCACCGCCCGGAAGCGCGCCTCGCTGCCTTCCAGGTCCGCCTGACGCTTGCGCAGGGCGCTCGTCATCTCGTTGAAGCTGGCGGCGAGCCGGCGCAGCTCCGGGCTGCCGCGGTCGGTCCTGGCGCGCGCCGAGAGATCGCCGCCCTCCATCCGGCGCACCACCCGCTGGAGGCCGGCGACCGGGCGCAGGATCCAGACCTCGCCGCCGATCAGCGCGGCGATTGCGGCCAGCGCGAATGCGAGCAGCGTCCAGCTCGTCTCCTGCCAGAACTGGCGATCGGCCGCGGCATAGGCTTCCCGCCATGGCAGCCCCACGACCGCAAACAGGTCGGCGGAGGCGAGGAGCGGCGCGAAGCCATGCAGCCGCGGCGTGCCGTCGAGGCCCTCGGCTTCCAGCACGCCTTGCCGCTGGCTCAGCATCGTCTGGGCGAAGCCCGCCTCACGCACCTGCCGCCCGATCCATTCGGGCGCTGGCGGCGCACGGGCAAGGAGGACGCCGGCGCCATCGACCAGACTGATCGTCCCGCCGCTCGGCAGCGGCGTCGCCGACAGGTTCGCCGACAGTCGTCCGAGACTGAAAGCGAGGACCACGACCGCCTGGACCTCGCCGTCGGTATCCAGCGCGGGATACGCGAAGTTGAGGTGCGGGCGCCCGGTCTGGCGCCCGATGATGTAGCCGCTGATCGCGAGCGACTTGTTCTGGAGGGCCTGCCGGAAATATGAGCGGTTCGCGAGACTGATGCCGGCGGACTCGGTCAGACCCGAGCAGAACTGGACGCCGTCCGGCGCGACCGCGCCGATGCCCGCAACGGTCGGGAACTGCACGAGGAGCTCGGCCATCCGCCGGTCGCATTCCGGCGCATTCCGATCCTTCACTTCCGGCAGCTGCGCCGCCGCGGCCAGCAAGGAGCGCGCGCCTTCGATGAACTGATCCTGCTGCGCGGCGGCGAGGCGGGCCAGATCCATAGCCTGCTTGGCGATCGCGGCCTTGCGCTGCTCACGGTCATCGACCAGCCCATACACCTGAAGCGCGAGGACCGGCAGTGCCGCGATCAGCACCAGGATCAGAAGGCGGAGGCTGAGCTTCATCGTGACGCTGTTCCACCATCCCCGTGCGCGCCGCGTGCGATCACGGCGGCCGCGGCTGCTGTTTCGCACCGAATCCCGCGAATATGCAAATCCGATCGAGATACGGAGACCGACCGCCGGACAGTCGCCGGTCCCAGCGACGTGATCCGCGCGAGCGCACGGGCGCCGTCGACCGTTGCCAACAATGGCTGTGGCTCACTCCATTCCGAGCAGGCGGTAGATGCGTCTGGTGTAGGCGCCGAACTTTTCGGTGGCCTTGAGATCGAGCTGGCGGGGATAGGGCAGGTCGATCGTGAAGTGATCGGCCATGCGCGCGGGACCGGCGGTCAGTACCGCGCACTGCGAGCCGAGAAACACGGCTTCCTGGATGCTGTGGGTGACGAACACGATGGTCTTGCGGCTCTCCGACCAGATGCGCAGAAGCTCGAGGTTCATGCGCTCGCGGGTCAGCGCGTCGAGAGCGCCGAACGGCTCGTCCATCAGGATCACCTCGGGATCGTGGATCAGAGCGCGGGCGATCGCGGCCCGCTGCTGCATGCCACCCGAGAGCTCATAGGGATACTTGTCCTCGAAGCCCTCGAGCCCGACCATGGCGAGCAGGTCGCGCGCCCGCTCGCGGGCTGCCGCCATGGGTAGTCCCAGGATCTCCGCGGGCAGCAGCACGTTCTCCAGGATCCGCCGCCATTTCAAGAGCAACGCCTGCTGGAATACGATGCCGACGTCGCGGCCCGGATCGAACGCGCCGCCGGTGCCGCCGATCTCGACCACCCCGCCATCGTGGGGATGCAGTCCGGCGAGGATGCGCAGCACCGTGGTCTTGCCGCAGCCCGACGGGCCGACCAGCGAGACCAGCTCGCCTTCGCGCACGTCCATGGTGACGTCGGAGACCGCAAGGAACGCCTCGCCGCGCGTCCGGTAGACCTTGCGCACGCCATCGAGATGGATGAAGGCGGGAATCAAGCGGGACCTGCACGACTGGTTGGGCGGTTCGAACCAATACCTACACGAGGAACGCGCCTGCAGGCCACGTCGGCGACCGGGCGCAACGCGGGACGATCCGCGAGATGCTTCGGCGGCCGGTGGCGCCGAAACATTTGAAACCGAAAATCCGCTGGCCGGACATCTTTGTGAAACAAGTCGCAGCTACGGCTGGCACGTCACGGCCCACGGGCAATGCCGCCCAGGGCCGATCTACGGAGCAGGCGCCATGACGCCGGAACAAGTTCAGCTGGTACGAAGCAGCTTCGCCAGGATCGCGCCGATCAAGGACCAGGTTGCCGCGCTGTTCTACCGTCGACTGTTCGAGCTCGACCCCGGCCTGCGGCCGCTGTTCAAGGGCGACATGGCGGCCCAGCGCGCCAAGCTCATGGTGGCGCTCGGCGCAGTGGTCGCCTCGCTCGACCGGCTGGCGCGGATTCTGCCGGCGATCCGGCAGCTCGGGCGCCAGCACGCCGCCTACAGCGTCCGGCCCGATCACTACGCGACGGTCGGCGAAGCGCTGATCTGGACCCTCGAGCAGGCGCAGGGCGCCGACTTCACGACAGCGACGCGGCGCGCCTGGACCGACGCCTACGGCCGTCTCGCCTGGGCGATGGTCGCGGCGGCCGAGGAGTACGAGGCGCTGCCGAAGGCGGCTTGAGCGCCGGACTCGCTCGATCCGGCACCGGGACGGCCTCCTCAGGCGGTCCCTTTGGGACCGGGGGTGGAGCTCAGTCTGGCAGAATCTGGAACAGGGAAAAGAACATGTCAGAACCGATCATAGTGCCCGCCGCGAAACTCAACCAAGCGGTCTACATAGCGGTCGCGATCGCCAGAGAAGACCTCGAGACGGACATTCTTGCCGGCGTCACCTGCCACATGCTGCTCGAGCACGGCGGCCTTTCCACCCAGGAGATCCGCGCGGCGATCGACGAGCTGCAGCAAGCCATCACGGCGCAGCGCCCCGATCCTCGGTTCGACCTGTCGCCCAACGCTTCGATTGCGATCAGCCGCATTTTGAGCCGGGTGGTTCCGGCATTGACCACCCCGGTCCTGCGGGACGGCGCGAGACGATACACCCGAGCGTTCCTCAGCAGCCATCGACGCGACACCGGTCAGTTGCGGCAAGTCGCGCCAATCGAGCTGCAGTTCGATCGATTGGGGGAGGTGGCCCGGTTCCGGCGCCATACCTGGCAACAGCTGTACGAGCTGGCCAGGGACGACCCCGCGATCGCGGAAGCGATCGACCAGAGCGCGATCGGCGAGGCGCTCGGGGTCGAGACCACGCAGGATGCGACCACGCTGCTCGACCTGGTGACGCTCCAGCCGCTCGCGTCGATCGTCGCCGATCATCTGCAAGCCGATGGCGGGCTCATGACCACGCCGGCCGAAATCGAGGCCGTGCTCGACGGCGTGAGCGTCAGCATGCAGGGATTGCGGAACGAGTATGCCGAGAACCTGATCGGCATCAACCGCGTCGAGCAGCAGACCAGGGACGAGGCAGCGCGCCGGAGCGCCGGCTTCGTCTCCCGCTCTCTTCAGATCGGAGCGGCACTCCTCAGCCCGACGCTCGATCAAGGCGTCGACGGTGGTGACGAACCCGGCCCCAGAGCGACCGATGAAGAAGAGAAATCGGCCCTCGAGAAGGCGATCGACAAGGCCGAAGCGAAACAGAAGGAGCTGGACTCGCTGCTCAAGAACATCGGCAGTGGGGCGAAGGGCACCCTCGATGTGCTCGCGATTGCGACGGAGGGGTTCGACGACGAGTTCGCGACCGACATCAGAGAGTTCGCCAGCATCACCACGACGATGCTGGACGGCATCAGCAAGTTTGCCAAAGCCGCGATCGAAACCGCGAAGGTGGTCGAGGGCCTGAGTAGTGCCAGCGCCAGCAAGCTCCTCCTGGGCGGGGCGATCGGCTTCAACTTCGCCATGATCGCCGTCGCGATCCAGGTCTTCGGATTGCTCGGCAAGCCCCGCACCAAGCCGGTCAACCAGATCATTTTGGAGCAGCTGGGTAAGATCAGCGAACAGATTACCGACCTGCGGGACGAGATGCGGGTCCGGTTCGACCGGATCGAAAAGCAGTTGGACAAGATGTACGCCGGGATTCTCAACCGGTTCGCCGAGATCGATTTCGAGCTCGGTCAGATCGAAGGCAACGTCGAGGAGGTCCAGCTGTCGCTGTACGGGCTCCATTCGGAGCTTCAGCGCCTCAACCGCAACATCCACACCTTTCTGGAAGCGGCGCACCGCCGCGACCTGGTCGAGGCGGTCAACGGCTTCCTGAATTTTCTGGAACGGACCGGGCAGGATCTGGCCTTTGCCGACTTCCTGAGAGCCGAGAACGAGTTCTTCAGTTGGGGCTTCAGTCATGCCAAGGACGCCTTGCAGGCCGGCCCCGAGGACCGGAGCTTCCAGGACGACGACCTGTTCACGGAATTGAACGCGTTGCCGCTGGCCACGAACGTCAACTATCTGCGTCAGTGGCCCGCGGAACGCTTCGGCCTTCCCTCCCTCGCATTGAACCGGCTTGCCAACCCGTTCGACTGGATCGTCGCCTCCGAGGCGTATGCCCAGCTCAACGAGGAATCTCCGGGGCACGCGGTCGAGATATCGCCGGCCCGGGTCGAGAGCCTGAGCGGCGTCGGCGAGGTGCTCGGCGAGGCGCTGGCCGAGATCGCCGACGACGACCTGTTCGCCGCCCTGGCCGAGCACTACCGGTTCGCCTTCGCGCAACTGAAGAACGCGATCAGGTCGTTCGAAGGCGAGTTCCGGATCGACCCGAATACCGGGCTTCGAGGGATCGACCCCTGGGGCGGCGCCGACCAGGAGCCGAACCGGCATTTCTTCCTGGAGGATTTCGACGAGATCCGCCGCTGCGACGGCCGGCCGTTCGACGCCGCCCATGTCAGTGTCCCCACCAACGTCTTTCCTTTCGATCACAGCCAGCTGCGGCCGTACATGGTCGCCAGCAACCTGCGCGACTCGAGGATCCCGGGCGTCGGCGAGGGGCTCCACAAGCTCAGCGCCTGCGTCCTTGCGCATTGGCGGACGATCAGCATCGAGGAGCTCGGGCTCGGCCAACTCGTTCGGATCGAGTATCGCCTGACGATCACCGTGGAGATCCGCTATGGCGAGTCCACCGTCTTCGCGCATCGGTTCAATTCCGACGAACGTCACACTGCCACGGTGCGCAAGGACAAGGTGCCGACGTTCGACCCGGTCACTGACCCTGTTCAAGGAAAGGATCCGTATCGGCTCCTCGTGGGCGACAAACGACTGTGGGATCAGCTGCGCAGTTTTCCGGCAACGCACGGCCTGGTCAGTCCGGCGCTGCGGAGCGCGACCATCGCGGCGGTCGAACACAAGCTCACCTTGCTGCAGCGCGCGTTCTACGCCGAGGTGGCGAGGCGCTTCGAGCGGGCCGGCGATCCGATCCAGGAAGGCGGGCAGCGTCTGACCGGCTCGAAACTGCTCTGGCAGTCGTACGTCATCACGGGCTTTCCGTTGTCGATCGAGGCCAACGAGATTCTGCGTTCGCTTCTGTTCGGCAGCGACGCGCTCCTCGCCGGCGCCGACACGGAAAGCCAGGACACGCTGCTCGACGACGTCCAGGACATCTACGCCTACTTCAGCAGCCGCGACGAGGATCCGCTCCCTTCGAACATCCTGGGCGACATCGAGGCGATCGCGAACGATCGCCTCGACCGGCTGACCTCGATTCTTTCCGAGATCGTCGCGACGATCGAGACCAGCGGGCAACCGGAACCGCCTGCGCTGTTCGCGCCGACCTTGCTGCGTTTGAGCCTGATCCACGCCTGAGCCCGGGACACGGGGTGGTCCCCCGTAATGACCTTGTGGCCGCGGGCGCCTCGAGCGGCGCCCGCCTCACTCGATCCGGGCGTCGGTGACCACGACCAGGCGCTCGAGCAGGATCACGAGGCCGTACAGCGCGATTCCGATCAGGCTGACCAGGATCACCGCCATGAACATGCCGGCGGTATCGAGCACGCCCTGGACCGAGAGCATCAGGTAGCCGAGCCCCTGGGCGGAGCCGATGAACTCGCCGACGATCGCGCCGGCGACCGCGAGCACCACCGCGATCTTCATGCCCGAAAACACGTACGGCAGCGCATTCGGCAGCTGGATCTTCCTGAAGATCTGGAAGCGGGTGGCGCGCAGTGCTCGGACCAGGTCCAAAAGCTCCGGCTCGACCTCGGCGAGGCCGCGCGCGGTGGTCAGGAGGATCGGGAAGAAGCAGATGGTGAACGCGATCAGCATGTTGGGCAAGACGCCGAACGACAGCCAGACGATGAACAAGGGCGCCATGGCGATCTTCGGGACCATGTTGAGCGTGACGATCAGCGGCATGAGGAAGCGGTCGAGCACGCTGAACCAGGAGAACAGGATCGCCATGCCGACCCCGACCACGACCGCGAGCGCGTAGCCGCCGAACACTTCGGCCGCCGTCGCCAGGATGTGCTGGAGCCAGTTGTAGTGCGGCTGGAACAGCGCCCGGAGGGTGGCGAGCGGGGTGGGCATGACGAACGACGGGACGTCGCCCCAGACCACGGCGACGTGCCACAGCACGACCAGCGCGACATGCGCGACGATCGCCGGCCACCAACGGCGCAGCCACCCGGACATGCGACCTTTCCTTGGCTTCGTCTTCGAGCGGACCGCAGGCTGGCGAGCGCGGCACCACCCGTCAAGGTCAGTGGCTGCATCTCATCGACATGACGCTCACACCTGAGATGTGACGTCGCGCCGGGCGGTGGTCTTCCAGCCGACGCGGCGAGGCTGCCCCGCCCGTGTCATGGGCGAGCGCGTACCACATGCGCGGCTCTGTCGCTGATGCTGCTCCCGATCTCACCGGCCATGCAAACGCCTTCCGTTGGCGGTATCGGGCAGATTGGGACGACGCCGCGGCGCTTCGGGGGCTGCATCGTCCCCGCGCGCCGGCGCTGCGACTGGCGACAGGGTGTGCTTCAAGATGTCGCCGGCACCTGTTGGTGAGAGCGCAGCAACCATCAACCTGCTAGGGTCGAGCGGGACCTGGAAGGAGCCACCTGATGGCGAACCTACGCATCAACGGGCGTGACGTGACCGTCGACGCCGATCCGGATACGCCGCTGCTGTGGGTAATCCGCGACCACGTCAATCTGACCGGGACGAAGTTCGGGTGCGGGGCAGGTCTGTGCGGCGCTTGCACGGTGCACCTGGATGGCGCGGCGATCCGCTCGTGCATAACGGCGCTCGCCGACGTCGAGGGCGGCGAGATCACCACGATCGAGGGTCTGTCTGCGGACGGCAGCCACCGGGTGCAACAGGCCTGGCTCGCCGAGCAGGTGCCGCAATGCGGCTACTGCCAGCCGGGCATGATCATGGCCGCGGCAGCGCTGCTCGCCGATACCCCGGAGCCGAGCGACGCCGATATCGACGCGGCGATGACCAACCTTTGCCGCTGCGGCACCTACGACCGGGTGCGCAGGGCGATTCACCGCGCCGCAAAGGCGTGACGGGAGGCGGGCCGATGACGACACACACGCAGCTCAGCCGCCGCGGCTTTCTCAAGGTGACGGGCGGCGCGACCGCCGGGCTGACCCTCGGCTTCCATGTGCCGCCGATGATCCGGGGCATGGCCGCCGAGGCCGCCGCGCCCGGCGTGCTCAACGCCTGGGTCAGGATCGCCCCCGACGACACGGTCACGATCCTGCTCTCCCAGTCGGAGATGGGTCAGGGCGTATACACCTCGCTGCCGATGATCCTGGCCGAGGAGCTGGAGTGCGACTGGCAGAAGGTGCGGGTCGAGATGGCGCCGGTCGACGAGGCCTACCAGAACCCGGTGTTCCATCTGCAGGGCACCGGCGGCAGCACCAGCGTGCGCGCCTTCATGGCGCCGCTGCGCACAGCCGGCGCGGCGGCGCGCGAGATGCTGAAGCTGGCGGCGGCCGAGCGCTGGGGCGTGCCGGTCGAGGAGTGCCATGCCTCGGGTGGCCGCGTCGTGCATGGCCCGAAGGGGCAGATCGCGAGCTATGGCGAGCTGGCCGCGGTGGCCGCCGCGCTCGACCCGCCCGCCGAGCCACCCCTCAAGCCCGAGCACCAGTTCCGTCTGATCGGCCAGCCGGTGCCCCGCCTCGACCTACCGGACAAGGTGCGCGGAAGCGCAATCTTCGGCATCGACGTGCGCCTGCCCGGGATGGTCTACGCCACGATCGCTCAGTCGCCGGTGTTCGGGGGCAAGGTCCGGAGCATCGCCAATCAGGCGGAGGTCGAGAGCCGGCGCGGCGTGCTCGCGCTGGTGCCGCTCGACGATGCGGTCGCGGTAGTGGCCGAGCACTTCTGGCAGGCGAAGACGGCGCTCGATGCGCTCGAGGTCGCCTGGGAGGAGGGTGCGGGCGCCGCGGTCGACGATGCGGCGATCATGGCGCTGTTCCGCTCCCGGATCGACGGCGAGGCGGCGGTCGGGGCGGAGCGCGGTGACGTCGATCAGGCGCTGGCCGGCGCCGCCAAAGTGGTCGAGGCGGAGTACGCGCTGCCGTTCCTGGCGCACGCCACCATGGAGCCGATGAACGCGACCGCGTACGTCACGG
>OCZV010000833.1_pt1 | contig 11070 bp, 9 predicted proteins | sample 1539051 | NCBI WGS metagenome assembly OCZV01 (sample SAMEA3113581, study PRJEB22503) | soil metagenome
AGCGCCTCCTTGAGTTTCTCGACCAGCTCCGGTTTCTGTTTCGCGAACGAGCGCTCGCCGGAAATTTTCTCCTGCAATTTCATCAAGCCGGCCAGTAATGCTTCCGGACGCGGGGGACAGCCGGAAATGTAAACATCGACCGGCAAAAGTTGATCGATCCCCTGGAGAACGGCGTAGGAGCGATACATGCCGCCGGTCGAGGCGCACGCGCCCATCGCGATCACCCATTTCGGCTCCGGCATTTGCTCGTAAATTCTTTTCACTGCCAGCGCCATTTTGTAAGTCACGGTGCCGGCGACGATCATCACGTCGCATTGTCGCGGCGAGAAACGCATTACTTCCGCGCCAAACCGCGCAATATCGAAGCGCGACGCTGCGGTCGCCATTAATTCAATTGCGCAACAGGCAAGCCCCATCGGCATTGGCCAAAGCGAATTTTTTCGCACCCAATTGAGCGCTGCGTCGAAGCGCGTAAAAATCACGTTACCCTCGATTTTGGAATCGTAAGCCGTAGAATGCGTTTCCGGCATGGTTCAACGTTAAAATACGACACTGACCACGCAAGCCGAATCCCGCGCGCAACGACCAACAATCAGATTTGAGGTAGGGGCGATTTGACCTCAATCGCCCGCTCGGTAATTGTCATCACTCGTGGAAAGGCGGTTCGGGTCTGCCGCGCCGTAGCACAGCAAAGGCGGCTGAACCCGCCCTTACCTGAAAGATATGACCGAAACGACCCGCACCCATCTCGAACAACTCGAGAACCAGAGCATCTTTATTTTTCGAGAGGCTTATCACGCCTTCAAAAACGTCGCCATGCCGTGGTCGATGGGGAAGGATTCCAATGTTCTCATCTGGCTCGCGCGCAAATCCTTCTTTGGAAAGGTGCCGTTTCCGGTTCTGCATATCGACACGACCTACGAGTTTCCCGAGATGCTGGAATTTCGGGATTGGGCGACCGCGCATTACAACCTGAATCTGATCGTCAAAATCAATACCGAAGCTCGCGAGCGCGGCATCGGTTACGAAACGCACGATCCGGTGACTGTGACGCATGAGCTGAAGACCGTGGCGCTTCAGCAAGCGCTCGCCGATTACAAATGGGACGCGCTCATCACCGGTATTCGCCGGGATGAAGATCCGACTCGCGCGAAGGAGAGATACTTTTCACCGCGTAACGCACAGTTCGAATGGGACTACAAAGATCAGCCGCCGGAGTTTTGGGGACAGTTCGCGACTTCAGCTGCGAAAGGGGAACACGTTCGCGTGCAACCATTGCTCGATTGGACCGAGGTCGATGTCTGGCGCTACATCCAAAAGGAGGAGATTCCGATCCCGAAAATGTATTTCGCGCGAAATGGAAAACGGTTTCGTTCGCTCGGGTGCAGCCCGATTACGCACCCGGTCGCGAGCACTGCATCGACAATCGACGAAATTATCGCCGAGCTCGAAGCGACAAAAACGACCGAGCGCGCCGGGCGGGCCCAGGACTCTTACGAGCGCAATGCAATGCAGAAGTTGAGGGCCAAAGGATTTCTATGATCGCGGAAGGAAACGCTCAACGTCTAGGTTCAGACACCGCGCCTAAGCTCCGCGTGGTTTTCGTCGGTCACGTCGATCATGGAAAGTCCACGCTCATTGGCCGCATTCTGCATGACACCGGTTCACTTCCCGATGGCAAGATTGATGAAATAAAAAAGGCCTGCGCGGCGGAGGGAATGGAATTCGAATTTGCGTTCCTGCTCGATGCGCTGCTCGAAGAGCAAAAGCAAAACGTTACTATCGACACGACTCAAATCCCGTTTCGGACGGCGCGGCGTCGCTACGCCATCATCGACGCGCCGGGTCACAAGGAATTTTTGAAAAACATGATTACCGGAGCGTCGAGCGCCGACGCTGCAATCCTGGTGATCGGAGCCAATGAAGGTGTGCGCGAGCAAAGCCGGCGCCATGCCTATTTGCTCAACCTGCTCGGCATCAAGCAGATCATTGTGATCGTAAACAAAATGGATCTGGTGGATTTTTCTGAAGTTCTGTTTCACGAGATCGAGCGGGATTACGGAAAGTTCCTTCTCAGTCTCGGACTGGAAGCGCGCGCGTTCATTCCAGCCTCTGCAAAGCAAGGGGAAAACGTCGCGCGCGCGACCATGAAAATGAAATGGTACTCCGGTGCGACCGTTCTGGAGGCCCTCGACCTGTTGCAGTCGCAAAAACCCGATGTCGATCTTCCGCTGCGCTTTTGCGTCCAGGATGTGTATCGCTTCGATGTACGGCGAATCATTGCGGGCCGGATCGAGACTGGAAGGTTACGGGTGGGGGACCAGTTGGTATTTTCGCCGGCAAACAAATCCTCGGTGGTCGCCACCATTGAATCTTGGAACGCGCCGGCAAACGGCCCTGCCGTTGCGGGGGACTCCATTGGAATCACATTAAGCGAGCAGATTTTCGTCGAACGCGGCTATGTTGCATCGCACGAAAGCGAAACACCGATCGAGACGAACCGTTTTCATGCGGATCTGTTTTGGATCGTGCGCGAACCATTGCGCCTTGATCATGTTTACGATCTGCGCCTGGCGACTCAAAACGTGAAATGCCAGATCGTATCGATCGAGCAGGTAATAGATTCGTCCACCCTCGAGACCAAGAGCGCCGGGCGCGAACAGTTAGAGCGAAACGAGATTGGCAGACTGACAATTCAGACCCGGGGGCCACTCGTTATCGACAATCATGATCGCATCCCGAATCTCGGCCGATTTGTTATCGTGGACGACGGACGGATCTGCGGTGGCGGCACGATTTTCGGCGGTGTTTATACCGACCGGAAAGCTGCCAAGAGCAAGAATATTTTTTGGACCGAGGGAAAAATTACCGCCCGCCAGCGCGCATTGCGAAGCGGCCATCACGGAGCGGTCGTTTGGTTGACCGGACTCTCCGGCGCTGGAAAATCGACCATTGCTCAGGCACTCGAGCGAGAGTTGTTCCAACGTGCCATGCATACGTACGTGCTGGATGGTGACAACATCCGGCATGGTTTGAATTCAAATCTTGGGTTCTCGCCCGAGGACCGAGTGGAGAACATCCGCCGGGTGAGTGAAGTCGCGAAGTTGATGGCCGACGCCGGCGCGGTCGTCATTACGGCGTTCATCTCACCGTATCGAATGGATCGCCGCCGCGCGCGCGAAATTGCGCTTGAGGGTAATGCCGAATTTATCGAAGTCTTCGTGGATGCGCCGCTCGAAGTGTGCGAAACGCGGGACCCAAAGGATCTCTACAAAAAAGCGCGAGCGGGTGAAATCCGCGATTTCACCGGTATTGGTGCACCCTACGAGGCGCCGGAGGATCCGGAAATCGTGGTACGCACTGATCAGCAAACTGTCGATGAATCCGTGGCAACGATTCTGGAGCAATTATTGCCGCGTCTGAGAGAATACGGAGCGGAAGAGTGACGCTCCGGTAGTTGTGGCGCTAACAATTCGGGATGCGAAATTGAGCGATGCTCCGCAGCTTGCTGCGCTCATGTGTGAACTCGGCTACGAAACGGCGGGCGACGAAATGAGCGCGCGTTTGAAAGCTATCTTGCCGGATGCGCGTTGCAACACCTTCGTCGCTACGATTGGCACAGAGGTTTGTGGAATGATTGGTACGCTTACACACATGAGCCACGAACATAATGATCTTTCCGGAAAAATTGTTGCGCTGGTTGTTTCGAAGAAACAGCGCCGCAGTGGCGTCGGGCGCGCTCTGATTGCGGCGGCGGAAAAGGATTTCGCGAGAAGAAATGTTACCCGAGTGACGCTAACCACGCGATTCGAACGCGAAGAAGCGCATCGATTTTATGAAGAGCTCGGCTATTCGCGAACAGGTTTCCGGTTTGCAAAGAACCTCGCGCGTGACTTCCAACGCATGTAGGGACGCACCTCTGGGGCGTCCGACTTATTGTTCCTGGATTTGGCTTGGAGAATAACGATCAAGTCCGTCGGACATCTGGGAGAGATGTCCCCTTACTTGTTAAATCATCAGTAGCGGACGCGGACGAGGAACAGGCCTTCGGCGGGTGCCGTAAAGCGTGCCTGGCTGCCTTGACTGGAAGAGAGGCGGTCAGTCAAATCCTCGACACGCAATTTGCCGAGCGCAAGCCGTCGCCATCGAAATCGAGCGTTATACAAGGTCTATTACGGCGCACGCGTAGAGAATAGATCGTCCGAATAGTGTTCTTTTCTCGCTCGCCGCGGGACGAGGCCGTCCGATTGCCGGATTTGCCGCGATTAGCAGCGAAGCTGGCAAAATCATGCGTGCCAACGAAGTGTTTGGTGGCTGTTTCCAGAACTTCGAGATCGAGCGGGCCCGCGACATGCCAGGCGCGGCCATATTCGAATGGCGGCAGCACCGGGCCAGACCAGATTCTGTAGCGATAGAGTTTTCCTTTTGCGGAAAGGCGCGCATGAAAATCCTTTGCCACATATCGACATCGAAGCACGCGAATGGCTGGCGGCAGCAAAGCATTTACCGCTTCCGTCCAGCGCGCGGCCGAAAGACGCTTATCGGGGAGATCGACATGGGCGCACTGGGCGAGAGCGTGGACGCCTGCATCCGTTCGCCCGGCCCCATGAATACGGACGGGGTTGCCCCCGATACGCTCAAACGCGCGCTCGATATGATCCTGAATCGTGTTGCGATGAGATTGACTTTGCCAGCCGGCAAATCCTTTCCCATCGTAGGCGACAATCATCTTTAGCCGTCGCGACATGGCAACCCAATGATTCGTGATCGGTGATCAGTGATCGGTGATCGGTGAGTGCGCGCTCGCGGCGCGGCGATCGAGATATCCCTGCAAAATCATCTGGGCAGCTACTTGATCGACATACGCGCGAGTATCGCGCGTTTTCTTGCCAGCGTCACGCAGCACCCGATGCGCTGCAACGGTGGTCAACCGTTCGTCCCATGTGACGACCGGGCACTGAAGAATCGGTCGCAATTTTTCTACGAATTCCAGGGCCTCGGTTGCGGCGGGGCCGATCTGTCCATTCATCTGCCGCGGAATCCCCACAACAACCTGCTCGACTTTCTTTTCGCGAATGATTTGAGCCAATCTCGATGTCGCCTGGTCGTTTGCTGGGATTGTTTCCAGCGGATGCGCTAATAATTGTAACTCGTCGGAGATCGCCACTCCGATGCGCGCGCGCCCGAGATCGAGAGCCAAAATTGGATTCATCGCGTCCTCAGATCATTGCAGTTTCGGCGGCAGCTTGCCGATTAAGTCCTTGATCTTTTCTGCCTGGTGACGATGACAAATCAAAACTGCATCGCCAGTTCGTACAACAATAAGATTATGAACTCCGAGCAGGGCGATCGTCGTCCCATCCTCATCAAAGATGACGTTGTTGGTGGAATCGACCGCAGTAACCGCACAGTTGGCGGCATTGCCCTGCTCATCTTTCTCGAAGTAATTCGCTACCGCCCGCCAGCTTCCGATGTCGTCCCAATCGAAGCTCGCTTCCACCACCAGCACTCGGTCCGCTTTTTCCATGATCGCGTAATCGAATGAAATTCGGGGAAGTTTGCCGAAGCGCTCACGCAACGCCTTCTCGAATTTTCCCTGGGCGCGAAGCTGCGAAATGAAGTCGGCCAGCTCCGGCGCACGCCGGTTAAATTCGCTCAGCACCGTAGGCACGGACCAGACAAACATTCCCGCGTTCCATCGAAAATTTCCTTTCCGCAAAAACGATTCAGCCAGATCGGGGTTGGGCTTTTCGCGAAAACGCACGACTCGATGGATCGCGCTTTTATCGTTCGATTTTCGCAAATGGACCGGCTCGCCATGCTCGATGTAACCGAAACCGGGACAAGCCCATGTTGGTCTGATGCCGATGGTTACAAGCTCGCCTGTCTCCTCGGCTGCATCGACAGCCAGGGCCAATGTTTCCTGAAAAGCAGCTCGGTTCGCGATGACATGGTCAGCGGGAAGCACGATCATAGTGGCCGCACGATCGCGCGCCGCCACCCAACCAGTTCCGAGCGCGACCGCCGCGGCCGTATCGCGTTTGGCTGGCTCCGCGAGAATATTTTCCTTCGGGAAACCGCTCACCAGTTTGCGAACGGCCGCTTCCTGTTCGGCGTTCGTCAGAATCAGAATACGTTCATGCGAAACGAAGCCTTCCAGTCGCGCGACGGTTTCTTCGAGAAGCGTTTTGTCGGAGACCAGGCGAAGGAGTTGCTTCGGCCGGGCCCGGCGACTCAGCGGCCAAAAACGTTCACCACTCCCGCCGGCGAGAATGAGCGCGTAAGTCGGATTGAGCATTGAAACGAGCGCTGACCGAATTTTCCAGGCCGCGACGATTTTCCCGTTTCTTTTTTCGAAACGAGACGTATATGGTAGGCCATGTCTCTCCCGATATCCATTTCAAAAACTGCCGAGCAACTCCCGATTGATCCGTTGCTGGTCGTGACCCGTGCCGCCATTGGCCTCGGCGTGGGGTTATTAATGGCCGATAAAATCAAACCTTCGATTCGCCAGGTAGCGGCGATTGCGCTGGTCTCAATCGGTGCGCTGGCCGCGGCGCCCTGGTTGGTCAAAATCACATTGGGGCAAATCAATCGACCGGAATCGGAGTGGGGGAGTCGCGCCCGGCTGCGCTCCATTCGGGGAGATTCCGGTTACAGCTCCGATAACGACGTCTATTAAGGTTGTTGTAGAGGCGTTCGCCGTCGCGAACGCTAGTTAAGAAGGACGCGACACACCCGAATCCATCGCATCCGCCGGGACCTCAACCTGGGGTGCATCGCATCCGCCGGGACCTCAACCTGGGGTGTCAACTCGTTGACCGCGATTCTACCTCGGCGCGGGACCCGTTGCAGACCCACGCGCCGCGCCGCGAGTTCGACAAGTTCGGCTACCCGTGACTTCAGCACGCGCGCTCGCGTTGCGAGAAAGCCGAGAAACAACAAATAAGGAATCGTGAACCAAAAATCGATATGAGGAACGTTCAGCTGCCGATACACCAGGAGACTCACCGCAATAAGGTTGAAGATGACAGTGGTCGTGACGAGACGGTTGCGAAGCCGGACACGCGTCAAGCATTTACCGCCACCGTGATATTCAGTGACCGTTTGCAGCGCGATACTCCACCAGAAATTTCCGTAAATTTGAATGTCCCATTCATTCCACCCGCTATCGGTCGAATAACGCCAGCCTTCCTCATCGAGCAATTGGAAGATCGCGCCCAGTAGGTAGTGACGATCCCTGCCTTCTTCGCTCCAGAAAACCCGCCGGCTCAGACTGCCTGCGACACGCACCCCATTGGGCAAATGTTCGTGCGCTCGAATCACGCTTCGGGGCGTGCGCTTGAAATGCAGCCACGTGAAATACCGCGACCACCCTCGCACGAGCGGCTGGACGAAAGCGAGCAACATCACAAGCAACCGCGCGTGCACCGTATCGAACTTCGGCTCGATCGGCGCCCGCACCATGTATGAGAGGGCAACGCACAGCGTGCCGCCGATCATGAGATAGGGCACGATCCGCAATGCAGGCAAAAAAATTCCGAGGCCAAAGAGGAAAACGGTAAGGGCGAACCATTCAATACTGCTGAGGTACGCCGCGACTTCAGATTGTGGCGTGGGATAAATCGATTGAAAAAATCCTTCGCCGAAAATTCCGTGATAGATCACTGGCCGATTAATGAACGAAACAGGACGGGGCGCTCCGTAAATCTGGCCACGCCATTTGGCAGTGCCAGTCGGGCCGAAAAAGATCAAATGTTTGAAGCGGAGCAGCGATTCCGCTTCGCCATAGCCCTGCTGCTGTGTCAGAAAAGCTCGCAGCGTAAAACGCCGATGGTGCCAGACAATCGCGGTGGGACTAAACGCAATCACAAAACCGGCCTGTTGGAGCCGCCAGCAAAAATCAACGTCATCGCCCGCTTTACGATATTCCGGATCGAAGCCGCCCATGCTCTCAAACGCCCAACGATGGAACGCCATGTTACAACCAGGAATGTGCTCGGCGACCGTATCGGTGAGCAGAACATGGCTGGGACCGCCCGGCGCCGCTGCGACGCAAGCCTGAATCCAGTTTTGTGCCGGCGGCGTAACGTTCGGTCCGCCAACTCCCGCGTAGTCGCCGTTGACAAGGGTGGCCGTTAAATAGTAGAGCCAATCGACATCGGCCATGCAGTCAGAATCGGTATAGGCAAACACTTCACCTTTTGCCGCCGCCGCGCCGGTATTACGGGCGTGGCTTAATCCATGATTGCTTTGACGGATGTAGCGCACCCGTGGGAACCGCGCGGCGATATAGGCTGTGTCATCGGTCGATCCGTCATCGACCAGGATCACTTCATACTCGGGATAATTAAGTTTGCCTAACGAATCGAGACAGGCCGCGAGCGTCTGGCCGCCGTTGTACGAGCAAACAATTACCGAGACGAACGGTGCGCGCGGCAACGGACAAAGCGGCAATCTGGAGTTGTCTTGCCCGAGCTTTTCCCGAAGCGCGTAAAACGCTTTCTTCGGCTTCCGCTCCCGGGTTACGATCCCGAACGCCCAATCCGTGATTTCCTTTCCGCCGGTGAACCATTCGTCTGTCCAGGTAAAGAAAATCGTTCCGGCAAGACCGCACTTCATCACGCTATCGACGTGCCAACTGAGCATTTCGGCCTGTTCCTCCTCAGAATGCCTGAGGGTGTCCATGCCGAATTCGCCAAGAATCAGCGGCCGTTCTTCCGCCAGATTTTGCAGCCGCAGCAAGTAGCGCTCAAAATCCGGCTGATTGTGCAGGTAAACGTTGAAACAGCAAAAGTCGACGTTCTGGGGAAGGAGATATTCGGTTGGCGGATAAGTCGCGTAGGAAAAAAGCGTGGCCGGATCAAGCGCCCGCCCGATCCGCACCAATTCCTCCACAAATTCCATTACGCGGCGCGCCCCGAGCCAGCGCACCATGGTGCTGGGAATTTCGTTTCCCACGAGATAACCGAAAACCGCCGGGTTACCCGCATTGGCATTTACTGCGATGCGAACAGCCTCTGCGATTTCATGGCGTGCTCTTCGCTCCCGCAAAAACTCGACATGCTTCGCCCATGGCAGTGTGATGAGCACACGCATGCCGGCAGCGGCGCAACGATCGAGAAACCATCGCGGGGGGACATGATAAATCCGCACCACGTTGAAGCCGGTCTGGCGCATCAGCGCCAGGTCGGTTTCAACCTGTTCCTGCCGTCCGAGATAATTTCCGTCTGCGTCCGGTTTGAATGGTCCGTAGGTAACCCCCTTAACGAAAAATTTTTCGGCGGCCTCGAAAAAGAATTTTGCGACTGCGCGAATCTGCGGGTTTGCACTGCTTGTCATGTCGAGCAAAGTCGCCTGCCGCGCCGTAGCTTATGCGAAGGGCGAGTGATCATTTTTATTGTACGGCGTCTGTGTCAGACGCCTGGCGGTGTCGGGAGACATGTCTCAGTTTCAATGTTTTCTGGCTCTAAAGGTAAGAGATTCCTCCCAGCCTTCGCATGAAGCTACGGCGCGGCAAGCGACTTCGCTCGGAATGACAAAGAAGAAATGTGTCCCCGAGGAAGCGAACCGCTGCCGCTACAAGCTTGCCAGCGCTGCGCGCATGACTTCTCCCGTCCGCTCGATGTCTTCTGGCGTATGCGCTGTGGAAATAAATCCGGTCTCGAATTGCGACGGCGCGAAATAGACGCCGCGCTCCAGGCAAGTGCGGAAAAACTTCGCAAACATTTTCAAGTCGCTCCGCTGCGCGCTGGCGAGATCGGCTATCGGCCCCCGGGCAAAGAATAAACAAAACATTGATCCAATGCGGTGAAATGTGATGCCGATTTTTGTATGCGCGATGGCCTCGCGCGCGAGCTGTTCGAATTGTGCGCCAAGTTCTTCCAGCAATTTCCATCCATTGATTCGTTCCAGCTCCCGCAATTGCGCGAGGCCGGCCGCCATTGCGAGCGGGTTTCCGGAGAGCGTCCCTGCCTGGTAAACAGGACCATCAGGCGAAAGTTGATTCATGATTTCGGCGCGCCCGCCGAACGCGCCGACTGGCAATCCGCCGCCGATTACTTTGCCAAGCGCCGTGAGGTCGGGTTTGATTCCATAGATCTCCTGTGCGCCGCCCCGCGCGACGCGAAATCCAGTCATAACCTCGTCGAAGATCAAAACCGCGCCGTGCCTGGTGCATTCATCGCGCAAGATGGACAAGAAATCGTCGGTTGGAAAATAAAGCCCCGCGTTTGCCGGTATCGGCTCGAGAATCACCGCCGCAATTTCATTTTTATTTTCGCGGAACGCTTTTTGCACAAGATCGACATCGTTGAACGGAAGCGAAATTGTCAGATCGACAAACGCCTGCGGCACACCGGCGCTGTCGGGCTGGCCATGGGTGAGCGCTCCGCTGCCAGATTTCACCAGCAGCGCATCGACATGCCCGTGATAACATCCGTCGAATTTGATGATTTTATCACGCCCGGTGCATCCGCGCGCCAGCCGGATGCAGGACATCGTCGCTTCGGTCCCGCTGTTCACCATCCGCACTTTTTCGATTGATGGCATCGACTTGCAGATTAATTCCGCCATCTCCACTTCCAGCGGATTTGGAATTCCAAAACTTAATCCGCGCGTGGCGGCTTGGCGCACTGCATCGACAACGACTTTGGGAGCGTGACCCAAAATCGCCGGCCCCCAACTGCCGACGTAATCGATGTATTCGTTCCCATCGACATCCCGGATCTTTGCGCCCTGCGCGTGTTCGGCGAAAAAGGGTTCGGCTCCAACGTTGCGAAATGCGCGCACCGGCGAGTTTACCCCCCCCGGAATGTATTTTTGCGCGACAGCGAAAAGCTCGGATGAACAAGAAGTCATAAAGATGCGGAAGAAAACGTCGAACATCGAACATCCAACGTCCAACGCCGAATTTCACCTCCCACTACTCCATTACTCCACCACGCCACCTCTCCATCATGTTCTCATCGCCGTCACGTTGACACTTGCAGAACGCGCCCGATAATTTCGCTCTGCGTAGAACGGCGGGGTAGCCAAGTGGTAAGGTCGCGGTCTGCAAAACCGATTCGT
>OCZV010000834.1_pt1 | contig 11066 bp, 8 predicted proteins | sample 1539051 | NCBI WGS metagenome assembly OCZV01 (sample SAMEA3113581, study PRJEB22503) | soil metagenome
GAGCACCAGCAAGAGCCGTGAGATCGGCCCGCACGGCAAGACACGACTCGCCGGCTTGGTCTAGGACGCCATCGTCGACTGTTGCGGCGTGTCTGGGGCTCGCTCAGGCCGCCGCTGCGTGATCGCTGCCAGCACTCCTGTCTTGGCCGTCACCGTCCGACGGCCGCCCGAAGCGCACGGCACGCCCGATGCTCCCCCGCGTCAGACCGAGATCGCGCAGTCGGTGATCGTCCAGCGACTCCAGCTCGCGGGTCACCCGCCGCAGCTGCCGCTCGGCTGCGAGCGCATGGACGAATGTGAGCACGGCCGTGCGAACCGCTGCCCACGCGGTGCGGCCACGAGCTCGGCCTCGCCTCTGGCCGGTCAGAGAGTCCCGCAACGCAGGGGGCATGACGTTCTCCTCCTCAGTCGGCAGCCCGCTACCCGGCACAGGCCGTGCCAGGTGCAGGCGGTCGGGATGCACTCACTCCGTCGATGGGTTCGATTCGCGGAGCTCGACCCCGGCCCTGCGACGAAAGACGACATTGCGAAGAAGAACGACACGGCACTCGGGCCGCTCGAGCCCGTCGCTAGAGTCAGCGCGAGGCGCTGGGACGCGCGACGTTGCTTGGGAGCGGTCAGCGCGCTCTTCGTGATGCGCCTCGCTTCGGTTGCTGTGCAGGCCCAGAGGACGCAGCAGCCCCCAGGCGCCGAAGACAACGGCCGCCGATACTACGATGGCGACACCGTATCCGTCCGTGAGATCGATGACCGTTCCAGCCACTGGGGGACCGACCAAGCAACCGAAGCCGCCGCCCGTGTGCAGCGTGCCAAGGACCCGTCCCAGACCCCGCGTTCCCTACAGCTGCGCGGTGACCGCGGGCAACAGCGTGGTCCAGCCGCCGTGAGCGGTACCGAGCAGGACAGCGAAGCCGACGAGGTAGTCGTAGCGTCCGTTGCCCAGGAGCCAGACCACGAGGCCGAGGCCGAGCATGAGGAAGCAGGTGCGGTAGAGGCCGAGTGTGTCCCAGCGGGCTGCAAGGGCTCCGAGGATCAGCCGCCCGCCCGCGTTGGCGCCGCCCATGATGGCGACCAGGGAAGCGGCCTTCAGGGCGGACATCCCATGGCGTTCGGCAAAGGGTGCGAGGAACGCCATGGGCACGAAGACACCGACCGCGAACCCCGCGGCCGAGGCGTAGAGCCGCACGAAGCTCGGCGCTTGGAAGACGAGCACGGGTGGGGCATGCGCCGGGCATGCGGGGTGAGGCGGGCGATGGGCGAACAGGGCGGCCGCCGGCACTACCAGCGCGGTGGCAAGGCCGAAGATGACGCAGGTCGTGCGGACGCCATAATGACCGACAAGCCGGGCGGCCAGCGGGGCGATCGCCAGCGTCCCGACTCCGACGCCCGCGATCGCGATGCGGAGAGCGATGGGCCGCCGACGCTCGAACCAACCCGCGACCGCACTGATCGCCGGGACGTACGTGCATCCGGTTCCGACGCCAGTGCCCACTCCGTACGTGACAGCGGCGATCCAGAGCGTCGGCGCCATCGAGGTGAGGAGCAGGCCCGCGCTCATGACCGCTCCGCCCGCGAAGAGCAGCATGCGAGGACCATGGCGGTCTGAGGCCGGTCCCGTCACGAAGCCCAGCAGGAAGTGCAGAGCCATCGCGACCGAGAACACCGCGGCGGTCGCCCCACGCCCGGCGCCGAACTCGGCCGATAGCCCCTCGAACATCACGCCGAAGCTGTAGGTGATGCCGAACGCGACGACGTTCGACACAAAGGCCGCGGCCACAACCAGGCATCCTCGTATGCTATCCACCTCGCTCCTCGCTGGCGAAGAGGTCCGGGCGCGGCCCTTCCACAGGGCATAGGCCATGCCTGGGCGCGCAGCGCCAAGAAACCTCCGGATCAGCCGGTTCGAAGCGAAGAACGGAGACAACGAGGTGGGAATGCCCTGCGACGAGACGCGACATGACACGTGCACCCGGTCGGTGCGGAGGGAAGACCACGCGGCGCGCGGGCGGAGCAAGCGCTTGCGCATCGTGAAGTGCTGAGACTCACCGATGGCTGTGTGACGCTCACGCCTCAGGGACCGGATGTTCGTGCGTAGCGGGTTCCCTGCCCTTCGGGCCACACGGATCCATGGTGTCGAGCGATCACGCGCTATGTGTGAACGCGATGCGCAGAGCGCGCGCGCCCGGTCAGGACCGCCAGGCGCACTCCCATGACTCCGGCAGCGGCGGCGGCCGAGATGAAGCTGGCCGGCGCCCAGAAGGCCGCCCGGATCGTTCCTGTCGTGTCACCGGCCGTAGAGAAGCCGGCGGCGTTGGCCACGAGCCCCGCGACCGCGGCGCCGCTCGCCCACCAGCATGCGCTGGACGACGAGCCGCATCAGCTGAAGACCGAATGCAGGATTTTCGAAGAAGACCTGAAGCAGCTTCTCGTCGCTGACCGACCCGAGCTCCACGTTTGTCTCGCAGACGGCGGTGCCGGTGCGCTGGTGCTCCGGTGCGAACACGCCGATCTCGCCCAGGAGAGCACCGGGGCCGAGGACCACGCCGAGTGTTATGTGTCACAAGGATCGGCGCGCCTGCGCTGATCGCGGCGGCCAGAATGGGCACGTCCTTCGCGTCGGCAAGCTCGGGGGCCCGTTCGCGGTCGCGAGAGGTCGGCCGGTGGATCTGGACTGGAACCGCACGGAGGAACTCCTCGAAGAGTGGCGCGGCTTCCGCCAGCTTGGCGGCCAGATTTCGCCGAACCTCGGCCACGGCGGCCTCGGGCAGCACCAAGCGGAAGAGGCCAAGTTCGCCGAGCACCAGGATCGCGTGACTGGCGCCGGTGCGGCAGAGAAGTCCGGCGATCAGGACGTCAGCGTCGACGCAAACGAGTAGCGGCTCAGTCTTCTCGGACTGGGCCACCCAGATCCTTCAGGGATAGTTTGTGCGCTCGACGTAGGCGCTCCATCTCGGCAGCGAGCCGTGGCACGACAAGTACGCGGGGGCTGAGGAGTACGGCTCCGTCGAGGTCGACCACCGTCAAGGGATCTCCTTCACCGAGCCGGTACTTCTCGCGCAAGGATGCCGGGAGCGTCAGCGTCCCCCGCCCTCGAACTTGGATCGTCGTGGAAGTCATGCCGAAGTTTGGTATATCAGGATTCCTGACTCCGGGGCGCACCTTGACGAACCCGTGCTGCTCCGTCAACGCTTGCGTATCGGTGCTATGCAGACACGGTGAGGAGATGCCGCCACTCAAAGAAGCAAGCAGCACGTGCGCCCCGCCGCTTAGTCCAGCTAGCTCCGCACGAGCAAGCAAATCTCGCAGGCTCGACCTCCCGGATGTCGTGAGGGCCGTCGTTAGGCCGCTTTGTCGCATGGGGCCGCTCCGGGTCGCGTCGCCGGCCGGCGCCTTTCGGGGCGGCAGGCTGGACACGCTCACGGAGTCCAACCACGACTCGAAGTGCCAGTATCAGACTTCGGGTGGCGATCGTCATCGGTGGTAACGTTCCCCACGCGATGACAACGCATCACCGGCGCTCACGATGGGCACGTCCCGCAGGGTAGCGCAGTAGCGCGTGAGGCGCCACCTGCGGCCGAGCGCCTTGCCCCGGGATTCGGGTAGGCCACCCTCCCGATGGCCAGCTACCGAACTCGCTCGCACCGTCATGCAGCGCCGCATCGTCCAAGGCGATCGCGCCCTCCACGTTGCGCGGGCGAGCTGCGCCGTGTTGGCGTAGACTGCCTTCACCAGGACCTGCACGGTGACCGGCTGCCCTGTGCCGGGGCGGCGGTGGAGGGCGGAGAACGGAGGTTCGGTCAACTAGGCCTGCATGCGGCCTATGCTCCGCGGCTGTCGGCGCGCCACCTCGACTCGGCCCACGTGACTCGGTGAAGGCACTGCAAGATGGATGAGCGCGGAACGGGAGGGATCGTGTTCGCGCACATGCCGCGGCGGGGAGACGGTCACTCGCCGCCGACGTGCAGCGGCACGCTCCTGGTCCTCGTGCTCATAGCGTTGTGCTCACCGGTTCGGCTGGCCATCGCAGCCGATCCGCAGGTCTACGAGGTCGCGTTCCCGAAGACGGGCAACGGCGCGCTCGATGCCGCCCTGCGCGCAAGCTCGCAGCTGGAAGCGCTGCGGGAAAAAGGGCCCGTGGACCCGTTCGCGCTGGTGCTCCGCGCGCAGCAGGACGTGCCGCGGCTCGAGACGGTGCTCCAGAGCTTTGGCTACTACCAGGGCCGGATCACGATCACGATCGACGAGCGACCGCTCGACGACCCCGGGCTGCCCGCTGCGATCGCCGCCTCACCCGCGGAGAAGAAGGCCGCCATCGCGATCACGGCGGATCTCGGGCCCCAATATCGCGTGGGAGAAGTGACGCTCGAAGGCGACGTGCCGGAGGGCATGCGCGAGCGGGTCGGGATCGCGCCCGGTGCTCCGGCGGTTGCTGCGGACATCCTCGCCGGCCGCGACCGCTTGCTCGGCGCGTTGCTGGACGAGGGGCATGCACTCGCGCGCGTGGACCCGCCGGTCGCCTACGAAAACCGCGAGCAGCAGACGCTCGATCTCACGTTCAAGGTCGATGCAGGACCGCGCGTGGACCTCGGCGAGATCCGCATCACCGGCTTGCGCGACGTCGACGAGACGTTCGTGCGCAATCGGCTTCTCGTGCATCCCGGCGACCGGTTCAACCCGGGCGCCATCGAGCGCGCGCGGCAGGACCTGCTGTCGATCGGTGCCTTTTCCGGGGTGACCGCGCGGCCGGACGACCAGCTCGATGCGTCGGGACGCCTGCCGCTCACCTTCGACGTCCAGGAGCGCCCGAGACGCGCGCTCGGTTTCTCCGCCGCGTACTCGACCGATCTGGGGGGCACCGTCGGCGCCAACTGGTCGCATCGCAACCTGTTCGGCAGGGCCGAGCAGCTCAATTTCTCCGCCTCCGTGATCAACCTCGGCGGCACCGCGACGACGGGCATCGGCTACAACGTGACCGGGCAGTTCATCAAGCCCGACGTCTTGAGGCGCGACCAGTCGCTCGAGCTCAAGCTCGGCGTGCTGAAGCAGAGTCTCGACGCCTACGACCAGACCGCGGTTCTCGGCGGCGTCTTCCTCAATCGGAAGCTCACGGAGCGATGGAGCGGCGGCCTGGGCCTGTCCGCGATCCAGGAACGCATCACGCAGCAGGGGGTGACGCGCGACTTCACACTATTCGGCATCCCCCTCAACCTCCGGTACGACAGCACGGGCCGCGCCAATCCGCTCGACGATCCCACGCGCGGCGTCATCGGTAACGCCACGGTCACGCCGACGTTGTCCCTCGCCGGCGGCGACGCGAGCAATGCGGTCTTCACACTGATGCAGGCGAGCGTCGCGACGTACGTCGATCTCGCGCGCTTCGATCTCGCACCGCCGGGACGCAGCGTGATCGCGATCCGCGCGCTGGCCGGCACCGCACTCGGCGCGTCGCAATTCGATCTGCCGCCGGACCAGCGCTTCTACGGCGGCGGCAGCGCCACCGTGCGCGGCTTTCGCTATCAATCGATCGGGCCGCGCTTCGACGATGGCAAGCCGGCGGGCGGCACGTCGATCGATGCCGCGTCGATCGAGCTTCGCCAGCGCCTGTTCGGCGCCTTCGGCGTCGCGGCCTTCGTCGACGCAGGACGCGTCAGCGCGAGCGGCGGTCCGTTCCGGGGTACGCTGCACGTAGGCGCGGGCGCCGGTGTCCGCTACTACACCGCCATCGGCCCCCTCCGCCTGGATGTCGCCGTGCCGGTGCGCAACGACGTCCCCAACAACGATTCGTTTCAGGTTTACATCGGCCTGGGGCAGGCGTTCTGATGCGACGCGCCGCGCGACTGTCGCTGTGGGCGGTGGCGGCGATGGTCGTCTTGCCGCTCGCGCTGGCGGCACTTGTCGTCGTGATTGCCAACACCGACTCCGGACGGCGCGCGATCGAACGCATCGTGGCGCAGGCGAGCGGCGGCCGGGTGGTGCTGGCAGGCTTGGCGGGGCACTTTCCGGATCGGGTGCGCGTCGCGCGCGTCGAGATGCGCGACCGCGACGGCACGTGGGGCGTCGCGACCGATTTGGTACTGGATTGGTCGCCCAGCCGCTTGCTGCGCGGCGAAGCGCATCTGGCGCGCATCGAGCTCGCGCGCCTGGCGCTCGAGCGCTTACCAGTCGCCGACGAGGAGCCGTCCCCTCCGCCACAGCGCGAGGCATCGATGCGGCTGCCTCTCCGTGTCGCCATCGACCTGCTGCACGTCGCCAAGGTCGAGCTCGCGCCGCCGATTGCGGGTGTCGCGACTGCCCTCGACGTGCGCGGGCGGGCGCACCTCGTGTCGCTGTCGCAATTCGATTTCGCCCTCAAGGTCGATCGCCTCGACAGCCCTGGCAGCTATCAGGTCGAAGGCAACGCCGACGCGTCGCGGCTTGCCGCGCGTGTCGATCTCTCCGAACCCGCCGGCGGCCTGCTTGCCCGGCTCGCCGGGCTGCCGGATCTCGGCGCGCTATCGATCAAAGCGAGCATCGATGGACCGCGCAACGCCGAGCACGTTCGACTGGCCGTCGCCGCCGGCCCCGCGCACGCGACGGCGCAGGGCACGATCGATCTCGAGCACAGCGTGCTGGATCTCCAGGTTGCCGCCGACGCGCCTGCGATGCGGCCGAGCGCGGAGGTCGCGTGGCAGCGGGCGGCGCTCCAGGGTCACGTGAAGGGATCGCACACCATGCCGGACGCGGACGTCCGGCTGCGTCTTCGCGGTGTCCGGGCCGGCGGAGCGGAATTGCGCAACCTCGAAGCCGACCTCACGGGGAGCAAGGGGGCAATGGCGTTGCGCGCGATCCTCGAGGGTTTGCGGATCCCGGGCGCGCACCCCGACCTGTTCGCGGCTGCGCCCGTGCAACTGCGCGCGAACGCCCGACTCGATGATCCGGCACGGCCGGTCGACTTCGCGCTCCGCCATCCCCTGCTCGCGGCCGAAGGCCACGCGACCACGGGCGGTGCGCCAGGCGGAACGGCCGACGTCACGCTTCCCGCACTCGCTCCCTTCGGCGCGGCCGCAGGCGTGGACCTGGAGGGACGCGCGACCATCGCGATACGCGTCGCCACGAAGGACGATGTCACCGCTGCCCACGTCGACGGCGCGATCGGCATCACCGGTGGCATGGCGCCGCTGCCTGCGCTGATCGGGAGCGACGCGAAGCTCGCGCTCGCGGCGACTTCGCGCGGCGACACGATGACGCTCCAGCGCGCGCAGTTCGACGGCCGCACCGTGCGCCTTTCTGCAAACGGCACGCGGCGCGGGGACACGTTCGACCTCCGGTGGACGGCCGCGCTGTCCGATCTCGCCGCGCTCGCGCCGGCGCTGCAAGGCGCGCTCTCCGCGAACGGACGGGTGCGCGGCACGCTCCGCGAGCTCGCCGCCGAGACTCATGCACGGGGCGAGGTGGGGACGCGCGAATTCGCGCCGGAGACGATCGAAGCGGACGTGACCGCGAACGGGCCGCCGTCTGCGCTCTCCGGCGCGATCCGTGCGCGCGGACGGTTGCTCGGGGCGCCGCTCGCGGTCGTCGCGGATCTGCGACACGAGCGCGACGGGACGATGCGCATCGCGATCGATCGCGCGAACTGGAAGAGCGCGCACGCCGACGGGCAGATCAGCCTCTCCGGCGCGGATCGCGTGCCGCGCGGCCGCATCGCGCTGCGCATGACGCGCCTCGAGGATCTCCAGTCGCTCGTCGGCCAGCCCGTGCAGGGAAGCGTCGCGGCGAACGTGGAGCTCGTGGCGCAAGGCGAGGCGAGCGATGCGCTCGTGCAGGTCGAAGCGCGCGGTGTCGGCGTACCCGATGCGGCGGTCGAGCGGATGACGCTATCGGGCCGCATCGGCGCGCTGCCGTCTCGTCCGACAGCGGCGCTGCAACTCGTCGCCAGCGGCATTGCCGCGCAAGGCGTCACCGGCAATGCGCGCATCGGGCTGAACGGGCCGCAGGAGGCGTTGGCGCTGGATCTGTCGTCGCGCGTGAAGCAAGCGGACGGGACCGAGGCCACTCTGTCCGGGGCCGCCCTCGTCAATGCGACGGCCCGGACGGCGCGCGTCGAGCAGTTCGCGCTGGAATATCGCGGCGAGACCGCGCGGCTGCTCCAGCCCGCGCTGTTCACCTTCGCCGACGGCGTTGCGGTGGATCGTCTGCGCGTCGGCGTTCAGCAGGCCGTGCTCGACGTGGCGGGTCGCCTGTCGCCGACCCTGGATGTGCGCGCATCGTTGCGCGAGGTGACGCCCGCGCTGCTGAAGCGGTATGCGCCGGGCTTCGATGCGGTCGGCACGCTCAGCATGGACGCGAAGCTCACTGGCTCTCCCACTCTCCCGCACGGCAATGTCCGGGTCGATCTCGCAGGCGTGCGCATGCGCAGCGGACCCGCGCGGACGCTGCCGGCTGCGAATCTGCGCGCGGCCGCCGATCTCGATGGCCGCGCCGCGCAGGTGCGCGCGCGGCTCGACGCGGGCCCGCGCGTGCGACTCGCGGTGGACGGTACGGCGCCCCTGGCCGCGAACGGGCGCATGGATCTGCGCGCGACCGGCACGCTCGATCTCGCGCTGACGAATCCGATCCTCGAAGCGGATGGCCGGCGCGTGCAGGGACGCGCCGCCATCGACGTCGGTGTGACTGGCCTCTACACCGAGCCGCGCGCTCACGGCACAGTGACGATCACCGAGGCCGACGTGCAAGACAGCGCGCTCGGCGCGCGCCTCCGCGACGTCGCCGCGTCGCTGCGACTGGACGGTGACGCCGTGCGGATCTCGCGGTTCACCGGACGGGCCGGACGCGGCGAGATCACGGCGAGCGGCGAGGTCGGCGTCCTGCAGCCCGATATGCCAGTGGACATCACGATCACCGCACGCGACGCACGCCCGCTCGCCAGCGATCTCGTCACCGCCGACCTCGATATGGATCTCCGATTGCGGGGCGCCGCGCGTACGCGCATCGATGCCGCCGGACGGGTGCTGGTGAAGCGCGCCGACATCAATATCCCCAACCAGTTGCCGGCCAACGTCGCAGTGCTCGACGTGCGGCGCCCCGGGGAGAAGCCCGTGTCAGCGTCCGCCGCGCCGGCATTGGAGATCGGCCTCGATGTGACCGTCGACGCGCCCCGCGCGGTGTTCATCCGGGGCCGCGGGCTCGATGCTGAAATGGGCGGTACGCTCCATGTCGGCAGGACGGCTGCGGCGCCGGAGATCGGCGGCGGCTTCGAGCTGCGCCGCGGCACCTTCGACCTCGCGGGCGCCACGCTCAAATTCACGCGTGGGAAGGTCGCCTTCAGCGGCGAGGGATTGCAACGCAAGATCGATCCGACGCTCGACTTCTTGGCGGAGACGGCCTCGAGCAACGTCACTGCGAGGCTCGGCGTCACGGGATTCGCGAGCGCACCGAAGATCGCGCTCAGCAGCACGCCCGAACTGCCGCAAGATGAAGTCCTCGCCCGGCTGCTCTTCGGCGTGAGCGTGAAGGAGCTCAGTCCGCTGCAGCTGGTGCAGATCGCGAGCGCGGTCGCTTCGCTCAGCGGGTTCGGAGGCGGCGGACCCAGCCCACTCGCGAAGGCGCAGAAGCAGCTCGGGCTGGACCGTCTCACCGTAAGCGGAGGCGACGCCAAGAGCGGACCGAGCGTGGAAGCCGGACGCTACGTCTCGGAGCGCGTCTATGTCGGCGCGCGCCAGAGCTCATCGGGAACGACGCAGGCACGCGTACAGGTCGACCTCACCCGGCATCTCAAGCTCCAGACGAGCCTCGGCAGCGGCGGGGGCACACAACAGGGCGCGACACCGGACAACGATCCCGGCACCAGCATCGGGATCTTGTATCAGCTGGAGTATTGACCGCTAGCGAAACGGCACCGATCAGTGCGGCGCGCCCTTCGCGCCGATGCGCCGAGCCCCGGCAGCCGCAGCGCAGGCGCCGCGACGTCCGCGATCTCGAAATCCCCTCCGGGCGCGACGATGACGCCGAGCAAACCGTCGAGCGCCTGGATCCGGACGCTGGCCCTGCCCTTCCACGTCCGGCTCCATTGGCTCCCGGTCAATGCGTCCTGGCTCGACCAGATCGAGATCGTGTTCGGCGAGCTTCAACGGAAGGTCCTCACGCCCAATGACGTCCGCGTGCAGAATCCGGTACCCTTCGAGACGGAGGTAATCGGACGACCGACCAGCTGAGGCTGCTGCCCCTGCCCGAGCTCCGGAGGCGGGGCTTCGAGGTCTTGGTGCGAGAGCTGGGTGCGGCGAACGCCCTCAGGTTCGTGCACCTGTACGCACCGGGGCAAGGCGACTACACCCGGGAGAGAGATCGATGGCTGGGCGACCTCACGATCGAGCAGATCGAGGAGGAGGTCCGCCGCCTCCGAGCCGGAGGCCAAGTCTGATCATCTGATCTGGTCGCGACACCCCGCGCTTCGAGAGACAGCAGGCCGCCACCCGCACAAGGCCCGGGTTTGCGGACCGAGGATTCGGCCGACGAAGCGCAGGGACAGCGAAGACCGCAATGGCGGTGGCCTTCTCGTGGCGCGGCCGGCCCCATCAGATCGGAACAGAAGGAGGCAGGCGCGGTGTTCTCCAAGGACGCCGGGTTGCTGGACGAGGGGGCGCGTCGGCAACCGAAACCTCTCGCTCGACGGCGGCAGCGAGCATCGATTGCGACCATCATGCTTACGGATCAATCGGCGCCAGGGGCAACGCTTTCGCCCATACTCCCTCCGCCGGGTCCTCACTGAGCCACTCCGGGTCCGTACCCTCAGGCGCCCACGGATGCACGTGCACCAGCGGCACCATCGCATTCGGCTGTCCGGATGTCGTATCAAGCCCAAACATCACCACCACCTTGGGCAGCCACGCATCATCGCCCTCGATGCTGAGCAGGATTGAGAAGTCGATCAGTTGGCTTCGCGTGAGCGGTGAGATGACCGGCAGGAAATACACGTTGCCCTCGTTGCTCTCGAGGTCAGCCTGCGGCGTGTCCGGAATCGTGTGGTTCACGACGACCTGTCCTTCGCCATATCTGAAAGCGCTGCGTCGTCAAGGGGTTGCCGACCGACC
>OCZV010000835.1_pt1 | contig 11066 bp, 8 predicted proteins | sample 1539051 | NCBI WGS metagenome assembly OCZV01 (sample SAMEA3113581, study PRJEB22503) | soil metagenome
GCTCTCGGTCGCCATGCGGGTGTGGCCGATGGCGTGCGAACCTTGCAGCTCCGCAAGGTGGAACCGCTCGGCTACCGCCGCGGGCAGGCCCTTCTCCTTGAAGATCTCGATGGTCTCGCCGATGCCCATGAGACGGACCTCGGGATGGCGTTCGGCGAGCGCGCTGCGGATGGCATCGCCCTCGGCATCGCTTGCCAGCACGCAATGGCTCGCCCGGACCTCGGCCTCGACGCGGGCGGACAGCGCCGCCGCCAGGTCGTCACGCAGCCGCTGCCAGGGGTAGCGCTCGTCGGCGTGATGCAGCGTCACCTTGACCGTCAACCCGGCGGCGGGCGGGCGGTACACGGCAAAGCCGGCGCTGTCCGGGCCGCGCTCGCTCATGCCGATCAGCATCGGCGCGAGATACGCGCCGAGCTTCGCCTCGAGCTCGGGGTTCTTCAAAAACAGACCGACGATGCCACACATGGGACGGCAACCCTCCAGGGCCTGGGCCGCACGGGCCGACCATTTCTATCTCAGGTCAGCGTACAACCGGCAAGTCCGCAACGGCATACGCCCAGGCGCACGCTTATAGTCAAGCGCCCACGAGACCATTCAGCGGACGCATACGAACGGCGCCGCGCCCAGGCAGGGCTGAGCGCACATCACCTGCGAGTCACGAGCACAACCGGGTCGATTCGTCCCGTGGTCCCGACCGGATCGAACCGTCGGCCAATCGGCAGGGCGTGCGGGCCGCGGTGCTTACCGCCGTGCGCCTCCGACGACCGGCGCGCCGCCATCTACCCGGCGCACAGCTCTGCCGCGGTCTTGTCCGGCGCCATGTCGGGGCCGAAGCCGAACGGCTGGACCAGTGCCCAGTGCCCGTTCGAGCCGACCAACGCGGCGAGCTCCTGATCGAATGCGTCGCGCAGCTCCTGATCCTCCTGGCGGAACGCGAAGCCGCCGTAGCCTTTGACCTCCTCGCCATCGAGCGTGGGATAGAACTGCGGCGTCGCCTCCAGCCCGGGCTCGCCGTCGACCAGGTTTTGCGCCGTCAGCGAGGTCAGGCCCACGGTATCGACTTCGCCCCCCTTCAGCGCTTCCAGCGCCTTGGCGAAGCTCCGGTACAGGGGCGCGCGATCCGCCGGGATCCCGGTGATCAGGGCGTAATTGTACTCGACCGTGCCGGCAATCAGGCCGACCCTGGCCTCGCGGTGAACTGCGTCAAGATGACCGGCGCGCCGATCCCGTTCGGCGGTATCAAGCAGTCGGGCCTCGGCCGCGAGGGCTCACGCCATGGGCTCGAGGAGTTCACCGAGCTGAAGTACGTCTGCATCGCCGTCGCCGAAGCCGCCAGAGCCAGGAGAAAATCGACATGAGCATTAACGTCGCGCTGAAGCCCAACATCGAGGATCTCGAGGCGCTGGACCGGGCGTACGTCTTCCACCCCTCGACTCATCTCAAGAACCATTCCCACGGCGCGGCGCCGTGCCGGATCGTCCGCGGCGGCGAGGGCGTCTACGTCGTCGACCGCGACGGCCGGGAGAGCCTCGATGCGTTCGCCGGGCTATACTGCGTCAACGTCGGCTACGGCCGCACGGAGATCGCCGATGCCGTGCACCGGCAGATGCAGGAGTTCGCCTACTATCACGCGTACGTCGGCCACGGCTCGGAGCCGGCGATCGAACTGTCAAGGCGGATGGTCGAGCTCGCGCCCGCCGGCATGCGCCGGGTCTACTATGGCCTCTCCGGGTCGGACGCCAACGAGACCCAGATCAAGCTGGTCTGGTACTACAACAACGTGCTCGGCCGGCCCGAGAAGAAGAAGATCATCGCACGCGAGCGCGGCTATCACGGCTCGGGCCTGATGACCGGCAGCCTGACCGGGCTGCCGCTGTTCCACAAAGCGTTCGATCTGCCGCTGGCGCGGGTCCATCACACGCTCTGCCCGCATCGCTGGAAGTACGCCAGGCCCGGTGAGAGCGAGCTCGATTTCTCCAGGCGCTGCGCCGCCGAGCTGGAGCGGCTGATCCTGGCCGAGAGGCCCGAGACCGTCGCCGCGTTCATCGGCGAGCCGGCCATGGGCACCGGCGGGCTTATCCCCGCGCCCGAGGGCTATTGGGCCGAGATCCAGAAGGTCCTGAACAGGTACGACGTGCTGCTGATCGCGGACGAGGTGGTGACCGGGTTCGGCCGGCTCGGCACCTGGTTCGGCTCGAACTATTACGACATGCAGCCCGACCTGATCACGGTCGCAAAGGGCCTGACCAGCGCCTATCTGCCGGTCTCCGGGGTGATCGTCGGGGACAAGGTGTGGCAGGCGCTGGAGCAGGGCTCTGAGCAGTTCGGCGCGCTCGGCCACGGCTGGGCCTACTCGGCGCACCCCACCTGCGTCGCCGCGGCGCTCGCCAATCTCGACATCATCGAGCGCGAGGACCTGCTCGGCAACGTGCGCGAGATCGGCCCCTACCTGCTGGGCGCGTTGCGCGAAGCGGTCGCCGACCACCCGATGGTCGGCGAGGTGCGCGGCGTCGGCATGCTGGCAGCGGTCGAGCTCGTCCAGGACAAGGCCGAAAAGCGCGTCTTCGAGCCTGCGGGCAAGGTCGGCGCCGCGGTCGCCGCTGCCTGCCTCGAGCGCGGCATGATCGTGCGCGCCATGCCGCACGGCGACATCCTGGGCTTTGCCCCGCCGCTCACGCTCAGCAGGGCCGAGGCCGACCGCATCGCCGCGATCACCAAGGCCGCCGTCGAGGCGGTCGCGACCAGCCTGCGCTAAGCAGCCCCGCTATGGGAACCATAAGCCGATGGCAGATCCGATGCCGGGCGGCTCATGACGCGCATGGACTGCGACGCAGGATGAGCATAAGCAGACTGGAGGCGACGGGGGCGGATCGGCATGGCAGCACCAACGGAACCCTTGCAGCTGTTCGGATTTTGGCGCTCGCTCGCAACTTACCGCGTGCGCATCGGCCTGCGTCTGAAAGGAATCAATTGGACGGAGGAGATCGTCGACCTGCTGAAGGGGGAGCAGTACGAGGAGTCGTTCGCGGCGCGTAATCCGCAGCAAAGGCTGCCGGTGCTGATGCTGAGCGACGCGCACGCGCTCGCCCAGTCGCTCGCCATTCTCGAATATCTCGACGAGGTCCGCCCGGAGCCGGCGCTTTGGCCGGAGAACCGCGATCAACGGGCGCTGGCGCGCCAGTTCGCTCTCATCTCGATCGCGGACTCCCATCCGCTGATCGTACCCCGGGTGCGCCGCTACCTGGCCGAGACGTTCGGCGCCGACGAGGCCGCGATCGAGGCATGGGGGCGGCATTGGATGGACCAGGGCCTGGGCGCGATGGAGGCGCTTCTGGCTAGGCCCGAGCGACCGCAAGGCGCATTCTGCTATGGCGACACGCCGGGCATTGCCGACATCGCTTTGGCGTCGCATTGTGCCGGCGCCGGATATTTCAATTGTCCGCTCGAGCCTTATGCCGGCGTGCAGGAGATTCTCGAGCGCTGCATGGCGCTGCCGGCGTTCAGCGAAACGCACCCGCTCGTGATCAAGGCGGCAACAGGCGCGGACAGCTCGTAATCTTCCACCCTATGCCGCGCGGGCGAGCTGGTCGAGCAGCGTCGCCGCGGCGCGCAGGTCGGCGCTCTGCAGGCCTTCGCTGAAGCAGCCGTAGAGCGGCGCGACCAGGTCGTAGGCTTCGTCGCGCTTGCCGCGCTCGCGCCACAGGTTGGCGAGGCTGACCGCAGCGCGCAGCTCCGAGAGACGCGCCTGCTGGCGCCGCGCGGTCGCCATGGCGCGCTGCAGGCAGTCTGCGGCCGCATCCGGGTCGCCGTTGGCATGGTGCAACTCGCCCTCGATCCGGTGCGCATGCGCCTCGAAGCCGCGGATGCCGGTCGCCTCGATCACGCGGTTGGCTTCGGCGACCGCGTCCAGCCCCTCCTCCAGATCGCCAAGCGTGCGGCATACATCCGCCCATAGGGTGAGCGCATAGGGCAGATAGAGCGTGCCCTCGGTCGCCCGATACGCGGCCAGCCCCGTCTGCAGCTCATCGCGGCCGCGCCCCGCCTGACCGGCGTCGACCAGCGCGCGCCCGCGGAAGATCCTGCCCAGCGCCTGCCAGAACGGCAGCCCGTGCTCGTCGGCGATGCCGACCAAGGCGTCCGCCTGCTGGCGCACCACCACGGCATCGCGGGCGAGCAGATGGAACAGGCAGTCGTGGTGCAGCGCGTGCGCCATGGTCAGGACGTGGCCCAGCTCGCGCGCCCGCGCCAGCGCATTGGCGGCATGTGGTCGGGCGCTGTCGGGGTAGCCCAGGCCCAGCAGCGAATGGGCGAGGAAATACGCGGACAGCACGTAGGGATCGGCGGCATAGCGGACCGCGAGCTCGGGGCGCCGCGCCGGCTGATAGCAGGCAAGCGCCAGCTCGGCGTGGGTGCGCGCCGCGACCAGGTCGCCGATGAAGAACTGACTGTTGGCGAGCGCTCGATGGGCGATGATCCGCGGCACGGGGTCGGCTTGCGTCTCGGCGAGGCGCAGCAGGTCGCCCGCGACCGCGAGACTGTCGTCAAGCTCGGCGCGCGAGACATGATGGATCCAGCGCCCGAACAGCACGGGGCACAGGCGGCCCTCATCGCCGACCCGCTGGCACAGCTCCCAGGCGCGCGCAAACGCCCGTCCGGTCTCGGGCGCCGCGAAGCTCCTGGCCGCGATCAAAGCCCCGCCGAGGCTGGTCTGCAGGCCGAGCTCGGTCTTGTCGCGATGGCGGCTCTCGGGAAACCCGGCCAGGATGCTGAGCGCGCTCTGCAGGTGCGCGACCGCCTCGTGCGCCGCCGAACGGCTGATCGCCAGCTCGCCCGCCTCGCGCCAGAACTCGACCGCTTCCTCGTCCAGGCCGGCTTCGGTGCAGTGATGCGCGATCAGTTCCGGCCGGTTCTCCAGAATCTCGGGAAAATCGGCCGCCAGAGTATGGGCGATGCGGCCGTGCAGTTCGGCGCGCCGCTCGCGCAGCACCGAATTGTATGCGGTCTCCTGCACCAAAACATGCTTGAAGGTGTACACCGCATCGGGCGGCTCGCCGCGTCCGAACACCAGCTCGGCCGCACTCAGCTGGCGCAGCGCGCTCTGTAGCTCGCGATCGGGCAGATCGGCGATCGCGGCGAGCAGCTCGTACGAGAATTCGCGGCCGATCACGGCGGCGATCTGCGCCACCTCCTTGATCGGGCCGAGGCGATCCAGGCGGGCGGTCAGGGAGTCGTGCAGGGTGTCGGGGACGGCGAGTTCGGTGAGCGGCCCGGCGAGCGCGTAGTGATCGCCGCAATCGGCCACCAGGCCGGCTTCCAGAACGGTCTTGGTCAGCTCCTCGACGAACAGCGGAACGCCATCGGCATGGGCGACGATCCGCTCGATGAGCTCGGCGGGCAGCTGCTTGCCGCCCGTGAGTCCGGCGATCAGCGTCGCGGACTGGCGTTGGCTCAGGCGGCTGAGGGTCAGCGCGGTTACGTTGGCCTGACCAAAGCCGATCGGCAGCCCTTCGGGACGCAGCGTCATCGTCACGAGCACGGGGGCGTCGCGCGTGCCGTCGACCACCCGCTCGAGCAGCTCTTTCGATGTCGGATCGATCCATTGCACGTCTTCGAATACGACCAGCAGCGGCCGGCGCGCGCCCATGGCCTTGAGGCGCTGCACGAGCGCATCGAGCGTCTTGGCCTTGCGCCGCTCGGGCTCGAGCGCGATCGAACGCCCGCGGTCGTCGGTCGGGATCGCCAGCAGCGCGGCGAGCAGCTGCGTCGCCGAGCCGGCCGAATCGAGGGTTTCCAGGTGCGTCTTGAGCTTGGCGAGCTTGATCTCCTGAGGGTCGTCGCGCCCGATCGCCGCGGTGCGCTCGAGCTCTTCGATCACCGGCTGGAGCCGGCTGTGGCGGTAATAGGGCAGGCACTGGTAACGCACCACGCCGTGGCTCTCGCCGGCAAGCTGCTCCTGGAGCGCCAGCACAATGCGCGATTTGCCGACCCCGGGCTCGCCGGAGAGCACGACCACGTTGCCCTCGCCCTCGGCCGCCCGGCGCCAGCGCTCGATCAAGAGCGCGATTTCCTGTTCGCGGCCGATCAGCGGGCTGAGGCTGGTGCGCAGAGCCGCGAACCGGTCGACCGCGCGCAGCCCGCGCACGCGGCTCATGCGCACCGGCTCGGCGAACCCCTTCAGCTCCCGCGCGTCGAGGTTCTCGCACTCGAATAGATTGCCGATCAGGCGGCGCGTCCCCGCGCTGATCAAGACGTCGCCTGGGTGCGCCAGCTCCTGCAGCCGGGCAGCGAGGTTCGGCGTGTTGCCGACCACGGCCTGCTCTTTGGCGGCGCCCTCGCCGATCAGATCGCCGACCACCACCAGCCCGGTGGCGATTCCGACCCGCACCTGCAGCGCAAGCTCGGGACCGGGGGTCAGGTCGCGCACCGCCTGCACGAGGTCGAGCGCGGCGCGCACCGCCCGCTCGGGGTCCTCCTCGTGCGCCTGCGGATAGCCGAAGTACGCCAGCACGCCATCGCCCATGTACTTGGCGATGTGGCCGTCGTAGCGTTCGACCACCGCCGCGCAGCTCCTCTGGTAGGCGTTGATCACGGCGCGCATGTCCTCGGGATCGAGACGCTCCGAGAGCGCCGTGGAGCCGACCAGGTCGGCGAACAGGACGGTCAGCTGGCGGCGTCCCGCCTCGCTTCGGATGGAGGTGGGCTCCGTGGAACCGCGGGACCGCCGGTCCTGGATCGGCGCGGCCTCGAGCCGGTCGCCACAGCGGCCGCAGAAGACGGCGCCCGGCAGGTTCTCACCGCCGCAGGCGGGACAGCACGCGATCAGCGCGGCACCGCAGCGCGTACAGAATTGATCCTGATCGGCGAGCGGCTCGCCGCACGTCGGGCAGTTCATCCAAACCCCATCGGGCGCGTCACATCGCTCGGGTTCCGTCCCGATTGTGGCCTCGACGCCAGTGTGATCTCTTGCCATGGCTTGGTCCAGGGGCGATTGACGTACCGACGGATCGCCGCAACTGGTAGGGAAATGGGCGCAATCGGAACCAGACCGCTGGCAACCTGCGCATGGCTCGGAGTGTGCGTCTTCGCCGGTGCCGCGGCACCGGCTCACGCGGATGACGAGGCGGAGCGCTGCGCTGGGCTGATCGAGGCCTTCGACGAGGTCGTGCTGACCCGTTTCGATCATCGCCTGCTGGCTCTCGAAGATTTCGAACTCGACGAGGCGCGCGCGTTGCGCCGCGAGGCCGCAGCGGATTGCGCGGCCGGCCGCTATCGCTTCGGGCTGCAGGCGATCGAGGAGGCCTTGCGCACGATCGGCGCGGTTGCCCCGGTCGAACCCGGCGAGCCGCCAGGCTAGCGGTCCCGCTCTGAGCTCGATTCCTGGCTGTCAGACCGCCCGACTGAGCCAGATCAGGGCGGGTCGCGTCCACGGCCTGTAGCCTCATCATGTGAACGCGCCCGCCGGGTTGGGAGGATCCCCCAGCGCCGCCGGCGCAGGTCTTTCCGATCGAGCGGGCTATGGGGATTGGGAACAAGCCATGGACAATCTGGAAGGCGTGAAGGTCGCCATCCTGGTCACGGATGGCTTCGAGCAGGTCGAGCTGATCGAGCCCAGGCAGGCGCTCGACGAGGCCGGCGCCGACACCAAGGTGGTTCACCCAAGGACCAACGGGTGCGCGGCTGGAATTTCACGGACTGGGGCAAAGAGGTCACGGTCGGCGTGCCGCTGGATCGAGCCCGCCCGCAGGATTTCGACGCGCTGCTGCTGCCGGGCGGCGTCATGAATCCCGACAACCTGAGGATGCAACCGGAGGCGGTCGCGTTCGTGCAGGCGTTCTTCGACGCCGGCAAGCCGGTCGCGGTGATCTGCCACGGCCCCTGGACGGTGATCGAGGCCGGGGCGGCGCGCGGGCGGCGGATCGCGTCCTGGCCGTCGCTCAAGACCGATCTGCGCAACGCCGGCGCGGAATGGGTGGATCAGGAGGTCGTGGTCGACGCCAACCTCGTGTCGAGCCGCAAGCCCGCCGACATCCCGGCGTTCAACCGCGAGATGCTCAATCTGTTCAGCCAAGCGCATCAGCTGGCGCAGCACGCCTCGGTCTGACGAGGATGCGGCACTCAGCCGACGAGGAGAACGCTGGCACACATCCCAAAAGGAGGGCGTCCGATCCTGGTGCAGTTCTTTGATACCGATGCCGGAACAACGGTTTACATCAATCCGAAATACGTGGTGACCCTGCGGCCTGACCCGGAGACGCCGGAACGTACCACAATCGTCAAGCTGCGGGACGGGGAAGTCTTCCGGGTTCACGGCACGCACGTGGAGGTGGCGGCCAAGCTCGGCCGGACAACCCCCGCGTAGGCCGATGAAGGGAAACGACCGCGCAGGCCCGTTTTGCGGGTCCCCATCGAGGGCCTCGGCACCGCGCCATGGGGCGGGAAGATGGGTCCCGACGGCGCTAGCCAAACCGTGTCCCTCCAGCCAGGGGCCGAACCGGAGTGCGTCGAGCGACCGGCGTGAGCAGAGGCTTCACGATTTTCGCCGGCACGGCTAACCCGATGTTGGCGGAGGCGATCGCATACGAGCTGGACGTGCAGGTCGGCGCGTGCACCGTCGACCGGTTCCCGGATGGCGAGGTAGCGGTGCAGTTGCTCGAGCCGGTGCGCCGCAAAGAAGTGTTCCTCGTGCAGTCGACCTCGCCGCCGGTCAACGATCACTTGGTTGAGCTGCTGGCACTCGCCGATGCCTGCCGTCGTGCGGCGGCCGCCCGCATCACGGCGATCGTGCCCTACTTCGGTTACGCGCGGGCGGACAAGCGGCACGGTCGCCGCGAGCCGATCACGGCGCGCGTCGCTGCCGATCTGCTGGAGGCCGTGGGGATCGCCCACGTGGTCACGGTGGATCTGCACACCCCCCAGATCGAGGGCTTCTTCCATGCCGCCGTGGACAGCCTGACGGCGGTGCCGACGCTGTGCCGGGAATTGCGCGATCGGCTGCCGCCCGGCCTCGCCGTGGTCTCGCCGGATGTCGGGCGCATGCGCTTCGCCACGGAGTTTGCGCGGTGCTTCGGCGCACCGGTCGTCGTCTTGCACAAGCGACGCGAGAGCGGCACCGAGACCGAGGTGACCCACATCGTGGGCGACGTGTCGCGCCGGGCATGTCTGATCGTGGACGACATGATCTCGACCGGCGGCACCGTGGCCGAGAGCGTCACGGCGCTGCTCGAAGCGGGTGCCCGGCCCGAGATCATCGTAGCCGCCACCCACGGCCTGTTGCTCCCGGGCGCGCGCGACAAGCTGGACCATCCCGCCGTGCGCGAGGTGTTGGTGACCGACACCGTCGCCATAGACGATCGGAACTGGCCGCAGCTGCGCATCGTTTCCATCGCGCCCCTGATCGCCGGCGCGCTGGAGCGGTTCCTGGCCGACGGCTCGATCGGCGACCTGTACTGAGGAAGCGCGCGGAAGCGGATCGTTGCAGGAGGAGGGGAGAGATGCAACCGGGACTCTTTCGCAATCGCCGCGAAGCCGGTCGGCTGCTCGCTCAGAAGCTCGCGCATTACGCCAATCGGCCCGACGTGCTCGTCCTGGCCCTGCCCCGTGGCGGCGTGCCCGTGGCTTACGAAGTGGCCCGCGCGCTCAATGCGCCCTTGGACGTGTTCATCGTGCGCAAGCTGGGCGTGCCCGGCTATGAGGAGGTGGCGATGGGCGCCGTCGCGACCGGCGGCGTGCGCGTGCTCAACGACAACATCGTGTCCGGCCTGGGCATTCCGGACTACGTGATCGATGCGGTCGCGGCCAGGGAGCTGGAGGAGCTGAAGCGGCGCGAGCGCGTCTACCGCGGCGGTCGTCCGCCCCCGGACGTGCGGGGTCGCACCGTAATCCTCGTGGATGACGGGCTGGCGACCGGGGCCACTATGCTCGCCGCCATCAAGGCGCTGCGCCAGCTGCAGCCCGCGCGCATCGTGGTGGCGGTTCCGACCGCAGCACCCGACACCTGCGAAGCGCTGCGGGCGGAGGTCGACGAGGTCATCTGCGCCATCACGCCGGAGCCGTTCCACGCCGTGGGCCGCTGGTACGAGGACTTCTCGCAGACCACGGACGAGGAGGTCCGCGAGCTGCTCGCGCTGCGACGCCAGCCCGAGGGCCGGCCGCCAGAGCCGGGCGCGACCGATGACCCGCTCGCTCTGGCGGTGCGCCGCAGCGCTCAGCCGCTGGCCGGCACTGCGCGGGACTACGACCCGCTCATGGACCTGGTCGGCGATGCGCGCTTCGCGCTGCTCGGCGAGGCCTCGCACGGGACGCACGATTTTTATCGCGAGCGCGCCCAAATCACCAAGCGACTGATCGAGGAGAAGGGCTTCATCGCCGTCGCGGTCGAGGCCGATTGGCCGGATGCCTATCGCCTCAACCGCTACGTACGTCGTTTGAGCGACGATGTCGATGCGATCGAAGCGCTCGCCGACTTCAAGCGCTTCCCAACCTGGATGTGGCGCAACACCGCCATCGTCGAATTCGCCGAATGGCTGCGAGAGCACAACGACACGCTCGCGCCCGACGGTCCTAAAGTCGGTTTTTATGGCCTCGATCTCTACAGCCTCCGCGCCTCGATGGAAGCCGTGCTCCGCTACCTTGAAAAAATCGATCCCGAAACCGCGAGGCAAGCGCGCGCTCGCTACGCCTGCTTCGATCAATTCGGTGAGGACACTCAAACCTATGGCTTTCTGACCGGATTTGGCCTCGCTCAATCGTGCGAGGAAGAGGTCGTCACCGAACTCGTCGAACTGCAACGCCGGGCGTTGGAATACGCCCGGCGCGACGGGCGCGTGGCGGAGGATGAATACTTCGAGGCCGTGCAGAACGCCCGGGTGGCGAAGAACGCCGAGGCGTACTACCGCTCGATGTTCCTCGAAAACGTTTCATCATGGAACCTGCGTGACCGCCATATGGTTGAGACGCTCGAGACCTTGCTCGCGCACCTCGAGCAGCAGACGGGGCAGGCAAAGATCGCCGTCTGGGCACACAACTCCCACCTTGGCGATGCGCGCGCGACGGAAATGGGCCGGCGC
>OCZV010000836.1_pt1 | contig 11064 bp, 12 predicted proteins | sample 1539051 | NCBI WGS metagenome assembly OCZV01 (sample SAMEA3113581, study PRJEB22503) | soil metagenome
GGTCGAAGCGGGGCAACCCGTGCAGCCGAGCGGTCCTAATCGCTCGAACGCTGCGTCCGTACCCAGCCCCGAGCACGTGGTGGGCTCAAGTAGGCCGAAGGCCGATAGCCCACCCCAAAGGGTTCTTGGTGCGCGCCCCCCGCGAGTGGGGGCGCGGCTCCTGAACCCGCCGCCCGCCCCCTGCCAGCCGCCGCTTGGCGGCGAGCCGGGGACGGCCGGCACCCATGCCCCAAGCTTCACGATTTTTGCTCCGACCCGGCATCCGCCGGGTCGGGCCCATCCCCGCCCCCTGCCAACCGCCTTGGGCGACCGCTCTTGGGCGGCTGGCAGGCTCGATCGACGCTGCTCGATCGGGTCCCAACCCGATCGGCGCGATCGAGGGGCGGCGGGTCCAGGATCAAGCCATGAGGCTTGATCGCTTCGGGCCGTTGTCTTGGCCTGGTGATCACAGCGCGCGGGCCCCACCCGACCCCATTCCGAACTCGGCCGTGAAACCGCGCCGCGCCCAGGGTACTGCCCTCCTAAGGGTGGGAGAGCGGGTCGTCGCCAGGCCAACACAGCGGCTCGCGCGGTCGGTGATCACAGCGTGCGGGTCCCACCCGATCCCATTCCGAACTCGGCCGTGAATCCGGTCTTCGGAGCCCTTGGGGTCGGTCGGTCTGGACGGGGTTGGGGCCCCGTCCCCCAACCGACCGACCAACGGGCCCCAAGGAGCGGCTCCGCAGACGCCCAGGGTACTGCCCTCCTAAGCGTGGGCGAGCGGGTCGTCGCCAGGCCAAGACAGCGGCTCGAGAGCCTGCCCTCGGGGTCAGACGCCAGAGATCGGCGATCAGAGCGGCACCGACCGATCCGAGCTGGCTTTTTGGCTTCGCGGCCGCGGGCCTTGCTCTGGGCGCCGACCACCAAGCTCGGTGCCGAGCCGCACGCCCCTCACGACTCGCTTCCCGACCCGAAGCCCGGACCGCCCCCTTGCGCTCCGGCCTTTCTGATCTCTGACCTTTGTCCCCCGGGTCGAGCCCGAGGGCAGGCCTCTGATTCCCGATCTTCGCGGGGTGGAGCAGTCCGGTAGCTCGTCAGGCTCATAACCTGAAGGTCGTAGGTTCAAATCCTACCCCCGCAACCACCTTTATTTGCTCAGCTGACGCCCGGCTCCGGCCGGGCGTTTTGCTTTGCTGGCACAGCCCCAGGATGCCGGCGAGCTGATCCGCTCGCTGCTCGACAAGACTGTGTTGACGGCGAAAGGCGTGGGCCAGCTGAGATCACTCGGCCTCTAGGGTCGGCCGCGCGAGCGTATCTCGCGTCCGGCAGGGGCAGCCGCAGAATAGCCCGCCATCCCGAAGGGAACCCTTGCTATTGTCGCGCGAGCAGCAGGATTGATCGTATTAGCCAGCCATGCGGGAGCTACAGCCATGCGCCGCTCAGCCGCCTTAGCCATTGTCACGCTTGCCGCGGCGCTCGGCTGGCCCGCGCGGGCGGAAATCATGATCGGAATGGCGGGCCCGATTCCAGGTGCTCTTGCCTGGTACGGCGAGCAGATGGAGCGCGGCACGGAATTGGCCGTGGCCGACATCAACGCCGCTGGTGGCGTACTCGGCCAAGAGGTAGAGCTGGTCCTGGTAGACGCCTTCTGCGATTCCGAGCAGGCGGTCGCCGCCGCCAAGAAGCTGGTCAGCGACGGTGTGATCTTGGTCGTCGGACACTTCTGCTCCGGGGCCGCGATCCTTCATCAAGGAAGGGAACCAGCCTGACCGCCCTTCGCGCGGCGCGATCCTCGCCGATGCCGACGCCGATTTCGACCGAACATTAATGGCGATGGTTCGGCCATACCGACGGGCTCACGGTCAGCGCCAAGTAGCTTCGCTTGGCTGAGTGATGAATGCGATGCACCGTCGCTTCGAATCCTGCTTCCTCCGCGAGGGGGGCTGGCGCTCTGCCGTCGGACATCGCCGCTGCGCCGACGGTGCTGGCGCTGCGCTACGGCTGCGAGATCTTGATGCCCGAGATCGACCGCGACGAGGCGGAGCGCGAGCTTCAGGCGATCCTGACGCTGCCGCCTGCCAACGCGGCCGAGCGATGGTCCAAAACGCCGCCCGGGCGCGGCTCGCCGAGAGCGACGGCGGCCCGATGGGCTGATCTACCGATCGTCGAAGGCAAGCGGGATCGCGTAGTAGAGCGTGGCGATCTCGGTGCCGACATTGTGGTCGCCGATGCCGGCATTCGAGATGTGCGAGAAGGCGACGCCCAGGCGCCGCTCGTCGGCGAACCGCCAGGCGACCTCGAGCTGGGAGCGGATCTCGAACACACTGCCGAGGTCGAGCCCGCCGCCGCGCCGGAAGGCGCCGACCCCGATGCTTGGCGAGACGATCACCCGCTGGCCGAGGGCGAAATCGCTGAACAGTCCGGCGACGCCGAAGACCGCGCCTTTGCTGGTCGCTTCCAGCCCGAGCCACGGCTGAAAAATCCAAAGCCCCCGGCCATGGCGGTACTCGATGCGGAAATCGGCCGCCGGCTCGTCGAGCCTGACGACATCGAAAGCGCCGGTGCCGAGGGCGAGCAGCTTCGGGCCCTCGGCTGCGGCCGGCTGTGCGGCACCCAGCGCCGCGAGTAGTGCGAGGCGGCCGGCAGCTGACATCGCGTGGCGATTGACGGCGCGTCGCCAGCACTCGCACTGCCGCGTGTGTTTCTTAACCAAAGATTTAGAATCCTTTGTCATGCAACCACCAGAAGCCCAACTCGTGATAGAGGCTGCCAGAGCCCGTGGATGTCGGCAACTGTATCGAGCTTGCAGTGAGACGCTGGGCGGCCTGGCCGCCGGACGCCGCGGCCGGCAGCCGCCGGGACCGGCTCTCGCCAAGCACTGCGCCGGCGCGGCCGGACGTCAGCTTTGTCGCGCCGCTGCAACGCCGGCGGCTGAGCGAGGTCACTCAGATGGCCTTCGCGGCCGCTGCCGAATGCCTGCGCGAGGACGAGCCCGTGCCGGGCTTCGTCTACTGTTCGCGCTATGGCGAGTACGCGGAGAGCTTCGAGAGCCTGCAGCAGATCGTCCGACAGGAGCCGATCTCGCCGACCGCCTTCAGCATGTCGGTTCACAACACAGCGGCGAGCCAGCTCGCGATGCACCGCAAAGACCGCGCGCCCTGCAGCGCGCTGGCGGCGGGTGCCACGACCCTCGAGGCTGGGTTCGTCGAGGCATTCGCGCAGATCGCGGAGAGCGGCGCCTCGGTCATCGTCGTCTATCACGACCAGCCGCTGCCGGCGCTCTACCGCGAGCAGCCGACCACGGTGAAGTCCGGCCTGGCGCTAGCCCTGCTCCTGGACCGACCGGCGGCGGGCGGCGACGAGCAGAGCCTCCGCCTCGCCTGGCGCCCGAGCGCTGCCGGGCCCGCTACCGCGTGCGAGGAGCGCGATCCGGTCTGCGCAGTGATCCGCCTGCTGCGCCGCGGCGGCGCGCCGGTCACGCAAGACACCGGCCGCCTGGTCTGGACCTGGAGCAGGCCAAGTGCGCGGCTTTGACTACTACTGGCGCCTCATCGGCACCGGCCTTAGCTTCTCCCTCTTCGGGTTTGGCGGCGTCGTGCTGAGCCTCACGCTGTTCCCGCTGGTTCACCTCCTGTCGACGAGCCGCACCGCAGCCAATCATCGCTGCCAATACCTCGTCCACCTGTCGTTCCGGGCCTTCATCTTCTGGATGCGGGCGCTCGGCGTGCTGACCTACGAGATCGCCGGCGCCGAGAAGCTGCGGGCGGGAGGTAACCGGCTGATCGTCGCCAATCACCCCTCGCTGATCGACGTCGTGTTCATCATCGCGATGCTGCCGCGGACGTTCTGCGTCGTCAAACGAGCGGCCTGGTCGAACCCCTTCATGGCGGGCGTAATGTGGGCGACCGGCTACATCCCGAATGCCGACCCGGAGCGCTTCGTCGAGGTCTGCGTGGCCTGCCTGGCGCAGGGCGAGAACCTCATCGTGTTCCCGGAGAGCACTCGCACGGTGCCCGGCCAGCCGCTGAAGCTGCGCCGGGGTGCGGCCAACATCATCGTCAGGAGCCGCCACCCCTTCGTCCCAGTCACGATCACCAGCCAACCGAGCACGCTTACCAAGGCGGAGAAGTGGTATCAGATCCCGGCCTGCCGAGCGCATTTCCAGATCACCGTCGGCGATAGCATCGATCCCGCGCCAGCGCTCGTCGAGGGCGAGGCGCCGGGCCTGGCGAGCCGCCGGATGAACCGGCTGCTGCGTAGTGTCCTGACAGAAGGAATTGAGCTTCATGCAAGCTACCATTGACGAGATCAGGGAACTGATCATCACGACGCTCGAGCTCGAGGACATCAGGCCGGAGGACATCGACGCCGAGTCGCCGCTGTTCGGGGAGGGCCTAGGCCTCGATTCGATCGATGCGTTGGAGCTCGGCGTCGAACTGCAGAAGCGCTTCGGGCTCAAGATCGAGGAGGTGACCCAGGAGGTGCGGCGCCACTTCTACTCGGTCGCGACGCTCGCCCGCTTCGTCGCGGCGCACCGCGCGGCGCAGGCGGGGGACGGATAATGACCACGCGCGAGGAGATATTCGCTCACGTCAAGCGGCTGCTGGTCGGCCAGTTCGAGCTCGACCAGGCCGCCGTCACGCCGGGTGCCTTGCTTTACGATGACCTCGACATCGACAGCATCGACGCCGTCGATCTGATGGTCGAGCTCAAGAATCTCACCGGCAAGAAGCTCAATCCCGACAGCTTCAAGAACATCAGGACCGTCGACGACGTCGTCACGGCGATCTTCAATCTAATAAACCAGCCGCAATGCCACAGCGATGTCGAAGCTTCTTAACATCGTCATTGCTGTTCTGCTGGTGGGGTACCCCTTCCTGGTCTATTTTGGGCTGATCTGGTTTGATGCGCGGGCGGTCGCTCTGCTGCTGATCGCGCTTGCCGCGGTGCGCCTCGCCTGCCTCGACAAGGCTCCGCGCGGCGCGCCGCTGTGCCAGGCACTGCTGTTGCCGATCGCCGTGGTCGCGCTGATCGGCCTTCTCGTGATGGTCTCGGGCGAGCCCTCGCTCCTGCGTTTCTACCCCGTAGCGGTCAACGCTGGCATGCTTCTGCTGTTCGGCGCGACGCTGCTCCGGCCACCCTCGATGATCGAGCGCATCGCCCGCCTCGCCGAGCCGCGCCTGACGCCCAAGGCGGCGCGCTACACCCGGGTGGTCACCCAGGTCTGGTGCGGCTTCTTCGTGGTGAACGGCGCGATCGCGCTCGCGACCACGGTGTTCGCCGACTTCGCGGTGTGGACCCTCTACAACGGGCTCATCGCCTATCTGCTGATGGCGCTGCTGTTCCTCGGCGAGCTTTTCGTGCGGCGCCGCGTGCGGCGCTCCGGCCCGGCTGTGGTCGACGCTCGATGAGCAACGCGCGGCCGCTCGCGACCTTGTTGAGCGAGCCCCCGCTCCGGCACGTGCTCGCCTCCGGTCATCGCGGCGCACGCGACTGGCAGCGTCTCGTGGCCGAGGTCGGAGTGTTGGCGGCGGCCATCCGGCGAAAGGGCGGCGGCGCCTGGCTGATCGCGAGCGACGACCCTTATGAGGTGGCGCTGGGCCTGCTCGCAACTCTCCATGCCGGCGCCGTGGCGCTGCTGCCGGCGAACCTGCAGCCGGGCCATCTGTCCGAAATCGCTGCCGGCGCCGTTGGCCTGCTCGGCGACAAGCCGCCGCCCGGCTGCAGACGGCCGGTGCTGGCGCTGCACGACCTCGACCCGAATGCAGAACGCCTGCCGCTCGCGCCGCTCGATCCGGAGCGCGCCGAGATCCGCCTCCACACTTCCGGCACGACCGGCCTCCCGGTCACGGTGAGAAAGCAGCTCCGCTGTCTCGATGCAGAGGTTGCAGCGCTCGATCGCCTGTTCGAGCGGCCCAGGGCTAAGGCGGTGCTCGCGACCGTGCCTTCCTACCACATCTACGGCCTCCTGTTTCGCGTGCTCTGGCCGCTCGCCGCCTGCCGCAGCATGGCACGCGACACGATCCGCTTTCCCAGCGAACTCCTTGCGGCGGTACGCCAGGCGCCGGGCGCGCTCCTGGTGTCGAGTCCGGCTTTCCTGAAACGCGCGCTGCCGGTGCTTGATCTCGCCGACCTCGGCCGCCACCTCGGCGGCGCGTTCTCCTCCGGCGGCCCGCTGCCGCCCGAGGTCGCCGCCGCTTACAACCAGCACCTCGCCGAGCCGGTCGTCGAGGTCTACGGCAGCACCGAGACCGGCGGCATCGGCTGGCGCAGCGTGCGGTCCGCCGCAGCGCCGCCGCCCTGGACCCCGCTGCCGGACGTCCGGCTCATGATCGACGACGAGAGCGGGGCACTGATGGTCGCCTCGCCCTTCCTGCCGACGCCAGGCTGGCATCGCACCGGCGATGGCGCAGCGCTGCTGGAGGGTGGCCGGTTCGAGCTGCGCGGCCGGGTCGATCGCATCGTCAAGATCGAGGAGCGGCGGATCTCGCTTGCCGAGGTCGAGCAGCGCCTTGCCGAGCACGCCGAGGTCACAGCCGTGCGGGTGCTGTCGCTCGCAGGCCAAAGCGGACGCCTGGGAGCGGTGGTGGTGCCAAGCGCAGCCGGCTGGCAGCGTCTGCGCCAAGACGGCAGAGACGCGCTGCGCACCGCTTTGCTGGAGCCGCTCCGGCCGCATCTCGACCGCGCGGCGCTGCCGCGGCGCTGGCGCTTCGTCAGGCGCCTGCCGGAGAACGCGCAGGGCAAGACCAGCACGGCGGCGCTCTCGGCGCTCTTCGATGCGCCGCAAGATGGCGACCGGCCGCACCCGCTTGGCGGCGGCGAACACGGAAGGGGCGTGCGGCTCCGCCTCCACCTGCCGTGGGATCTCCGCTGTTTCGATGGCCATTTCGAGGGCGCGCCGATCGTCGCTGGCGTCGTGCAGCTCGACTGGGCGATCCGCTTCGCCGAGGAGCGCTTCGCGCTCTTGCCCCGGCTCGAGCGCATCGAGGCGCTCAAGTTCTTCGAGGTGATCCCGGCCGGTGCTACGGTCGAGCTCGAGCTCGGCTACGATGCCGCGGCCGCGCGGCTCCACTTCAGCTACACCTCGGGCGAGCGCGTCTGCTCCGCCGGGCGCATCCAGTTGCAGGCGGCGCCATGACGATCCGGCCGTGCATCGTGGTGCCGGTCTATGATCACGGCGCGGGAGCCGTGGCGCTGCTTGAGCGTCTGGCGCCGCTCGGCGTGCCGGTCTTCCTGGTCAACGATGGCAGCGCCGCCGATTGCGCGGCCCTGCTGCGGCGGCTCGCCGCCAGCCACAACCGGGTCGAGCTGCTCGAGCACGCGGAGAACCGCGGCAAGGGCAGTGCTGTGCTGACCGGCCTGCGCGCGGCCTGGGCGCAGGGCTTCAGCCACGCGCTACAGATCGATGCCGATGGCCAGCACGACGCGGCCGACGCGCCGCGTTTCCTCGAGCTTGCCGCTCGCCACCCCGAGGCACTTATCATCGGCCGGCCGCTGTTCGATGGGAGCGTGCCGCGCGGCCGCCTGCTCGCCCGCTACCTCACCCACTTCTGGGTCTGGATCGAGACGCTCTCGCTGGCGATCCCCGATTCGATGTGCGGCTTTCGCGTCTACCCTTTGCGCAGCGTGATCGCGATTGCCGACCGCGTGAGTCTCGGCCGGCGCATGGACTTCGACCCCGAGATCGCGGTCCGGCTCTACTGGGAGGGCGTGCTGATCGTGCCGCTTGCGACCCGGGTCGTCTATCCCGAAGGAGGTCGTTCGCACTTCCGTCTCTGGGAGGACAATTGGCTGATCTCATGCATGCACGCGCGACTGTTCTTCGGCATGCTGCGCCACGCGCCGCGCCTGCTGCTGACCCGTCGCGAGCGCGGGGTCAGCCCAGCATGACCATGCTTGCAGCCGCCGGGCCAGGACGGCAGCATTGGGCGCAGATCGAGGAGCGCGGCCTCTATCTTTGCCTGCGCACGACGCTTTTGACCTATCGCCTGTTCGGCCGCCTCGGCTTCGCGCTGCTGCTCTATCCGATCATCGCCTACTATTTCCTGGTGAGCGGCAGCGCGCGGCGCGCCTCGCTCGCGTTTCTGGCCCACGTTGCGGCGCAGGCGGACGGCCGCGCGGCGCTCGGCGGCGCGCCGGGCTGGCGCCACGCCTTCCGCCACATGCTGTGCTTCGGCGAGGCGATCCTCGACAAGGTGGTGACCTGGACCGGCGACATCAGGCTGGACGATCTCGACTTCATCAACCATCAGGCCTTCGACGAGCTTTGCCGGCAGGGCAGAGGAGGCGTGCTGATCGCCTCGCACCTCGGCAACGTCGAAGTCTGCCGCGCGCTCGGCAGCCAGCAGCGCGGCTTCAAGATCAACGTCCTGGTGCACACCCGGCACTCGGAGACCTTCAACCGGCTGATGCGGGACGTCAGCGCGGCGTCCACGATATCGCTGATCCAGGTCACGCAGATCGGTCCCGATACCGCGATCATGCTGAGAGAACGGATCGCACGCGGCGAGTTCGTGGTGATCGTGGGCGACCGCACGCCGCCCGGCCGCTCGGCACGGGTCAGTTGGGTGCCGTTCCTCGGCCGCCCAGCGCCCTTCCCGGAAGGACCGTTCTACCTGGCGGCGATGCTACGCTGTCCGGTGCTGCTGATCTTCTGCGTCAAGCATGCAGGCCGCTACCGGATGTACCTCGAGCCGTTCTGCGATGCGAGCGACCTCGTGAGGCGCGAGCGGGGTCCTGCGATCGAGCAGTGGATCGTCCGCTATGCGGCGCGGCTCGAAGATTTCTGTTTGCGGTATCCCTACCAGTGGTTTAATTTCTTCGACTTCTGGACACTTTCCAAAGCAGTGCCCGAGCGGCCGGATGAAAGATGATCGGATGATGCCTCTCGCGGTCCGTTCCGGTCCCGGCGCCGATCCGGGCGAGGTTGTGTTCGGCGCGGCGGCGCTCACCATCGAGGACGTGCTCGCGGTCGCCCAGCAGGGCACCCTGGTGCGCCTCGCCGACGATCCGGACTTCGTGCGCCGCATCGCCGAGGGCGCTGCCTTCCTCGAGCACCTGCTCGACGAGGAGGGCGTGATCTATGGCGTGACGACCGGCTACGGCGATTCCTGCACGGTCGGCGTGCCGCGCCCGCTGGTCGAGGAACTGCCGCTGCAGCTCACTCGCTTTCACGGCTGTGGCCTCGGCGCGCATCTCTCCCATGAGGCCGCGCGCGCGGTGCTCGCGACCCGGCTCGCCTCGCTCTGCCGGGGCTGCTCCGGTGTCCGCCCCGAGCTTCTCGAGCGCATCGCCGACTTCCTCAATCTCGATATCGTGCCGCTGATCCCGGAGGAGGGCTCGGTCGGCGCCAGCGGCGATCTCACACCGCTGTCCTATGTCGCGGCGCTGCTGGTCGGTGAACGTGAGGCCTCGCACGGCGGCGGCGTGCTGCCGGCCGCCGAGGTGCACCGCCGGCTCGGCCTTGAGCCGCTGGCGCTGCGCCCCAAGGAAGCGCTTGCCGTGATGAACGGCACGGCGGTGATGACCGCGCTCGCCTGCGAGGCGTTCGCCCGCGCTGCCTATCTCGGCCGGCTCGCGACCCGGCTGACCGCGCTCGCCAGCACGGCGCTCGGCGGCAACCGCCATCACTTCGACGCGCGGCTGTTCGCAGCCAAACCCCATCCCGGCAGCCAGCAGGTCGCGGCCTGGCTGCGGCTGGATCTGGCGCCCGGCGAAGCGCCGCGCGATGCGGGCCGGCTCCAGGACCGCTACTCGATCCGCTGCGCACCCCACGTGATCGGCGTGCTGCAGGACAGCCTACCGTGGCTGCGCAGCTTCATAGAGACCGAGCTGAACAGCGCCAACGACAACCCGCTGATCGACGCTGCCGCCGGGCGCGTGCTGCATGGCGGGCACTTCTACGGCGGCCACATCGCGTTTGCGATGGACGCGCTCAAGTGCTGCGTCGCCAATATCGCCGACCTGCTCGACCGGCAGCTGGCGCTGCTGGTCGACGTCAAGTTCAACCATGGCCTGCCGGCCAACCTGTCCGGTGCGAGCGCGGAACGCCGGGCGATCAACCACGGCTTCAAGGCGGTGCAGATCGGTGCCTCGGCCTGGGCGGCGGAGGCGCTCAAGCTCACCATGCCGGCCAGCGTCTTCTCGCGCTCGACCGAGTGCCACAACCAGGACAAGGTTAGCATGGGAACGATCGCCGCGCGTGACTGCCTGCGAGTGCTACAGCTGACCGAGCAGGTCGCGGCGGCGGAGACGCTGGCCGTCACCCAGGCGATCCTGCTGCGCCAGCGCGCGGCCCGGCCGATCGACCTCGCGGAGGCGCCGGCGGCCTTCTTGGACGCGGTGCTCCGGGTTTTTGAGCTCCTCGAGGAGGACCGGCCGCTCGAGCCCGACCTACGACGCATGGTGACGCTGATCCAGCAACGCCTTTGGCCGCTTTACGACTGAGCGCCCGTGCCGACCCCCGACGCGACCGTCACCGTCGAGATCCCGTTCCACGACGTCGATATGATGGGCGTGGTCTGGCACGGCCACTACTTTAAATATCTAGAGATCGCCCGCTCGGCGCTGCTCGACACCATCAGGTACAACTACCGGGAGATGAGAGACTCCGGCTATTCCTGGCCGGTGGTCGACGTCAGGCTACGCTACCTGGGCCCCGCGCGCCTCGGCCAGCAGATCCTGGTGCACGCCAAGCTGGTGGAGTTCGAGCTCAGGCTCAGGATCGACTACCTGATTACCGATGTCGCGAGCGGCGAGCGGCTGACCAAGGGCTACAGCATCCAGGTCCCGGTCGACATGGCGAGCGGCGAGCTGGTACTCGGCACCCCCGCGATCGTCTACCAGAAGCTCGGCATCGCGCAATGAGAGCCCTGGGCATGCTCCTGCTCATGGTCTGGAGCAGCACGCTCGCGGCAGCCAACGCACTGGCCCCGATCGAGGCGGAACTGGTGCGCGCCCCGCTCGTGCGCGCAAGCTTCGTTCAGGAGCGGACGATGAAGGTGCTGAAACGCCCGCTCGCCACCCGCGGACAGGTCACGGCGGTCGCCGGTCGCGGCGTGCTCTGGCAGGTGCTGAAGCCTTACG
>OCZV010000837.1_pt1 | contig 11061 bp, 11 predicted proteins | sample 1539051 | NCBI WGS metagenome assembly OCZV01 (sample SAMEA3113581, study PRJEB22503) | soil metagenome
CTGAAATCGAGTCAACGACCATATTCGAGCGATCTGGCTGGGCGGTCGAAAGTGTGCAGCGTGTCGGGGAGAAGCTGCAAGGTGTACGGCCACACAAAGAGCGATTTGAAGTTAAGGTTCCCTGGCTTGAACACTTCACGGCCTTTACTGCGCCGGGCAAATTTATTTACGTATCACGTCGACTTTTGGAGATGTGCCGCGATGATGAGATGGCTGCCTTCGTCATTGCCCACGAGATCGCTCACCACGATTTGGGGCACCTGGATATCTTTCCAGAATGGCTGCCAAACCTTACTGGTACAGCAATTGCGCCGCTCCTGACAATCTTCTATCGGAACTTGGAAACGGTATTTTACGGCCCAGAAAAGGAATCTGCTGCCGACAAATATGCTGTCGATCTATGTATGGAGGCAGGTTATGACATCGAGAAGTGCCTGAGCTTCTTTGACGTGCTGGAGAAGTTTGCGTTGGATATCGGAGACCTCGACATAGTATTTGGTCCTGATGAGTCCGATGAGGAACTAGATAAGCACGCTGATTGGGTGACGCGACTTCGAATATGGTGGTTTAAGATCCGTCGAGGTTATCTCCCAATCAGAGATAGAAGGCAGATGCTAATCAAATACTTGAAGGAAACGTCTAAGGGAATTACATAACCCTTCGCTTCAGACCGATCGCCATAGCGACGGCTGAGATCTCAAGAGAAGAAATTGTCGCGGTCGTTTCGCTGGTATCCAGCTTCTGGCCCAGCAAGACCATTCCCGAGCTAGTGGAGGCCTTTCCGGAAATCAGCAAACAGTACAAGGTTTCTTACCCGCAGGTCAGACTTCCCTCACTGCGCTATGTCGTCTGGGACAAGGATAAGGCTGTGGCACACGCGTTGACTTTCGAGCGTCCGGTCATTACCGGTGCTGGGGAGATTTCGGTCATGGCGCTCTCTGGAGTGTGTGTTTTGCCGAGCTACCAGGGAAAGGGACTTGGTGCAGAGATTGTTCGCCAGACGTTTGGACGTATACATGGAGGCGAGTTCGGTGTTTCCCTGTTTCAAACCACCATACCGGCATTTTACAAAAAATTGGGTGCGACCTTAGTTACGAACAGATTTGTGAACTCTAGGAATAAAAACCAGCCGGATGCGAACCCCTGGTACGATGAATGGGTGATGATGTACCCGAGAAGTTATTCGTGGCCACAGGGGCCGATTGATCTGAATGGTCCTGGGTATTGACAGGATGACGCGCCGTATCTACCGGCCGTATAACATTCAGCTTGAGACCGACCTTCGGATCCGCTCGCGTGGCTCGCGGGCCTTGTCCGCTCACTCGAACGTTAGGCAAAAGCACACCGCAGATGGAGGACACTATGGAAGCGATGAAAGACGGTAGCCATCTCTACGAAGTCGAGCGCCGGGCTGAGCACGCCGCCCGGCCCGGTTTCCGCATTACCGAACTCCAGATTTCTTCGACTCAGAAGATCCCCTGGCACTTTCACAGCCATGTCCAAGACACGTTTTATGTGCTCAACGGACATCTCAGGCTCTTCCTGCGTGAGCCCAAAGAGGAGGTACGGCTCAGCCCCGGTGACACCTACTCGGTCAAGCCTGGCCGCCCGCACCTGGTCACCAATGGTGGGGACGCTTCGGCGACGTTCTTGGTGCTGCAGGGTATCGGCGAGTACGACTTCGTCCCGCTCGTCGAGCAACCGCACGATGAGCGAGCCATGTAAGTGCCTCCCGGGCTACTTCAATGACGTGCTTGCCGACCATCAAACCCACGGCATTGGGAAAGTGAAATTTAAGATTAAGCAATTCTTGGATTAGGATACATGAAGCACCAGAAAAAAAAGTTTGCGATCTGTATTCGGAACGAAGGGGCTGAAGATTTAGAGATCAGGAAGATTTACCAGATTCTTCCCGATGCGCGCGCAGCCAAGGATAAACACCTCAGGGTTATTGACGAATCCGGCGAGGACTACCTCTACCCCGCAGATTATTTTCCCTCTGACGCTTCCACGTGAGGTGGAGCGTGCCCTTTCGGCTCCTACGCGTTAAAGGCGAGAGATTGGCTAACCATTGGGTTGAGACGGACGCGGCAGAAACAACGCGCCGCACCTGTCACCCATAACGTTAGGCGTCTTGGCATTGAACGAAAGGAGAAGTTTTCATGATTATCGGCGCGCATTCTGTTATCTACAGCACACATCCGGATGCGGATCGTGCTTTTCTTCGCGATGTAATCAAATTACCGAACGTCGATGCGGGGGGTGGATACGTAATCTTCGGCTTGCCGCCGTCGGAAGTGGCCGTGCACCAAAACGACAAGGACGATGTACACGAGTTTTACTTGATGTGTGCCGATGTCGAAGCGCTCATTGCGGAGTTGAAGAGCCATAACGTCGCCTGCGGCCCAGTGCAAGACGAGGGCTGGGGTTTGCTCATGCGGGTGACGCTGCCCGGCGGTGGAAAGCTCGGAATCTATCAGCCGCGCCATGCGCGGCCGGCGGCCATGAGTGTAAAAGTATCCAAGAGGGTTGCAAAACGGAAAGCAAAAGGACCGATGAAAAAGAGTCGAAAGGCGATCAAGAAGGCGGGAAAGCGCTAATCCCGGTGAGGAGACAGAGAAGTCGGATCCATCAAATGATACCTCACCTTTCAGTCCAAGGCGGACGGGCCGCAAGCGGCGTCACATCGAGCGCTGTGTAGCCGCCGCTGATCGGACGTCAGGCATTAAACTGAACCAACGGAGGTAACAGTAGTAAGCCCTCACCGTCGGAGTTGATTTGCCCACGCTTCTCGCACAGACTGGTGTATCCTTCGTTCTATGCGCGAGGTGATACGATGAAGCTCTACTACAATTCCCGAAGTCGCGCCGCGATCGCCAAGTGGATGCTTGACGAGTGCGGCGCGGACTATGAGATCGTTCCCATCGACTTCGAAAAGCGCGAGCACAAGGCGTCGGAATTCCTTAAGATCAATCCGGCCGGCAAGCTACCTGCTCTTGTCGATGGCGACTCCAGGATCTTCGAGGGTGCGGCGATCTGCCTCTATCTCGGCGACAAGTTTCCAGAAGCCAACCTTGCTCCCAAGATCGGCGCGCCCGAACGCGGCCGCTATCTCTCATTGATGGTCTACTCGACCTCCCAACTCGAACCTGCCATGGGCGACGAGCTCCTGGGTGCGCAGACGCTGCCCCAACGCGGCTGGACGGATTTCGAGACGGTCAAGGACGTGATCGAAGGCGAGCTGGGCGGCGGACCCTACCTATTCGGCGACTGGTTCACTGCCGCTGACGTGATGATCGGCTCCATGTTCATCTGGAAGCGGATGTGGGGCGGCCCGCCGGAGCGGCCGAAGCTCGAGGCTTATGTGGATCGTCTCCTGAAGCGCCCCGCGGCGATGAAGATTGGCGGATGACCAAATGGCTTGGGGGCTAGGTCTCGAACCTAGATTCTCAGATCCAAAGTCTGATGTCCTACCGATTAGACGACCCCCAAAAGCAAAGAGCCCCAGCAGGTCAATGCCTAGTGGGGCTCTTATCCAGAAGGCAGACCACAGCCTGCCTCCAACTATGTGAAGGCGGGCTACATAATCTGTTGCTGGATAACGTCCATTTGGAATTAGAATAATCTCTTTATCCCGATCCATGCAAGCTGCAAAGTATATTCTTCAAATAGCCGAACCGAGCCTAGAACGTGATCGCGATTCAGCACTATCCACCACGGATGCCCTTCGTTGTACGACGCTTGCATTCGCGACATGTCGCCGGTTAATGTGGCGCACAGAGGAGACGAGATATGGCGATACGACGCATGGTGACCATTACCGCCGCACCGGGAAAAGGATCCGAGCTGGCGCAGGCGTATAGGACCCGCTGCGCAGAGGTAATGAAAGAGCCCGGCTGCGAACAGTTCGAGGTCTTCCAGAGCGTGGTCAATCCGGACAAGCTGGCGCTGTTGGAACGCTGGACCGACAAAGCAGCTCTGGACGTGCATGCACAATTGAACAGCAGTCGTCCTCCGCTGCTGCCGGAACTCCGCGCGGGGAGGACCGAGCGCGAAGACTACGAATACAACCGGACACGCTAGCCCAGGCTCGCGTTGCTTGCACTGAGGGCGCTGATTCATCACGTGTCGGATTGCGCAGTCCAATGAGGTCGAACCCGTCCCGTTGATATCGAAAAGGAGGTACGCGATGCCTGAGCCGGTGAATCTGTTGATGCTAGAGTTCCTTACCTGGATCTCAAGTCGTCGCCGGACCTATGGCGAGGCCATGGAGGCATGGCAGACTACGTGTCCCAGACATACCGTATGGGAAGACGCGCTCATAGAAGGTCTTATCCAATTCGAAAACGGAGGCATGCTGGACCAGTCCGTGGTGACTCTTACCTCGCGCGGGCGAGCCATCCTTGACGAAAAGCAAAATCAAAAATCGACGTATTGACCCATACTCCGTCCTTGTCGCCGAGAGACTGTGTCGCAATCGCCTGAACCCCGGGTTGTCATCCCGAACGAATGTGAGGGATCTAGATTTCTCCCTGTGGTCGAAATGATAGAAGGGCCGACCGCCACGACGTTTCCGGTATTGCGACACAGCCTTTGACCGGCGGGCCAAGGCTTCCGGGGTGCCACCCGTACCAGCTCAACTTGGTCATTAGACGCCGACTTTTTTTTATTTTTTAGAAATTCTCCCAACCGAATAGCCAACCTCTCAGGTTTCCAATCCGATTTTATAGCGACGCACCGGTTTTTGCTAAGATCAATTTCAATGTCTTCTTACGTACCGCTTTGGTGCAAGAGTAATTTTTCTTTTTTGGAAGGCGCGAGCCATCCGGATGAACTGGTGGAAGAAGCCCATCGGATGGACCTGCCGGCTTTGGCGCTGACGGATCGGGACGGCGTTTATGGTGTGGTCCGCGCGCACCTGAAGGCGCGAGAAGAGGGACTGCATTTAATCATCGGCGCGCAAGTGACCCTAGACGATCACTCGGTCATCCTCCTCCTCGCACAAGACCGGAGCGGCTACGCGAACCTGTGCCGGCTTTTGACCGCCGGGCGATTGCGCTCTGAAAAAGGCGAGAGCGTGGTCACTTGGGATGAGGTTTATCGGCATGCTGCCGGATTGATTGCACTCTGGGGTGGTGACCGAAGTTTACTTGCGAGCGAAGCTGAGCCGGATCAAATTGCCGGCGATCTCCATGACGTTTTTCGCAATCGGCTTTACGGCATGCTGGCTCGGCATTACCGGGATGAAGAAGTAAATCAGGAGGCGCGACTCCGGAGAAGGTCAGAGCGTTATGGCTTCCCTGTCGTCGCGAGCCATGAGGTTCTATATCACACTCCGGCCCGGCGCCCGCTGCAGGATGTCTTGACCGCCATACGACACGGTATTCCCGTTTCTTCCTGCGGGCGTAGACTCAAGCCGAACGCCGAGCATGCTCTCAAATCGGTTTATGCTTTTGCCAGGCTTTTCTCAGACGACCCTCTGGCGGTGACTCGAACGCACGAGATTGCCGAGCGTTGCACTTTTTCATTGAATGAAATCCGCTATCGCTACCCGTCAGAGCACATGCCGGATGGCACGACATCGACGGAATGGCTGCGTTACCTTACCTTTCAGGGCGCCAGGGAACGTTACCGCGACCCGATACCCGCTGACGTCGTACAGCAGTTAGAGAAAGAGCTCGAGATCATCGAGAGCCTCGATTACCCTGGCTACTTTCTCACCATGTGGGAGATCGTCAAGTTTTGCCGCGAACAGAGCATCCTATGTCAGGGGCGCGGCTCTGCCGCCAATTCCGCGGTCTGCTACTGTCTCGGCGTTACGGCCGTCGATCCGGTGCGTATAGACTTACTTTTCGAGCGTTTTATCTCCAAAGAGCGCGCCGAGCCGCCGGACATCGATCTGGATATTGAGCATGATCGGCGTGAAGAAGTGATCCAACACGTCTACGAAAAATATGGGCGCGACCGCGCAGCGATGGTGGCCAATATTGTCCGTTACCGCTCACGCTCGGCCTTACGCGATGTCGGCAAAGCGCTGGGCTTTGCTGAAACTGAGCTGGACCGCGTCGCCAAATTGCTTGAGTCCTACGATGGAGTTTCTTATGAGACATTGCAACAAATGGGTTTTGATCCCGCGACAGGCATGGGTGAACATCTGGTTCAGCTCACGAACGAGATTTTAGATTTTCCCCGCCATGTGTCGATCCATCCCGGCGGGTTTCTTCTGGGCCACGAACCGGTACACGACATCGTCCCCATCGAGAATGCCACGATGCCTGAGCGCACGGTGATTCAATGGGATAAGAACGATTTAGAAGATCTGGGCCTGTTCAAACTGGATCTACTGGGATTGGGCGGCCTTACCCAGCTGGATTTATGCTTCAAGCTCCTGCGTGAGCATCGAGGCGTCGAACTCTCGATGGCGAACATAGCGGCAGAAGATCCCGCGGTCTTCGATATGATCTGTAAAAGCGACACGGTCGGGGTATTTCAGATCGAAAGCCGGGCACAGATGGCGATGCTGCCGAGACTCAAGCCGCGGAACTTCTACGATCTGGTCGTTGAAATCAGCATCGTCCGGCCGGGGCCGATTACCGGCGGTATGGTCCATCCCTATCTCCGCCGCCGGCAAGGCAAGGAACCGGTGGAATATCCACATCCGAGTTTAATCCCCGTGCTGGAAAAAACTTTGGGAGTGCCGTTGTTTCAGGAACAGGTCATGCGGCTTGCGGTGGTAGCCGCAGATTACAGCCCGGGCGAGGCGGACCAGCTTCGACGCGACATGGCCGCATGGCATCGAACCGGACGCATGGAGCGCCACCGCGAGCGGATCATCACGCGCATGCAAGCGAAGGGAATCGCGCCGGAATTTGCCGAGCGGGTCTTCGAGCAGATCCGCGGTTTCGGCGAGTACGGCTTTCCGGAAAGCCACGCAGCCAGCTTTGCGCTCATCGCTTATGCGACCGCGTGGCTCAAGTTCCACTATCCAGCGGAGTTTGCTTGTTCGCTGCTCAATGCTCAGCCGATGGGATTCTATATGCCCGCGACTATCGTTGAAGACGCAAAGCGACACCACGTGGGGGTCCGGCCGATCGATGTCACGGCCAGTGATTGGGATTGCACTTTGGAGCCTTGTCTTCAAAGCGCCGACGGTTTCGCGGTGCGCGTGGGATTGAGATACGTAAAAGGATTGGGGGAGGGGGAGTGGACAAAAATTTTCCAAGCTCGGCGGGCTGAGGCATTTGATTCACTCGACGACTTTGTCCGTCGTACCGGATTGGATGAAGGTATTCTCGGCAAGCTCGCTGAAGCCGGGGCGTTTGAAAGTTTCGACCTTGCCCGGCGCGATGCTCTCTGGAATGTGCGCCGTCTCGTCCACGTACGCAACGAGCCGCTATCGCTGCCCGCGCGGGAAATCACTCCTGGATTTGAAGCCTTGACTGCTTCCGAAGAAGTGCGATGGGACTATCGCACGAGTTCGCACAGCACGCGTCGCCACCCGCTTGAACCTCTGCGTCTCGCTCTGATCGACCAAGGACTTCCCGACGCTCGTACCGTAGCCAATATGCAAAATGGAGAGAGCATTCGTTACGCCGGCCTGGTGATCTGCCGCCAGCGACCGGGAACGGCCGGCGGTGTAGTCTTTATGACCCTCGAAGATGAAACCGGTTTTGTGAACGTCGTCGTATGGGAGAGCGTTTTTAACCGCTATGCCGTGCTCGCAAAGACTCTTAACTTTTTGGGAATTGCCGGAACTCTTCAGGTCGAAGATGGCATCGTCCATCTGGTTGCGGAAGCATTCTGGGAACCGAAAGTTAAACTTGCCCCCGCCACGATTCACAGCAGGGATTTTCATTAGCCTCACAAACCACGGATGACGTAAACGGCGAGCGGCCGACTGGCGGCTTGCGCTTTACTTCGGTATTTATCCGACGGCGGCGTTCGCCAGCGTGTCAGTCTTTTCCACTCGCGCTTTGAGCCGAGGATAAAAACGCAACGGATTATCCCAAAAGATTTTCCGCTTCAACTCGCCACTCACGTCTTTGCGATTGATCAGATTGGGAATGTCCTGGCTGAAATCCCGCTGATCGCGCTCGTGCGGATAATCCGAAGCCCAGATCAGCGCGTTCTCGTTGGCGACCTGTGACGCCAGGGGCAGGGCCGATTCCTCGACTTCGACGGCGAAAAAGATGTTGCCTTTCTTGACGTAATCGCTCGGCTTTAGCTTGCAGCGCGGGGAGTAGTGGCCCTTGCGTTCTTGTTCCTCGTCCATCCGATCCATCATGTACGGAACCCAGCCGACGCCACACTCGATGCAACCGAAGCGAAAGTTCGGAAACAGCTCGAAGATCCCTTCGAACATCATGCTGACGAATTGACGCATCTGGGCGAAGGGATGCTCTAAAGTATGGGCGATCGTGAAATTGCCCAAGAGATCGAGACCGAGCGCGGGCATGCTCAAGCCGCCATGTGTGGATATCGGCACGTCGAGTTTCTGCGCTTCTTCCCAGAGGGGATAGAACTCCGGTCCGCTGAAAAGCCGGCCGCCGGGCGCCACCGCGGGCAGAACCGCGCCGACCATTCCCAGATCGCTCACCGCGCGCCGCAGCTCCTTCACGGCTTCGGAGATGTCTTGCACGGGCAGTAACGCAACGCCAACCAGCCGTGGGCTGACGTTCATGAACTTGTGATAGAGCCAGTCGTTGTACGCGCGCGCCATGCAGATCGCCCAGTCTTTGTCTTGAATGGCAGCGTGAGTCAAGCCCTGCGTTGGGTAGAGAACGGTAAGTTCAATCCGATTCTTATCAAGAAAATTCAACCAGTCCTTTGCATTCGGCCCCGTGCCTCCCCCAGCCCAGCCACCGGGTTGCCGCAAGGAGCGGAGGTATCCGTCCATCGTCAGTCCAGGCCAGAATGAGTAGCTCTTGTGCCACTCCAGATCTCGATAGGGAGGGCCGATAAACTCTCGTAGCTCGTCGTCCAGCTCCATGACATGACCGTCGGCGTCGATGATTCTGTAATCAGCCATTTGTGCAACCTCCAGTATTACTTGCAATTAATTTAAAGAATACCATTAGCAGTGCCATCGTGCGGTGACTCAAGTATTTCTCGTGTTTTCCGTGAACAGCTCGTCAACCGTCAAGGGCCGCGCCAGCATGCCTTGCTGCTCGGCGAAAAGGATCATGTTTTGAATGTCATGATAGTTTTCTTTGAACCCCTGGTAGAATGGATGCTTGCCAAAAAATTTTCTTTCTTCTTCCAGATAAGACCGACCCCAGGCAAAGCTCAAGCGATGGGGTTGCTGCATGAAATCATCGTAAGCGCAGCGCGACGCCATGAAGGCTTCGAACAAACTCGTCGCGACCCAGGGATCGTTCTTCAGGATGTCCGTTTTGATAATGATCGGGTGCATGATCGGGAAGATTTTGGTCTTTTGGTAATATTCGCGCTCGTCCTTCTCAAAGTCGGGAAATAGCCGCTCGACCGTGCCCTCACCCCGAATCCACGCTTCGGGCAGATCCGGCTCCGCCTCGGCATCGACTTTTCCTTGGAGTAGGAGATCTTCCAATCTCCACTTGCCTTCCGCCTGCTCGACTTTGATAGACGCGGGGAGCCTCGATCCGACCGGCTCTTTGTTAATGATGATCCAGGTAACGCTCGATACCGGCAAGTTATAGGTATTGTGAAACATCCCCTTGGTAATCAAAGCCAAAGTATTCTCGTAAGTCCGCAGGCCGATTCGCGCGCCCTGCAAATCAGCGGGTTTCTTGATTCCGGAGCCGGCGCGAACGAAGCAGAACTTGTGCGTGAACATCCGGCGCGGGAAGAAGGGAATGTGAAACCAGCCGACGTCCTGGCTCTTCGCGACCAAGTACGAGGACATGGAGAACTCGCACCCGTCGTATTCGCCGTACTGATACATGCGCTGATGGCGAATGCCGCTTTCTACCGTAATGAGATTGAGATCGATGCCTTCGGCTCGAACCTTTCCTTCGCGAAGAGGTTGGAGGTAATCGTACTTGTCGCAGGCAACCGTGAGCTTGAGCTTGGCCATTGGCGATTCCTCTGATTGTCGGACGAAGCTGTATGGTTACGATATTTCAGCTTCTCGATCCAGTCAACGAGCGGAGGAGAAATATACAGAATCGGCGCGTTGACACGTTCAGAACTCGGGTGTTAAACGGTCAATGAGCAGAAGAGGGGAGATGACATGCGATTCAAAGATAAGTCGGTCATCATTACCGGCGGCGGAGGCAAGATCGGGAAAGCCTACGCGATGGCCTTTGCCAAAGAGGGTGCCAAAGTTTCCCTGCCGGACATCGCCAGCGCCGATCATGTGGTAAAAGCCATCCGAGATATGGGCGGCACCGCGATCACCATGAAATGCGACGTGACGGACGAAGGCAGCGTCAAAAAGATGACGGACGAGACCGCTAAGCAGTTCGGCACTGTCGATATTTTGATCAACAACGCCGCTTATTTTATGACCGTTTGGAAGGGACCATTCTGGGAGATGACGGTGGAAGAATTCGACCAAGCGATGGCGGTGAATTTACGCGGGGTTTGGCTCTGCGCCAAGGCTGCAGTGCCTTACATGCAGAGACAAAAGCAGGGGAAGATCATCAATGTTTCTTCAAGCGTCGCCCTGACCGGAAATCCGAACTACATCCATTATGTCACCTCCAAGGGCGGCGTGATTGCGATGACCCGCGCCATGGCGCGCGAGCTTGGCGCATGGAATATTTGCGTCAATGCGGTGTCGCCGGGTTTTACCGTTACGGAGGGAAGGCAGGTTGATCCGGCATATGAGAAGATGCGCAATGAAGGTCGCAGCATCAAGCGCACGCAGGTAGAGGCCGATGTGGTAGGAACCGTGCTCTTTCTCGCGTCGCCGGACAGTGACTTTATGACCGGTCAGTTACTCAATGTCGATGGCGGCGGACACTTTCACTGATCCAGGTTTAGCCTCTGCAGGTTGCTGAAAAAGGTTAGGAATGCTTCGACAAGCTGCTATGTGGATGTCAAGTCATAAACACACGAGTCCTCTTAATCTCTTATGAC
>OCZV010000838.1_pt1 | contig 11046 bp, 9 predicted proteins | sample 1539051 | NCBI WGS metagenome assembly OCZV01 (sample SAMEA3113581, study PRJEB22503) | soil metagenome
AAGGGTCGATCTGATTTACCGCCTGAGCGAGAATGAATGGAATGGGACATCAACCATCGAGTTGAAAGTCATCGACGCGCAGCCAGCAGCGGCTAGCTAGAGATTTTTTAGACGCGGACTCAACCAACAGACGGAGGAGTGATGAAATTCGGCCGTCGGATGAAACAAGCGAAAGGGTTCGTGTGGGCTGCCGGTTTAAGCGCTGTGGTGGCCATGCATGCGTTCGCCGCGGACGTGGGTGGGAAGCGCCGAGGGTGTCGCGTTGTCGCGCAAGGAGCCCGGCGTGGGGAAAAAGGCGGTAAGCAAATACGCCAAAATCGAGAATGCGCCGACGGTCGATGGCACATACGAGTCGTTCGCGCTTTACTGGGCGATGAATCTTGCCGTGCGACCGGAAGCCATCCGGGCGCAGTTTGACTATCTCGACGAAAAGGAATTTCCCAACGTCAAAAATGCTGATCCCAAAGCGTTCTACGACAACAGCTTTGTCGAGGCTTTGGGCAAATCGGGTTTCTTAAAGAATCTCGGAATGAGATAGCGTCCGTCGCCAACGATGAAAGCAGCGGCGGAACTTTTGAGGATGGAAGCTCAGAGTCGAAGAGACGTCGTATATATCGCTTTGGCCGGGTTTTTTGTTAGCAACGCCATTCTCGGGGAAGTGACCGGAGGCAAGCTTTTTACGCTTGGCCCTTTCACCATGAGTATCGGGGTGATCCCTTGGCCGGTGGTCTTTATCGCGACGGATTTGATCAATGAGTATTTTGGACGCGAAGGGGTCAAGAGACTCACATTCATAACCATCGGCCTGATCGCTTACGCTTTTATCGTGCTCTATACGTCGATACAGGTGCCGGCAGCTTCGTTTTCGCCGGTCACCGATGCGCAGTTCCAAGCTGTTTTCGGACAATCGCTTTGGATCATCGCCGGAAGCATCACCGCTTTCGCGGCGAGTCAGCTGATCGATGTTGGCGTGTTCTGGTTAGTTCGGCACAAGACGGGAGGAAGACATCTCTGGCTGCGGGCTACGGGATCGACCATCGTTTCTCAGCTGATCGACAGCTTGGTGATCATCGGCATCGCGTTCTGGCTTCCGGGAAAAGTCAAAACCTCTGAATTCTTGAGCGTGGCGGGGGCAAACTACTCCTACAAGTTGCTTATCGCGGTGGCCGTGACGCCGCTGCTGTATGTCGGCCATTCGATGATCGATCGGTTCCTCGGGACGGAAGAGGCCCATCGGTTGGTTGAACAAGCGGCCAGAGCAAACGAACAAACGATATTTTGAACAGTTTGTGAAAGTCCTTATCGCAGGCCATCATCGGATCAGTTGCAAACCATCAGATGGCAATCCCTGGGCAACCGTTTCATCAGCCCCTTGAGGACGTGGCCCCGCAGCATGTGATAAAAAGTGGAGCGTCGCGTCGCGCCGATAATCACTGCATCAACGTCAAGCTCCTTGGCCGCCTTGGCGATGGCCTCGGCCGCGTTGTGCGATACGGCCCATATGGGAATAATCTCTATTCGCTTGTCTCGAACTGCGCGGAGAGCGGTCGTTAGAGTCGTGATTCCTTCCTCGTTTGGCATGTGAGGCGTATCGCCAGCAAAGAGCCCGGGCCACTCCTCTACGTATATGCAATAAAGCGCAGACTCGCCCTTGCCTTTGGCGCGAATGATCCCTTCCCGAATTAGCCGTGAGCTTTCACCTCGGAGCGCAAGTAAAGTGGAAGACGAGTAGAGGGGTTTGACCTCAATGGCTTCCTGGAGAGTCATGAGTCCCTTGAGTTCATCCTCGACGAGATCTTCGGAAGCGCGGTAGGCCCGCGCCTGGAGCCGCTCAATGAAAGGAATCCGCGTGAGAGCCTCGATGAACCATGCCCGCCGCACGCCGACCGCCACCATCATCCCGGTGGCAGTGAGAAATCCACCAAAGAGCGTCGCCAACTCTTTTTCCACCAAATTGACACACCAGGCGACCAGGACCATCGCGGTCGTCAAGAGCCCAAGCCAAAAACCGAAGTCACGTCGCCCCAATCGCCAGCGAATGACGTCCAGACTGAGCGATGAAAAGACAAAAGCGCCTAACAGACCGAACGCGTACATTTCGCCTAAGAGCGCGAGTTCTCCGCGGGTCGCAAGAATGACGCCCATCGGAACGAAGGTGGCGATGGAGATTGCGATATGCGGGCTGTGAAATGTGGTGCTGCGAAGGGAAATCACCCGGGGCAAAAAACCAGCGTTCGTTAACGCGAGAAATATATGATAGGCGCCGATAATCGCCGTATTGGCAGCGAACAAAAGCAGTGTCGAGGCGCTTACAACTACGGCCAACTTCAGGCCGAAGCCGCCGGAGATCACGGCAAGCTCCGATATGAACCGCTCGCTTCGGGTTGCCTTGATGTCAGACGGAAGTAGGTTGATCGATAAAAGCGACAACAGTGGCGAAGTAATGACGATGGTGACGATAACGGCCACCATCGCCCACCTTGTGGTTCGGCGTAATGGAAACCGCATCGTTGGGCTCAGCTGGCTGATGCTTTCCAATCCAGAGAAGGCAAGCCAAGCCGCCCCAAAACCGATCAACAGCCCGTGTAAGGACATGTCGCGGCCGGGCGACAAAGTTTCCCAGGACTGCGCCCACTGATGGAGTGACAATTCTTTGGCGGACAACGCGATCACAAGGATATTGACGAAGAGTGCGGCGACCGCCATAAAGAGCGCCACGGTAGCGCTTTCTCGGATTCCGACGATGTTAAGAATGGCCAAGGCCAATAAGCCCAGGCACGCCAGGAAAATAATATGCGCATCGATGAACGGCAAAACACTGCCGACATAATGGAAGCCGGAAACCGCTGAAATGGCCGCAGTGAGAAAATAACTGGTGATGATCAACATCCCGCCCAGGCAGCCCCACATCGGTCCAAAAGCCTTGGTGGTGATCGTAACGACGCCACCGCCCTCGGGGTTGCGCCAGGTGATTTCAATATATTTGAGGGCGAGAGGAATAAAACCAAGAGTGGTGAGCAAAATGAAGAATGGAGTCTTGTCCCCGACGTTGCCGTAAAGAATGCCAGGGACGTAGTAAACCGAGGTCCCGATGTCACAAAAAACAACCGCCCACGCCAAAAACCAGTTCAGCTGCCTCGTTTGTCTCGTTGGTGGCATTCGCTGTTGGTGGAATTTATTTGAACGACGAGGTGTTTTGATCAGATGCGCTCGGACGGCGCTTGCAATCTTGTAATCGATCGACTTATGATGTTTTTAGTTTTGTATGTCCTTACCTGTACAATACTTTCAGAAGCTGGTCGAGAGTTGTCCTGACATTATTATTGCTGTGGATAGACGAGGCGTCATCACTTTTTACAACGACGGCGCCCGGCAGAACCTTGGTTTCACGCCCGCGGAGATCCTAGGTAAAAACGTCCTTGAGGTCTATCCCAGTCTCGGCGAAGCTCGCAGGGTGATGGCCGCTATGCGCGCCGCTGATGGCGAGGGGAAGGGCCGGATCCGTAATTTCGAGACGATTTTCAAAACCAAGAAAGGCGACGAGATACCTGTCGCCATTTCGGCCTCCATCATTTACGACGAGCAGGGACAAGAGACAGGCTCGATCGGTTTTGCAAAGGATATTCGGGAAATCAGAAGGCGAGACCAGTTGGTGACCTTAGCGGAAATTGCCATTGGAGTCTCACACGAGATCAACAACTCTCTCGAGGTGCTGGTCAATCAAGTCGAAATGCTACAGAGGTACGTCGGCCGCGTGGCAACCGACGAAGACTATATCGTCGAGTCAGAGCGGCTGGAATCGGTGGCGTCGCAGATCCGGAAAATCCAGAACATCACGGGACGCATCGCCCAGATGACGGACGAAGGAGAGTACGGAACCAAGGAATATCTCAACGGCAAACTGATGACCGATCTTCACGTGGAACCAGCGGACAAGGGTGTGGAACGCGTGAAGCCGGATGCCCGCTATCCGCTAAGCGGGTTGCGGATCCTGGTGGTGGACGACGACCCAGGGATATGTCAGTCGCTTAAGGACATTCTGGAAGAGGAGCGGTGTGAGGTTGAAACCGCGCCGTCGGGAGTGCACGCGATCGAGTACTTGGGCCGGCAACAATTTGATTTAGTCCTGAGCGATGTCGTCATGCCGGATATGGACGGTTACCAGCTTTACCAGGCCGTCAAGAGAACATTCCCAGGTCTGCCGGTCGTACTGATGACCGCGTTCAATTACGATAAAGACCACATCATTAAACGGAGTTGTCTGGAGGGTTTGCAGGGCGTCATTTTCAAAAAACCAGTCAACCCGGTTCTTCTCAAGAAACTACTTCTTCAGCAATGCCGCTCAGAAGCCGCCGGCAGGCTCCGAGAAATCAAAAGCTGAGTTAGCAGTACCCTTGATGAAGGAAGAGCATTATAACCAAGGTATGGAGCTTTTTGCCGAGGATCGGCTCGAAGAGGCGATCGCCGCGTACGAGCGTGCGCTTGAGGAAGATCCGAAATACGCGGATGCGCTTCACGCTTTAGCCATGACTTATGCGCATCAAGAAAGGCTTGACGAAGCCATCGAAATCGGCAAGAGGCTCATCGAGGCAGCGCCGGAGGACGAGTTGGCTTATACCAGTCTTTCAATCTTCTATCAGCAAAAGGGGATGATCGCCGAAGCTGAAAATGTTGCAGCCCAGGGCAGAACGCTGAGCTGGAAACGACAGCTTCAGGAAAAAAAATCCAACAAAGACTAGTTAAGAACCATGCCGTTTGAGCTTCTCAGCTATCGGTTCTTGCCTCAGCACGACTCCATTCCATCTTTACCGTTACTTTCCAAACAATGACCTCGATTCCTTTGGATTGCCTCCTTGGGTTCTTGAAGTTTGACTTTGGAGTAGATAAGTAAGATGGCGGCAGTTTCGTTGAGAACGCTCGAAGCTAACATTTCCCCGCGCGTCGATGGAGAACACAAACTAATGACTGGAGCAGGTCCGGTGGAAACGTTGGCCAGACTGCTGGCCGACGAAGCACGGGTTAACGAAAAAATTCGCGACACGGTTGCGGCCCTAACGCTTGTCAAAAAGCGGGTGTCCGAGGCCTTAGCCCATCATTATGTTGCGGTAAGGGAACCCAGAATTCAAATGCCGGAGGATCTCATGAGAGAAGAACAATCATACGAGAGACTACTTCAAGCGCTTCAGGACATGAAGAGCGAGATCGCAAAGCAGATACGGCCTGTGGAGGAGCAAATTATCCAAGCCAATGTGGACCACTTGCGCCAAACGTTCAGCCAAGAGAGCCGAAGACTCATCAAGTGCCTTGAGGAGATCGACGATAATATTCTCGCTTGCCGCCAATACCTGCAGGACTATGAGCGGATTCGATCCAGCCTTCACGGGCTGAACGAGAAGCTGTCCCAGCTTGGAGCGGAATCGATTCAGGTTCCCGACAGTCTGTCGAACTCGGACCTTGGGGAAATTGTCAGGGAGAGAATCGAGCATCTAAGAACTCAGGGGAAGGTCTAACAAACAAGCGTGGCGGTGTATCGACACGGCCTACAGGGAACGAACCGGGATTTTTATAGCTCGAACAAAAGCCATGACCTACCGTCCGTCAGGCGCTGAGTCTGGACACTTCCCAGCAATTGACAGTGGCGAGCTATGTCTTGCTATCCCTGAGCGCCCGCCATACCCGCTCGGGAGTCAATGGCAAATCCTTTATGCGCACACCGGTGGCGCGGGCGAAGGCGTTAGTGACCGAAGGGGCTATAGAGAGAAGTCCGCCCTCGCCCATTCCGCGCACACCGTACGGGCCAGGGCCATCGCCATTCTCCACCAACACCGTATGGAACTCTTCTGGCACATCGCTGAAAGTCGGCACACGGTAATCGACCAAATTCGGATTGAGCAGTTGCCCGCTCGCGTCGTACACCATCTGCTCGAAGAGGGTATGGCCGATGCCCATCATCGCTGCGCCTTCTTCCTGCCCAATGCAACCCTCAGGATGAATCGCTTTGCCGACGTCGGCCATTGAGATCAGCCGCTTGACTCGCACCTCACCGGTGTCTTCGTCGATTGCCAACTCCACCATTCCCATGCCAACCTCCCAGAAGACCGGCAACTGGTTGGCTGTGATATCGGGGCCAGTGTCGCCGTGGCCGATCAGTTCTCCGCCGGAACCTTTGCCGAAACGGTGGCCTAGCGCTTCTTTGAAGGTCAGGCGGGCTTCGCCCGAGATCAGAGCGCCGTCCTCCAGCTTGACTTGCTTCGGGAGAACATGAAAGGCCTGGGCAGCGATTTTGACTAATTGTCGTTTCAAATCTCGGGCCGCCTCCTGGACCGCCTTTCCCATGCACGTGGTCGAGCGACTAGAGCCCGTGGAGCTGTCGTACGGCGTAAACTTGGTGTCAGCACACAAGATTCGAATCTGATCGAGTGGCAGGGGCAGCTCTTCGCCTGCGATCTGAGACAACACCGTCCGCACTCCCTGTCCCATCTCCGTACTACCCGCAAGGATATTCACGACTCCGTCCGATTGAAGTCGCGCCACGGCAACGGACACCGGCGTTGCACCCGCATTGGTAACCGCGCATGCAAGTCCTACCGGTGCGGCCTTCTTCTTAGCCATTTTTTGCCAACGGCTCGCCTGGACGAGTTTCTTAAGGCCGGATGTGAGATTCGCGTCGATGCCTTTCAGTCCGGGCCGAAGCTGCTCGCCTTGCAGCAAAAGGTTCTTCACTCGGAGCTCCGCAGGATCGATGCCGAGGCGAGCTGCCGCGATGTCGATTTGTGATTCGCCCGCGAAGATCACTTGCGGTGCGCCGATGGCGCGAAACGAACCCGCCGAACCCGTATTCGTATAGACCGAATAGGCATTGGTGAGAATGTTAGGAATCCGATAGGGTCCCAGGACCCGGGTCGCCGCGCGGATCGTCACCTGCGGCCCATTGTCGTCGTAGGCTCCAGTATCCAGATAGATCTCGGCCTCGCGCGCAACTAGGGTTCCATCTTGTTTAAGACCGGTCTTGATCCTCACCTGTGCCGCATGGCGCCGCACGGTAAGCATGGAGTCGGCGACTGAATTGCACACGCGGACCGGTCTCCCGGCCTTGCGCGCAAGCGCCGCTACGAGTGGCTCAAATTTGGTGTAGGACTTGCTTCCGTAACCGCCGCCCAAATAAGCGAGCACGATCCGAACGCGAGACGTCGGTAGGCGAAATACTCTGGCCATATCGTTGCGCACCTGAAACGGGTGCTGCGCCGAGGACCAAATCGTGACTCCCTCTTCATTCCAGTGCGCGATCACCGCATGAGGTTCCATGGCGTAGTGATAGACCATGGGGAATGTAAAATGATCCTCGACGACTAAGTCGGATTGGGCGAAGCCTTCTTTCGCATTGCCGCGTTCGACCCGTTCGTGACTGCAGATGTTGTCGCTGCGATCTTCATGGATCAGTGGCGCACCCTTGGCGCGGGCCCCATCGATGCCAACCGCAGGGGGAAGTTCTTCATATTGCACGTCGATCAGCGACGTTGCTTCCTCCGCTGCAGCCAAGTCCGTCGCAGCCACGGCCGCCACCGGCTCGCCGACATAACGAACCTTGTTCATTGCGATGAGCGGACGGCCATTGTAGGTGGGCACGAGATCGCCGATATCCGCCGCCGTTAGCACCGCTATGACGCCCGGCAAAACCTCAGCCTTCGAAATATCAATCGAAACAATCCGCGCGTGAGGATAAGGGCTGCGCAGGATCTTGCCATCAAGCGTTCCCGGAACCTTTAAGTCGCCGAGGAATTTTGCTTTGCCTGTAACCTTTTCGATCCCATCAACTCGCGGCACACTGCGACCGACATATTTCAATTGTTGTTTTGACATTCATTCTCCGAGATTAAACGCGCGTCGAAAGTAACCAGGCACGAGTTACGCCAAAAGAAATCGTTCTGCCGGAAGCGCCTGCTGATAAAGCTCCAAGTTCGAAAAAACAAAAAGGGTGGCTGTTCTCCATAGCCACCCTTCGATAGTTCACCCGTGAAATTCGTCTTTAGCCCTCGATCACTTTCCTCCACTTTGCACGAACCTTATCACGAAGCTCAGGCGAAGACTCGGCAACCGGCGGGAACTCCTTCATCCACTCAAACGGGCGGCAAGCATCGATCACGGCGCGGGAGTTAAAGCCTTTTTTGCTCGGATGGATTCGCGGATCGAGGGGACCGCTCCAGCAACGTCGTAGGATCTCGATGGACTCCACTGGATCAGACCGGCTGGCCAAGGCCCAGAGGACGTCAAAAGTATTGGTTGGATCAATGTCTTCATCGACCACGACGACATACCGGCCGAGATACGCGCCAGCGTGGACCTGAGACGCAGTCAACATGGCCTGACGGGCATGCCCCGGGTAGCGCTGTTTGATCGAAATAATGTTGAGCAAGCGGCCTCCTCCGGCCTCATGACACCAGACGCCTTTCACGTCCGGGACACCCGCCTTTTCGACCTGTTCCCAAATCAACGCCGCCTTCACCATACACTTGGCTATCGAATAGTCCGACGGTGGACGACCGGGTCTGGCGCAGCAGAGAATCGGATCGTTGCGGTAGTAAACATTTTCCACACGCACCACGGGCTCAGGACGGCTCGAGCTGGCATAATAACCCGTCCATTCACCGAACGGTCCTTCGGTCTTTCGATCGGTCGGATCCATCCAGCCTTCGATAACTATTTCAGCGTTGGCCGCAAACGGCAGACCCGTCGCCTTTCCCTCGATGACTTCAATGGGCGCGCCTTTGAGACCGCCTGCGTAGTCGAATTCGGATACGCCGTAGTCGATCTCGTTGCCTGAAACCATGAAGAGCACCGGGTCCTGGCCAACGGAGATAACCACCGGACAGGGTTTGCCTCGCTCGAAGTACTTAGCACGCTGGATGCTGCCATGCTTTCCTGGCGATATGTAGAGTCCCATGCTCTTTTCGTCGTGGACCATGCCGCGATAAGCGCCGAAATTCACCCATCCTTCGTCGGGATCGCGGGTGATCACCAAGCAGGCCGTGCCAATAAAACGGCCGCCATCGAGCTCGTGCATGAACGGAACGGGAAACTTGAGCAGGTTGACATCCTTTCCGGAGTCCACGTTTTCAAGAATCGGCCCTTTGGTGACAACCTTGTGCTTAATGGGTTCGTGGGTCACGAGCTTTTGTCGGAAGGCTCGCACCAGGTCCAGGTTGGATAGCTCCATCGGCAAGCCCAAGTTCAACGCCATGCGTTTAAACGAAGCATTCTGAGCAAATAGAGTTCGATAACCTTTTGGGTATCCCGGCACATTATCAAAGAGAACCGCCGGGACGACACCGCTTTTAGACTCGCGAGACAGGAGCTCCGCGAGCGTTCCCATTTCCAGATTCCAATCGACGCCATCGACTTTCTTCAACTCGCCAAAACTGTCGACAATCTCGAGCCAGTCACGCAGGTCTGTGTATTTCGGCGTTTTGCCCGCCTTCATGTCCTCCTCAGCGAGCTTCCGGGCTTCTAGTGCCGTCATAGGCAATCCTCCTTAGATCCACAGGATGAGTTATCTTAGTCCCCCAACATCGATTCATCAACACCTTCCGTATCATCCGCCGGCAATCCATTACAACTCTTTGGATCCAGATGCAGGTAAACCTTTTCCCCGGTACTAATGCTCTGGAAGGGGTGAGTATGGACGGCCAAAAGATCGTCCCCCACCGCAATCTTGCAGTGATAGGCGTCGCCCATAAATATCGCCTCCTTAACTGTTCCTTCGACCACATTGTCTAACGACGGAGGCCGCTCTTTGTGCACTGGGATATTTTCCGGCCGTATCGAAATAATGGCTGCCTGATTTTTTTTCAAACCAGGTGCCGGTATGAAACTCAACACCCCTTTTTTGGTTTCCATCTTTCCAGGTCTGGAATCTCCGTCTACTTCTAGCACTTTGCCTTCAATCAGATTGGTAAGTCCCAAAAAGGTAGCTGTAAACCTTCTCTTGGGACGAGTGTAAAGCTCATGAGGTGAACCTATTTCGATGAGTCTGCCACCGTGCATGACGGCGATTTGATCCGAGATGGCCAAGGCTTCAGCTTGATCGTGAGTGACGAAGATCGTGGTAATATGGGTCCGTCTCTGCAGGGACTTGATTTCGGATCTCATTTGCACGCGCAGCTTGGCGTCGAGGTTACTCAGCGGCTCGTCCAGAAGCATGACCTTGGGCTCATTGATGAGGGCGCGGGCGAAGGCCACACGCTGCTGCTGACCGCCGGAAAGTTTTGGGGCAGGGCGATCTTCCAGTCCATCCAGACCGACGATCTTGAGCACGTCCCCTACCCTCTTTTTGATTTCCACTTTGGGACGCCGTTGGATCGTCAGCGGATAGGCGACATTTTCCGCCACCGTCATGTGCGGCCAGATCGCGTAGGATTGAAAAACCATCCCGATAGGACGCTTGTTAGTTGGGATATAGACCCGCTCGCCGGAGGCGAAGACGGTCTGGCCGCCGATACTAATCCTACCGCCTTCAGGTCGCTCCAGACCGGCGACACATCGAAGCGTTGTGGTTTTGCCACATCCGCTCGGCCCAAGGAAGGTGTAAAGCGAGCCCTCAGGAATATGGAGTGTTACTCCCTTTAGGACGTGCACTCGTTCTTTGTCTTCGCCGAAATATTTTTCCAACGACTCGATTTGAACCATGTGTTTCTTCTCTGTCATTCGGCCTCCCGAGTCCGTGAGCTCGTTTGCTTGATCTGCAACGCGGCGCTATTCCGCTATTCCGACCTTCGCGCCCAGCATTCTTGCGACGTAAGCCATCGTAACCAGCAAGAGAACCATCAATACACCCAAAGCACAAACGTAGGTGTATTGTCCGCCTTCCCACAAGTCAAACGCCATAATGGACAACACCGTGCTGTTGTACGAGTAAAGCAAGATCGAGGTGGACAGTTCCCGCAAGGCGATGATGCTGATATAGATCCAACCCGCGGTAAAGCCAGGCATGAGCAACGGCAAGATGACTTTCCTGAAGGTCTGAAACCAAGTGCCGCCGGCCGTCAGGGA
>OCZV010000839.1_pt1 | contig 11031 bp, 6 predicted proteins | sample 1539051 | NCBI WGS metagenome assembly OCZV01 (sample SAMEA3113581, study PRJEB22503) | soil metagenome
ACATCCCCGCAGGGGTCGCCGACCTGGTCATCCTGGTCGACGATGCTAGTCCTGACAACACTGCCGAGCTCGCACGGGAGCTCGGGATCCGCGTCTACGTCCATTCCGAGAATCGCGGCTACGGGGGCAACCAGAAGACCTGCTACGCGCGAGCGCTCGAGGAAGGGGCGGACGTCGTCGTCCTCCTCCATCCGGACTACCAGTACGACCCGAAGGCGGTCCCTCTCCTCGTCGCCCCCATCCTCGCGGGCCACGCCGACATGACGTTCGGGTCCCGCTTCGCCGGGCTGAGCGATCCGCTGGGCGGCGGCATGCCGATGTACCGCTTCCTCGGCAACCGACTCACGACGACGCTCGAGAACCTCATGCTGGGCTCGCGCTTCACCGACATGCACAGCGGCATGCGCGCCTACACGCGCGACTGCCTCCTCTCCCTTCCGTTCCTCCGCTACAGCGACGGCTTCAGCTTCGACTCGCAGCTCCTCGTCGACGCGGTGACCGGAGGGCAGCGCGTCGTGGAGGTGCCGATCCCGACGCGGTACACCCAGGAGTCGTCCTCGATCTCGGTCGCCCGCTCGCTCGAGTACGTGGCGCACAGCCTCGCCTATTGCGCTCGTCAGGCAGCGGCGCGCGGACGGCGCGGCCACCGCTCGCCGCTCGGGTCGCCTCCTCCGGCGAGGCCGAGGGCAGACGGGCCGAAGGTGGCGCGCCGCTGCGTCGCCTGCGGGGCCGAGGAGCAGGTGCTCCTCTACCCGGCCAACGTCAGCGGGGACGCGCCTCCGAGCGAGTTCCGCTGCACGGCCGGCGAGCTCGCGCAGCACGACGACATCGTCGAATGCGCGCGCTGCGGGATGGTCAGCTCGGTGCCGACGCTCACGAGCGAGGAGATTCGCGACCGCTACGCCGACGTCGTCGACGAGGACTACCTCGGCGAGGAAGAGGGCCGGAGGGAGCTCTTCGAGTGGGTCCTGCGCATGATGAGGAGCTACCACGTGGGCGGCGACCGCCTGCTCGAGATCGGGTCGAACGTGGGCCTCTTCCTCCACACGGCGGGAACGGCGGGCTGGCGCGCGCGGGGGATCGAGCCGTCGAAGTGGGCCGTGGAGTTCGGCCGCGAGCGCTTCTCGGTCGATCTCGACCAGAAGACGCTGGAGCAGCTGGACGATCCCCCCGGGAGTGCGGACGCGATCGTGCTCCTGGACGTCTTCGAGCACGTCGTGGACCCGCTCGACGCCCTCCGGCGGCTGCGGCCGCTGCTCGAGGACGAAGGCTTGCTAGTGCTCTCGACGGTCAACGTCGCCGGGCTCAACGCGCGCCTGCGAGGCGAGCGGTGGCCCTGGCTGATCCGTCCGCATCTCCACTACTTCACCCCCTCGACCCTGCACTCGCTGCTGCGCGACGCCGGCTTCCGGATGGTCGAGTGGTCGCTCGTGCCCCGCTCGTTCCACCTCTCCTACGTGGCCAACCGGGCCAGGTCGAACCTCGGCCTCCTGGGCGAGGCCTCAGCGCGGCTTTCGGAGCTCGTCGACCTCAAGGTGCCGGTCGGCTGGCTGGGCGACGTCGTCCTGGTCGTCGCCCGTCCCTCCCGAGTCCCTGCGGACGCCGACGCCGGCGCGAGGGGTCTCGCCGAGAGCGCGGCGGGAGACGTGCCCGTCCTCGCGCCGCTTGCGGCCTCTCGCCCGGGCGACGGCGCCGCGGTAGACGTTCAGGACGACTAGGCCCGTCGCGATGAACGGCAGGACGTTCACCGCGTGGACGACGAGCGCGTACGACAGCGCGTCCGCGCGGCCGACGCCGTAGGCGGTAACCGCGACGACGGCCGCCCCCTCGAACACGCCGAGGGCGGCCGGCCCCGACGGCAGGATCAGGGAGAGCCCCGTCGCGACGACGGCCAGGAGGCCGGCGGTGGGCCCGAGCCCGAGGTCGAAGCCGAGCATGACGAGCCAGAACGACACCGCCAGGAGGAGCCAGGAGACGACCGTCCACCCGAAGGCGACGAGGCCGAGGCGCGCGCTGCGCAGCCCGATGAGGCCGTGCGTCAGGTTGCGCGCGAGCGCCTCGACCCGCTCCGGGAAGAGGAACGGGAGCCGGCCGAGGGGACGCACCGCGAAGAGGAGCGGACGCTCGCCGTAGACCCGGAGGACGACGACCGCGCCGGCCAGGAGGAGCAGGAGCGCGATCGCCAGAGGGCCGGCGACGTGCAGCCAGGTCACCTCCGGGAACCAGGGAAGCCCGACGAAGAAGAGCAGGAGGAGCGCGAGGACGTCGAAGAAGCGCTCGATCACGACTGTGCCGGCCGCCTCCGCGCGCGACCGGCCGCCGAGGGCGTGCAGCGCCAGGATCCGGGCGGCGTCGCCGGCACGCAGCGGCAGGACGTTGTTGAAGAACTGGCCGACCAGGAGAGCCTGCGTCGTGGGCCAGAGCGCGGGCCTCGTACGAGGGGAGAAGAGCAGGCGCCAGCGGAGCGCGCGGATGAAGAAGGCGAGGGCGAGCGTCGCAAGCGCGGGAACGAGCCACCAGTAGTTGCTCCCGCGAAGCGACTCGGCGAGCTCGTCGAGCTCGACGTCGCGCACGGCCAGGTAGGCGAAGCCGACGGTGACGACGATCGCGAGAGCCGCGTAGCCGTGCCGGGCGCGGTACAGGCGGCGCACTCGGGTCACCGCCGCGCGTCCGACGCGACGCAGCCGAGGCTGTAGAGCGTGAAGCTCCTGTTCCCCCAGGCCTCGCACCTCGCCGGAAGGCGCTCCGCGGCGGGCGCCTGGTCGGCGCTGAGCAGCCGCCGGACCTCCACGGTGAAGGGCGCCAGGCCGCGCCAGGGACGCACGCTCGGGGAGCTTCGTACGAGCAAGTAGTGGGCCCCGTACCGCGCTCTCAGGTCGACGACGGCGGCCGGGGAGGGACCGTACAGAGCATCCACCGTGCGGAACATGCGGTCGCGGATGATCGCAAGGAACTCGCGCTCCCACGGCTGGTAGAGCTTCGTGGAGATCAGCACCGGGCGGCGAGCGGCGATCGGGACGCAGTTCAGCCTGCCCGGCTCGCCGGCGACGATCGTGTCCTCCGGCAGCGTGCGCAGGTAGCGGTAGAGCCCGTCGTCCCGGCACGCCGCCGCCCCGGGGCTCTCCCCGCCGCCCGCGAAGGTCACCTCCGCGGCCAGCAGCGCGCCCGCGACGAGCGCCGCGGCGGCGGCCCCTGCACGGAGTCTCCTCCGGTGGTCGGCTCGCCCGACGAGGACGGCCGCGAGCAGGAGCCCGACGAGGAGCCCTGCGACCAGGTGCCACCGGGCGTCTTCCAGCCACAAGCCGAAGCGCGACCACGAGAGCTGCGGCCCGAGCGGGAACACGGTGAGCGCCAGGAGAGCGAGCGCGAGCGGCAGCGCCGCGGTCGCGAGCACCAACAGGCGAGCTCGCGCCGCCCAGGCTTCGAGCGTCGGCCGGAGCGCTATCCCGATCACGATGCAGAAGAAGGGGAGGAGCGAGTACGTGTACCGGTGCGGGAGATAGAGGCGGAAGAGGAGCGCGTGCGCCGCTGCGAAGAGCGCGAGCGCTGCGATCGGCATGCACCACACCTCCCAGCGGAGGAGAGTCCCGTTGCGAGGGCGGACGACGAGGAGGAAGAGCGCCGCGACGGCGAGGAGGGAGCCGGGCGCCCCCAGGAAGAACCCGCTGTAGTTCTGCGTCAGGAAGTCCAGGGTCGAGTCGAGGAAGAAGTGCATCTGGCCGTCCGGCCCGAACTCCGGGTAGCTGCGCGCCTCCTCCTCCGAGACCAGAGGGTGGTAGCCGGACACGACGCGCGTCGTCAGGGCCACGACCGCGAACCCCGCCACACCGGCGCCCGCCCACACCGCCCGCGTCCGGTCCACGAAGAGCCGCTGCGTCCGGTCGAGGGCCGCGAGCACCACGATCGCCAGCGCGACCAGCGCTGCGGGCGGATACAGGAGCAGGCCGACCGCCGGGACGAGTGCAGCCGCGAGATTCCTCCGGCGCAGGAGCAGGAAGACGGCCAGGAGGACGATCGGCTGCGCGAAGGCACGCGGATGGCCGCCGCTGAAGCGGTGGATCTCCCAGGGGACGAGGAAGAGGGCCGCGGCGATCCAGGCCGCCGGCCGCCAGGCGACGTGGTCGCGCACGATCCGGTAGACGAGCCAGACGGCGAGCGGCTGGAGCACGAGGGGGAGGAGCTCTCCGAACAGCACCGGGTCGACGACGTGGCTCGCCAGCCAGTAGAGGAGCCGGAAGCCGGCGGGGCTGTAGCCCGTATCGAGGAGCGCGTTCGTGAGCGGGTCGTCGAACAGGCCGGGATCCTGGAACCTCCGCATCCAGTACTCGTGGATCTGCGCGTCCGTCTGGAAGACCTGCGAGTCGGCGAGGATCCGCCACTCGGCGTGGAGGGTGGCGAGCGCGGCGAGGACGACGACGGTCGCGTCCTCGAGCCAGCTCCGCGGCCAGGCCCGGAGGAGTCGCGAGCGCCCCTCGGGGGCAGGGAGGCCGCGCCGGACCGGCGTCTCGGCGGTCTTCGTGGGAGCCGTCTGGAAGGGCAAATCCGTTGCACAATACGCGCGTCGGTAGACTCCGCCGCCGGTGCGGAGGGCGCTCATCACCGGTGGCGCCGGGTTCATCGGCTCGGCGCTCGTGCGGCTGCTCGAAGAGCGGGGCTACGGCGTTCGGGTCTACGACAACCTCTCCACGGGAAGCGCGGAGCTCCTGGCCGGCACCGATGCCGAGCTCGTCCAGGACGACGTCCGCGACGTGGACGCGCTCACGCGCGCCGCGCGCGGCTGCGAGGTCGTCTTCCATCTCGCCGCGGGCACGGGCGTCCTTCCCTCGGTCGAGGATCCATTCGCCGATTTCGACCTGAACGCGCGCGGGACGCTCGCCGCGCTCTGGGCCGCCCGGAAAGCGGGCGCCGGCCGCGTCGTCTTCTCCTCGTCGAACGCGCCGCTTGGCGCGGGCGCCTATCCCGCGAGCGAGGAGAAGCCCGTGGCTCCGCTCTCCCCTTACGGGGCGAGCAAGGCCACCGGCGAGGCGTACTGCTCCGCCTTCCACGGCGCGTACGGCCTCGACGCCGTCGCCGTGCGCTTCTCGAACGCCTACGGGCCCCGGTCGGCCCACAAGGGGAACGTCATCCCGCTCTTCATCCGCCGCCTCCTCGACGGGGACGAGCTCGTGATCTACGGCGACGGCACGCAGACGCGCGACTTCGTCTTCGTAACCGATCTTGCGGACGGCCTGCTCCGCGCGGCCGAGGCCGACGGGGTGGGCGGCGAGATCTTCCAGCTCGCGAGCGGCGTCGAGACGAGCGTGAACGAGCTCGTCTCGCTCCTCGGCGACATCGCCGGCCGCGAGCCGGCGGTCCGCCGGGAGCCGCCGCGCGCCGGTGAGATCCTGCGGAACTACTCGCTCGTCGAGAAGGCCCGAGAGCGGCTCGGCTTCGCACCCGCCGTGTCGCTCGGGGACGGCCTCCGCCGTACGTACGAGTGGTTCTCGAGCTCCTACGCCGCAGAGCCGCGGCCGGAGCCTCGACCTCTGTAGCCGAACGCGCAATCATCGAGGGGGGCTCGCGTGAGGACCGCCGTCGTCACCCTTCTACTGGCGCTCGTGTTCGCCTGCTCGGCGTACGGGCAGCCGAACGTGATCCTCATCGTCACGGACGATCAGCGGTGGGACACCCTCGCCCGCATGCCGACCGTGCGGGCGGAGCTCCAGGCGAAGGGCGTCACGTTCTCGAACGCCTTCGTCGTCAACCCGCTCTGCTGTCCCTCGCGGGCGGCGATCCTCACCGGAATGTATTCGCACAGGAACGGCGTGTGGGACAACCGCGGGGCGCATGGCTTCCCTCGCTTCGAGGACGGCGCGACGCTCCCCGTCTGGCTGGACTCGGTCGGCTACGAGACGATCCTGATCGGAAAGTACCTGAACGGCTACTGGCCCCCCTTCGCCCAGGCGACCTACGTGCCGCCCGGCTGGGACCGCTGGTTCGCCAACTGGCGTCACCCGCAGCACTACTTCGACTACCGGATGACGGATGGGACGAATGTGCATGCCTTCGGCTCCGATCCGGCGGATTACGCGACCGACGTCCTTGCCGCCGAGGCGATCAGGTTCATTCGGAACGTGGGCCGCGAGCCGTTCTTCCTGTACTGGGCGCCGAAGGCGCCGCACATCACGAACGTCCATCAGTCGCGGTTCTCGACCGACCCGGCCCCGCGCCACGTCGACCGCTTCGCCGGGCTGGGACGCTGGCGCGCGCCGAACGTGAACGAGCGCGACGTCACCGACAAGCCCGGGTGGATAAGGAAACGCTCCCGGTTCGCCGCGGCCGACCTCGCCGAGCTGCGCGAAGAGCAGCTCGAGTCCCTCCTCGCCGTCGACGAGGCGATCGCCGGGATGCTGGCGGCGCTCGAGGAGAGGGGCAAGCTCTCCAACACGCTGATCGCCTTCACCTCCGACAACGGGTGGACGTGGGGCGAGCACCGCTGGATCAACAAGGTCGTCCCCTACGAGGAGTCGATTCGCGTGCCGTTGGTCGTCCGCTACGACCGGCTCGGCCTCCCCGCCCGCACCGAGCGGCGGCTCGCGCTGAACGTCGACCTGGCCCCCACGATCGCGGAGGCGGCCGGCCTCGAGGTGGAAGGAGTGGAAGGCCGCAGCCTCATCCCCCTCCTGGCCGGGAGCCCGAGCGGGTGGCGGCGATCGTTCCTGTTCGAGCAGGGTGGAGCCGCCGGCGTGCCCGCCTACTGCGCCTTTCGCGGCCTGCGGTGGAAGTACGTGCAGTACGAGAATGGTGTGGAAGAGCTCTACAACCTGGGCCGTGACCCGTACGAGCTTCGCAACTTGCGCCCTGTCAGATGGCGGACGCCTCTGGTGATGCGCTACCGCCTCCGGGTGCGGCGCTCCGACTGCCGGCCGCCGGGCTTCGGCCGGCCGTTGGCGCTCTGCTCCCGCTTCGGCAGCAGGGGCCGCGACCGGATCCACGGCAGCCGCCGGCGCGACTGGATCTGCGCCCGCGCCGGCGGGGACTGGATCGACGTGCGCCGGGGTCGCCTCGACGTCGTCCGCTGCGGCCCCGGTTTCGACCGCGTGCGCGCAGACCGTCGCGACCGGCTCCACGACTGCGAGCGGGTGACTCGCCGCGCCTAGCGGAGCCAGGCGCGCACCAGCGCGTTGGCGAAGCCGAGGCCGTAGCGGAAGTGAGGCGGCTTCTTCGACGCGCCCGAGATCCGGGTTGCCACGGTGACCGGAACCTCGCGCATGCTGAGCTTCCGCTTCGAGGCCTCGACGATGAACTCGGAGTTGTGGAACTGGTCCTGGCGGAACTCGAGGTCGCGCAAGGCCTCGGTGCGGACGGCGCGATAGCCGCACGCGGGATCGGTTATCCGGCGGGCCGTGAGCAGTGAGAGGAGCGCGGCGAAGATCTTGATCCCGAGGGCGCGCGCAGCGTGCGCGGGATCCGCCGCGCCGAGAACGCGGGAGCCGTTCACGACGTCGGCGTCCCCGTCGAGGATCGGCTGGACGAGGCGGGGGAGCTCGGCCGGCCGGTGCTGCCCGTCCGCGTCCATGGTGACGACGAGCCGCGCGCCGGTCGCCAGCGCGAGGCGGTAGCCCGTGCGGAGCGCCGCACCCTGGCCGCGGTTCAGCGGCAGGTGCACCGCCGCCGCCCCGGCCGCGCGCGCGAGCTCCGCCGTGTCGTCCGCCGAGCCGTCGTCGACCACGATCGGGCGCAGGGGAAGCTCGCTCACGTCCGCCGGCAGCGATGCGAGCACCTGCGTGATGTGCCCAGCCTCGTTGTAGGCCGGGATCACGAGCGCGATCGCGCCGTTGTACTGCTCGAGGTCCGTCGTGGCGCGAAACTCGTTCAGCGCCAGGTTCTCGATCAGCTGCGTCAGGTCCCGGCGCGTGCGCTCCTGCCGAGCCGCCACCAGGTACGAGAAGACGTACAGAACGGCCACGGCGATGACCGTCGCCCCGACGATCCTCCCGCGGCCGCCCTCCTCGAACGAGAGCTGGTCCAGGAACCAGGAGAAGACCGCCGGCTCGAGCGAGACGACGAGCAGCGGGACGACGAACACGAGGATCCGCAGGAGCAGGTCGCCGTTGCCGATCCTGCGGCGGCGATAGGCCCAGACCGCCACCACCGCGAAGGCGAGCGCGGCCACGAGGCCGGCGCTGCGAAGCGGGGTGAGATCCATCGGGTCAGCTCGTCGGCTTCGCGAGCGGAGCGGGCCGCCACTGCGTGACCGGATCGATCACGTCCACCAGGACGCGATCCTTGTAGCGCCGGATGACCTCGAGCATCGACTCGATCAACGTCTCGGAGAGCATCGTCGGCTGGAGGCCGAGCGAGAGGAGCTTGGTGTGGGTCGGGTTGTAGTAGTGCTCCTCCATCTCGAGACGGGGGTTCGTGACGTGGTCGACCTGCACCTCGATCCCGAGCTCGCCGCCCGCATGGCGGACCTTCTCTGCGAGGTCCGCGACGTTGAACGTCTCCGTGAACTGGTTGAAGACGCGGTATTCCCCGGCCGCGGGCGGGTTCGCCGCCGTGAGCTCGACGCACTGGAGGGTGTCCACGATGTTGAGGAATCCGCGGGTCTGACCGCCCTTGCCGTACACGGTCAGCGGGTGGCCGATCACGGCCTGCACGGCGAAGCGGTTGAGCGCGGTCCCGAACAGCTCGTCGTAGTCGAAGCGGGTGAGGAGGCGCTCGTCGAGCCGGGTCTCCGGAGTCTCGATCCCGTAGACGACGCCCTGGTTCAGATCGGTCGCCCGGAGCCCCCACACCCGGCAGGCGAAGTGGATGTTGTGACTGTCGTGGACCTTGGAGAGGTGGTAGAGCGAGCCGGGCAGCTTCGGGAACGGCAGGGTGTCTCGCCGGCCCTTGTGCTCGATCTCGATGAACCCCTCCTCGATGTCGATGTTGGGCGTTCCGTATTCGCCCATCGTCCCGAGCTTGACGAGATGCGCCTCGGGCGCGTGCTCGCGCATCGCCCAGAGAAGCTTCAGCGAGCCGATGACGTTGTTCCTCTGCGTCACGACCGCGTGGTCGACGCTCTTCATCGACCAGGGAGCGCTCGGCTGCTCGCCGTAGTGCACGATGGCGTGGGGCTCGAAGTCGGCGACGACCTCCTCCACGAACGTGCCCTCGGCGATGTCGCCGACGTACGAGTCGATCCGCTTTCCCGCCACCTCGCGCCACGCGTCGATGCGCTCGTCGAGCCCTGCGATCGGAGTCAGCGAATGCGAGCCGGCCTCCTCGACCCACCGGCGGCGCGCAAAGTTGTCCACAACCGCGACGTCGTGTCCTCGACCGGAGAAGCGCATGGCCGTGGGCCAGCCGAGGTAGCCGTCGCCGCCGAGGATCAGGATTCGCATTCGTCGTCCTCCGTCCGTCGTGTCATTTTTCGGGCGCGACGATAGCAGCCACATCAGAGCGGGCAGCGTCCCGGCTGCTCGCCTGCCCGGGAGGCGGCCTCCGCGCCGACCGCGAAGATGGTGACCCAGCGGCCGCGGAAAACCGGTTGCACCTCGGGCAGCATCCCGACTGACTCCGCGTCGTCCGGCTCCGGGGCGCGCCCGCTGTGCGTCCCGATCCGGACGCCCGGCTCGACGACCACGATGTAGTCGATCCGCTGGCGCGACAGGAAGGCACGGTTGGCCTCCGGATCGTCGAAGAAGTCGTTCGCTCCGAGCAGGATGGGCAGGACGCGCTCCATCACCTGCGGGCGCAGGAAAGGCGCCATCCCCTCCGTGACGGCAGGCCGCCCCGTCGTCGCCTCCCACGACCCCGCCGTCCGCCAGTTGACGAGCATGCGGGACTCGCACGGGACGACCTGCCGCACGCGCTCGATGACGGCCAGGCCCGCGTCGGTCCGCTCCTTGGCCCCGTGAGGCGGGATACGAGCGTAGGCGGCGCCGACCGCCAGCACGCCGACGGTCAACGCAAGGAGCGCCGGGACGAGGCGACTTCGGCTGAGGAGCGGCCTCGTGACCGCCTGGAGCAGCGCCGGCACGAGGAGAGCCGGCAGGAGGACGGAGTACTCGTTCAGGCGGCGCGGGCCGAAGTCGCCGGGCACCTGCGTCTCGTAGCGGTAGCTGAAGAAGAGCGAGATGGCCAGGGTCGCGCCGGCCAGCCCCCATACGGCTGCGGCCAGGGGCAAGAACGAGCGTACGCGGAGGACCAGGACGACCGTGGCGGCGGCGAGCAGGCCCAGCACGAGCACGCCGGTTCGAGCCCGACCCGCGTGATCGATCAGCGCGGAGGCGTAGCGCGCGACGATCTGTCTCGGCCCGATGAGGAAGTGGCCCTCAGGACGGGGCGGAGGAGGCCTGAGCTCTCCCCGGGTGAAGGAGCGCGTCGCGTCGACGTCGGGCGGGAAGCCTGAAAGCGCGCCGCCGCTGGCCGCGCGCTGGAAGCCGAGGTCGCCGCCGCTCAGCCCGAGGATGCCCAGGTAGCAGACGGCGCCCGCTGCGACGGCGGCGGCTCCGCCCTTGAGGACTCGCCGCAGCGCGGGTCGTTCCATCGCGACCGAGCCCACGGCGTAGAAGAGGAGCATTACGCCGGCGACGAGCGCGGGAATCCCGTGAGTCAGCGCGGCGAAGGCGAAAGACACGCCGGCGACGACGAAGACCCGCCAGCTCGAGCGCGTGCGCACGGCATAGACGCCGACGAGGAGCGCGTAGAGGGCGACCATGCGCCCGACGTCCTCGGCCGAGTACCACTTGAGATGGTTCGCGATCGCGTCGGAGAGCGGCAGGCTCTGCGGCACGAGCATGGAGAGGGCGGGCACGAGCGGCGCGAACACGCCCAGACCGAGCTCCCGGCCGAGAGCCAGGAGCGCTGCCGCCATGCCGATTGCGGCGACGGCGAGGATGCCGTGCATGGGCGGAAGCGGATCCGCCCCGAGCAGGAACGAGACGCCGCCCTCGAAGGCGTTCAGGACCACCTTGCTGACCGTGGTCGGGATCTCGATGCCCCAGTGCTCCGTCTCGGCCGGGACGTGGCCTGCCGCGGCCACCTCGAGCCCGTCGGCCCAGT
>OCZV010000840.1_pt1 | contig 11000 bp, 15 predicted proteins | sample 1539051 | NCBI WGS metagenome assembly OCZV01 (sample SAMEA3113581, study PRJEB22503) | soil metagenome
CAAAAGCGTGGCACCGACAACCGATAGATCCTAAAAGGCGGTGCATAAACACCAGAACGAAAGCGCCGCCGAGGGTCGGGAAAAACGCTGCGTTGCCATTGATCGCGCGCGCCAAGGCGGATGCAAGCACGACAAGGAGAACCGCGTCGAACGCGGTTTTCTCCGCAAGCGATCGTTTAGTTCCCAGTCGAATCATCGCCAGCGCAGCGACCATGACGATGACTCCACGCAGCGAAATTTGAATAAACGTTAGATTTTTCGGTTCGGCCGCTAGGCCCAACAGCGATTCTAAGAAATCCCAAAATGTGTTCATAATTCCCTTTCTATTTGAGCTCCATGGTTAGCCGCAGCCGCGGAGTAGAAGAATCACCAAACCCACGATAAAGATTCCCAGGAGCCAAAGAAAGATGGATGCAATCCGGTCCGAGCGTTTGAGTTTCCCCTTCGGTTGCATACGAATTTTCCTTTGACCAATCGTGAAGCACCAAAAGTGTTGCGTCTCTTCTGGGCGCATTCCGGCGGCGGCGGCGGGAGGATCTCCACCCTTCCGCTCCAATAGCACCTGCAATCACTCCTTTGCCGGGCTCAGCCGACGGCTATTCAGATAGATTCCCTCAAGCCGCCCCCTTTGCAGCGTCCCGAAGATTTCTGATCCGATCATGCGCGCTTTTGATCTCGCTGTACTGACGCGAAACGATATCACGCACAGATGCCGAAAGATCATCGCGCATCGCCTTTTCGAACGCTTCCACAGCCGCGTCTTCGCCGCGCTCGCACTCGGCAAGGATAGCGCTCTCCTCTTTGCTGGTGATAGCGGATTTTAAGTTGATCCAACCGCGGTGCATTGCACCGGCGGCACTCCCGCCTGTTTCCGGCTCGGCTTCGCCAACGCTTCTGGCCTCCGTCTGCAGCTCGCTCGCAAAGCGGGATCGCTGTTGCGAATACTCGGTGAAAAGCGATTTGAGTTGCGGATTGTTCACGGCATCTGCCGCTTCCTTGAAGCCTTTCTGACCATCTTTAAGGGTCTCGATCAGGTTATTGATTGTTGAGATAATTTCTTTTTGATCTGCCATATACCTTTTAATCGCACTTCGCAGGCGGCTGGATTTGGAAATTTTTCCCTCGGCGAACCTTCAACCAATTTAGCGGGCGTCGCCTTTTGGAAACATGACTCGTTGCGGCTCGGCATTGAGAGCAGCCAGTAATTTGGGAATCAAGCGTGTTTTGACCGAGCCCGCTTCACGCGGCGAGACGACGTAACGCACAATCGCGTCGATCCAGGTTACTTGATCGACGCGAAAAATGACTCGGGGACGTGCACGAACTTCAAGCTCGTCAACTGGCGTACGAGCCAGCAGTTGCCGGAAAACTTCGACTCGTTTCATCATTTCTTCGCCGAGCTCTTTCTCGACAATCTGCTGCATCGTCTCGGCCACAAATTTCAAATCACTCTGATAGGCGATCTGAAATTTGATTTCATTCCAGATGTAAGGAAACAGCGGCCAGGAGTAATTCCAAACAATCTCATCAAGCACTTTCTCATTAGGAAATTTGATGAGACGGCCACTCGGATGATCGCCGGAGATGTATTGTCCACCGAATTCCCACAGCGTCGTATCGAGATAACCGACATCGATGACGTCGCCGGTCGCGTCGTCTATTTTGATCCGATCACCGACGCGATAGGGCTGGCGAACCAGGATATATATCCAGGCGATGAAACTTTTCATCGGTGTTTGTACAGCCAGGCCAATGATGATTGATCCGACGCCGAGCGCAGCAACTGCAGCATACCAGTTGACAAAAATTATCGAGATAACAACGAGCGCGATAATCAGGGCAACAACGAGATGCACCACTCGCTGGAGCGTGAAACGAGTGGAAGCATCTTCGATGCGACCGAGGGCATACACGGAAGCAGCTTTCGCAATTGCGACCACGATCACGATCAGTGCTGCCCCCCGCACAATTCGCCGAAGGACTTCAACCCTTGGTTGCGGCAGCGGAATCAGTCTTGCGCCGAGCACAAGATAGAGGACAACGCATCCGGCGAGGATTAGAGCGTATGCAACAAACCAGAATTTATCTCTTCCGCGCGCTTTAACCCTTTGGCGGGCTTTTTCACCAGTAGCGCGCTCAAGCTCTTTGCGAACTTCAGGCTTTTCTGAGATTGCTTCAGCGGTCTCAGGCATCACTAATTGATTCGCAAGAGCAGGCCGAACTGATCGCTGGCCATGAGTGGCGAGAAAATTCCGCGAAAGTGAAGTTCGCCAGCGGAAACGGCTAATTTTGTTTCCGGGCGCGAATTAATCCTGCGATGACAACAATTCCGTTTTGGATCGACAGCGCGCCGATTCAACGATTCCTGGCCCTCCGAAAAAACGTAAACGTTGATGTTCTTGTGATCGGTGCGGGCATCACCGGTATCACGGCCGCGTATATGTTGACGAAAGCCGGATTAAGCGTCGCGCTGATTGAGCGCGAGCGCGTGGCCTCGATCGACACTGGCCACACAACCGCTCACCTCACGTATGTCACCGATGTCGGGATACAGGAATTGGCACACAACTTTGGCAATGATCATGCGCAGGCCGCATGGGACGCGGGTGCGGCAGCGATCGACGAGATCGAAAGAATTGTCCAGGAGGAAGGGATCGAGTGCGAGTTTACCCGCGTCCCAGGCCACCTGCATGTCTGCGTAGAAGATTTTTCCGAAAAGGAAATTTCCTCGCTCAAAAAAGAAGCCGGACTCGCTGCAAAACTTGGATTCGACGCAATCTATCTGGCGCGCGTTCCGTACTTCAGCGTTCCGGGCGTGCGTTTTCCCAATCAGGCAAAGTTTCACCCGAGAAAATATCTTCGAGCTTTGGTTATGAAAATTCCCGGTAACGGTTCGCACGTTTTTGAGAAAAGCGCCGTGACCGAGTTCGACGCGGAAAAACGCCGCGCAAAAGTGAATGGTCACTGGATCGGGTTTGATCGTGTGGTCATGGCGACAAACAATCCGCTCGTTGGTCTGGCCAGCATTACCAGCGCAACGCTGTTGCAGACGAAGCTCTCCCTTTACACGAGTTACGCGCTCGGTGCCCGCGTCCCGTCGGGAACGATTCCAGAGGCCCTGTTCTGGGATACGCGGGAACCTTATGATTATCTGCGCCTCGATCACCATCCCGGCTTCGACTACGTCGTTTACGGCGGCGAAGATCATAAAACCGGGCAAAAGAGGAAGACGCAAAAGGCTTATGCTCGATTGCTGGCGAGATTGAAAAAGATCATCGCCGATGCACAAGTTGATCATCGCTGGTCAGGCCAGATCATCTCCACTCCTGACGGCTTGCCTTACATCGGCGAGAACGCCGAGCGCCAGTTCATCGCGACTGGGTTTTGCGGCAACGGGATCACATTCGGAACGATCTCGGCGAAGATGGCGCGGGACTGGGCCACTGGACGAAAAAACCCGTGGAGCGATCTTTTTGCCGTTGATCGAAAAAAGATCAAGGGCGCAACGTGGAATTACCTCCGAGACAACAAGGACTATCCGTACTACATGATCAAAGATCGGATCGCACGTCCCGAATCCGACTCCGTCCGCAAGTTAAAACGTGGCGAAGGAATGATCATTGGTTCGCGTGCGAAAAAGATTGCCGCGTTCCGCGATCGAACTGGCAAATTGCACAAGCTCTCGCCTGTTTGCCCGCACCTCGGCTGTCATGTCAGGTGGAACCCTGCCGAATCCACCTGGGATTGCCCTTGTCACGGCTCGCGTTTCAAGCCCAGCGGCGAAGTGATCGCCGGACCTGCTGAAGAGCCATTGAGTCCATTGTAGCCTACGGACGCTCTATTCGATCCCATGAAAGAATTAGACTCGTACTTAAACGATCATCTCGCCGGCTCAATCGGTGCGATCGAACTCATTGCTCACTGGGCTAAGCTGTACCAGGGCAAACCGCTTGGCGCATTCTTCAGCGATCTCGAATCGGAGGTCAAGGCGGATCAAGACACGTTGCGCGATCTGATGCGTAGCCTCGGCGTCGAAGAAAGCAAGGTGCGTCAGGCGGGTGCATGGGCGGCGGAAAAAATTGGCTTTGCGCGATTTGTGATTGCGGGCGACGAGCCCGGCGGCCTGGGATTGGTGCTTGCCTTGGAAGGATTGATCATGGGAATTACGGGGAAGCAACTTTTGTGGCGCGGATTGGGCGCGGCGAATTTGCCGAAGACTGAAGGATTCGACTTCAAAGAGTTGCAGCGCCGCGCAGAAGGACAAATTGAGCGAACCGAAGCCGAACGGATCCGAGCAGCCCGGGGAGCGTTTCCTGATCGAGTTAGTTAACATTGGTGTTCGCGATGCCCGCTCTCTCGGCTATGCCTCCACCGGATCTTCAGCACATCCAAAATCGCGCTGGACGGCGAAATAATTCCCGAAAGGAGATGCCATGGGCACAATTCTGTTAATTATCCTAATCCTCCTATTGATTGGGGCGCTACCAGCCTGGCCCTACAGTTCAGGCTGGGGATATTGGCCAAGTGGAGGACTAGGCTTAATTCTTTTGATTTTAATCATCCTCGCCTTGACGGGACATATCTGAGCGAAAGTTCGGACAGGATATTGATGCCCGGAAAGCGCTCTGAATTTCGCCACATCCGAAAGAGCGGTCGGCGGCGAAACTATTCGAGGTAATCTATCATGCCAGAAGAAGAACCAATCGAACGGGCACGCGAGGATGAACGCCAGGGCCTATCGCCATCTACTCAGGCGGGCGAATTTGTGCGCGAGGAAATGGAGCACATACGCGAAGGCGAACACGGCGCACGCTCGCCCGAGCAGGCCATAGCCATTGGTCTCTCGAAAGCGCGGAGGGCAGGCGTAAAATTGCCGCCACCCAAGCGGGGCAAGGCGCGAACTAAACGCCAGGCCAAGCGCGATCTCGCGAAAGGCCGCCGACCCAAAAAACCCTCTCGAAAACGGTCACGTGCGGTACTTGGCGCACTCAAGCGTGAGAGCCGTCGGTCTGCATCGCGGCGAGCACTATCGCAACAGGCCAAACGCGCTGCACGCCGGCGTTCGGTGGCTTCACGCTCCGCTGCGGCAAAGAAGGCCGCGCGAACGCGAAAACGTCGTCGGCGCTAAGAATGCCCAAAGAAAAGAAGCTTCAGCCGCCGCAGCATCAAAAGCGGCAGCCCGGCCGCGAATACAAGATGAAACCGCGGCCGAAGGCGGTCGACGAAAATCAGCGCGGCAGCGGGAAACTGCGAGATAAAGTCGCCATCATCACTGGCGGAGACAGCGGAATCGGCCGCGCGGTCGCGATCGCATTTGCCAAAGAAGGCGCAGATGTGGCCGTCGTTTATTTGGAGGAGCACAAAGACGCGAAGGAAACGCGGCGGCTTGTAGAAAAAGAGGGAGGCAAGTGCCTGCTCATCGATGGCGATGTCGGCGACGAGGAATTTTGCGGGAAGGCAGTCGCACAGACTGAGCAGCGGTTCGGTGGGATCGACATTTTGGTCAATAATGCAGCGGAGCAACATCTGCAGGAGTCAATCGATAAAATTACTGCGCGCCAGCTCGAGCGAACGTTTCGGACGAACATTTTTTCTTTCTTCTTCATGACGAAGGCCGCCGTGAAGCATTTGAAGAAAGGCGCTACGATTATTAACACCACTTCGGTGACAGCCTACAAAGGCAGCCCGCACTTGCTTGATTACTCGTCCACGAAAGGAGCAATCACTTCCTTTACTCGATCTCTGTCCCAAGCCCTGGCTAAGAAAGGCATTCGGGTCAACGGTGTCGCGCCGGGTCCAATTTGGACCCCGCTTATCCCGTCGTCGTTTCCGGAAAAAGACGTGGCGACATTCGGGTCAGATGTTCCGCTTGGACGCCCGGGCCAGCCGGAGGAGATCGCTCCGAGTTACGTCTTTCTGGCGTCCGAGGACTCGTCATACATGACTGGGCAGATTTTGCATCCGAATGGCGGGACGATCGTAAACGGATAGCACCAAGCGGAGCGCTCGGTTGATCCTGCGAACCGTCCTGCGTTGATAGGATGGGATAAGTCTAGATGTGGGCGCGCGAAAGTGACCGCATCGCCTGTTCGAGCTGACAAAATAAATCCGCGCGCGGTCTCGAATGCGATTTTTTTAACAGAAAAAAGGGAGGTATTCTATGGCGCGAGGAAGCAAGAAAAAATATACATCGAAACAAAAACGCAGGGCATCGAAGATTGAACGCGGTTACAAAAAGCGCGGTGTGAGCAGCAAGGAAGCGGAGCGGCGCGCGTGGGCAACGGTAAACAAGGAGAGCCGAGGCGGGAAGAAAAGCGGTAGCGGGCGAGGGAAAAAAGAAAGGAGAACTGCGTCGCGCAAAGGTGGGCGTAAAGGCGGTCGCAAATAAGGATTGCTGTTTTGCAGCGCGGTTCAAAAGCATGCCGTGCCGTTAACGAACGCGAAACTGGCCGAACTACTCGCGCGGCAATCTGAGACTGAATCCGGCATTCTCGTCCGCGCATTCCGACGCGCTGCGCGCAACGCGCTGTTTTGGCCCGAGAGCGCGACTACTCTCGTCGCGCAAAACCGGCCCCTCGTTGAACTGAGCGCAATTGGTCCGTTTATCGGAAAACGCGTCCGGCACTGGATTGAAAATCCGGAGACTGTGCTCGGAACGACTCCGCCGATAAGGCGCGATTTTTTTGCCCTGGCGGACGCGAAATCTTTTCTGAAAAAGAAACCGGAATGGGAAAAGTCGTTGCGAGGTGATCTGCAAATGCACACGTGCTGGAGCGATGGGTCAGGCACGGTCGCTGCAATGGCGGCTGCCGCTCGCGAACGCGGCTACGAATATATTGCGATCACTGATCACTCCAAAGGATTGAAAATTGCAGGTGGGATCGACGAACCAGCCCTGCGCAAGCAAGCATCCGAGATCGCTGAGACCAATCGAGCAATTTTGCGCAGCGGCGGAAAACTAACGGTGCTTCGTTCCATCGAAATGAATTTGAATCCTCGAGGTGAAGGCGACATGGATGCAAAATCGCTTTCTGGTCTTGACCTCGTGCTTGGTTCATTTCACTCATCTCTGCGGCGAACCGATGACCAGACCGAGCGATATCTCGCGGCGTTGCGCAATCCGCATATCCAAATCCTCGCCCACCCGCGGGGCCGTATTTACAATTTTCGACTCGGATTGAAGGCGGATTGGCCGCGGGTTTTTGCCGAAGCGGTCAGGCTCGACAAAGCCTTGGAAATCGATTGTTACCCAGATCGTCAAGACCTGAATTTGACCTTGCTTAAACTGGCCCGCTCAGCAGGAACGCGAGTGTCGTTAGGCACAGATGCGCATCATCGATGGCAGCTCGAATTCATCCAGCTTGGCCTTGCTGCAGCACTGCGCGCCAGGATTCCCGCTGAAAGGATTGTTAATTTTATGTCGATTCAGCAGATAAAGGGTTGGATTGCGCGCCTGCGCGAACGAAGCCGCTGACGTTTGGACCCAATTCCAATGATATGGGATTCGGCAAATCGTTTGCGTTGCAACCGCGGCCAGAAGGGGCTGCGATTCTCTATGAGAAGATGAACGAAAAAGCTGCAAATCGCGCAGATCAAACGCCCCGTTCGTTCCGCTGCAAGGTTAATGATCTGTTCCGCGCTTTTTCGCGAAATATTGCAGCGGCGGTTGGATCGGCGTGGGCGTTCATTGTTGCAATCACCGTCGTTATTGTTTGGGCCGCGACTGGGAGGATATTTCATTTTTCCGATACGTGGCAGCTTATCATTAACACCGGCACGACCATTGTAACCTTTCTGATGGTGTTCCTGATTCAAAACACCCAGAACCGCGACGGGAAAGCCATTCAATTAAAACTAGACGAGTTGATCCGGGCCCTTAGAGGTGCGCGTAACAAACTTGTCGATCTTGAAGATCTTTCTGACGAAGAGCTGAAGGCACTCCAAAAAGAATTCCAGCGCTTGCAGAAACAATCTCGAGAAGCCGACACGGACGTCGCGAAAACCGAATCGCGACGTTGAATCCGTAGCCGGTGCATCCTAGCGATCGCAGGAGAATCTTTTAGGACAATTCCGCTGTCTAAACTGCTGGCCCTGATAGCCCGCGGCGCCGGACGTTGCCTCTCGGCCGAGTCCCACGCCGCGAGAAGGGCGATCTATTCAGCGGGCCTTCGCGTTTCCGTTATCGATTTGAACCCGCGCCAGTCAGCTCGGTCTCCATGATGGCTTCCGGATTCACGATGCCTTCAGCCAGTTGGTTGAGCGCCTCGTTCGTTTCGGATTCTTCGTCGAGAGTGGTTTGCAGAAGCTCCGCTGACCTGTCCTTTCCGAGCAGCTGAGCAAAGGTGCGAACACTCCCGTAACTCGCAATTTCGTAATGTTCGACTTTCTGCGCAGCTACGATGATGCCGGCATCAATTACGGAGTCTTCGCCATCTTCGTGAAGGATTTCCGATCCTTCCTCAATGAGCCCTTTCATGGCGCGACAGGTTTTACCTTTCGGCTTCTCGCCAATCTCCCCGAAAACCTCTTCCAGCCGTTCAACATGAGATTTGGTCTGGTCCAGATGTTTCTGGAACGCGTCCTTTAGTTCTTCTGATGAAGCAGCTTTCGCCATTTTCGGCAACGCTTTGAGCAGTTGGTTCTCTGCGTTGTAGAGGTCCCGCAATTCATTGATGTAGAGTGTCTTTAATGTATTCAGCTTCATACCATCCCTTTCCCTTTGTTATTCCTGAATTTGGTTTTGAATTTTGGCGATCCAGTGAGCACTGGACCCCAGCTCTAGAAAACAACGCGCCTCAACATGGAATTGCGCGTGTTTCTTTTGAAAATTTTTCCGAGTGTGCGCGGGCTTCGCTTTTACGCTCCCGATTGTGTTCAAAACGTCCCGGAGCTGGCCGAACACGCTTTAACAGGCTGAAAGCCAGCTGACTGGCGCGAGTTGATGGAAGCGTCCACCACTGGCTGCGCTGCGAACTACATCAAAGAATGTTGTTGAAGCCGCCGTTGCCGCCCATGGAAGCGCGTTCAGTCGAGGAAATTCCGGCTGGAAACAGCTGGCAGTACGAGCCGAAGTGGGACGGCTTTCGTTGTCTTGCGTTTCGGGATGACCAAAAGATTCACTTACAATCAAAGGCCGGTCAGCCGCTCGCGCGCTATTTCCCCGATGTCGCCGATGCTCTCGCCAGATTGCCCGAGCAACAATTTGTTCTCGATGGCGAACTTGTTGTTCCCGTCAGCGGCGTACTTTCATTCGATGAATTGCAACTGCGTCTGCATCCCGCTACGAGTCGCGTTCAGAAACTGGCAAAAGCTCATCCAGCAATGTACATCGTTTTCGATCTGCTCGCCGAGAAGGGGCAAGTGTATTTGCAGCGAATCCTGCGGGAACGCAGGCGACTCCTCAAAAGATTCGCTCGTTTGAATTTCAGATCCGCCAAACATTTGCGCCTTTCTCCGGCCACCACTAATCATCGGACTGCCAGCAAGTGGTTTAAAAAAGCCGGCGGCGATCTTGATGGCATTATCGCGAAGCGTCTGGACGCTGCATATGCTTCGGGCGAACGCACCGCAGTGGTTAAAGTAAAGCAAATCCGCACGGTCGACTGTGTCGTTGGCGGATTTCGTTATGCGCGGGGCACGCGAGTCGTTGGTTCTCTTTTGCTCGGACTTTATGGTGAAGATGGGTTGCTCCACCATGTAGGATTCACGTCCGCTTTCAAAGCGTCAGAACGCCGCGCGCTAACAAGAAAATTTGAAGCGCTCAAAAAACCACCGGGATTCACTGGCAGCGCGCCCGGAGGTCCCAGCCGATGGAGCACAGATCGCACCAGTGAATGGGAACCAGTCATCCCACGAGTCGTGGTGGAAGTTGCCTATGACCATTTTACCGGCGGCCGATTCCGACACGGCACAAAATTTCTACGTTGGCGTCTCGACAAAAAGCCTCGTCAATGCACGATGGACCAGGTGGAGCATCGTGAAGGCAAGTCGCTCGCGCTTTTATAGCTACACGTGATGTTAAGTGGGAACGGAGTGGAGCTGGAGCTTCAGAATTAGGCCAATTATCAGACCCCAGGAGCGTGCCGTATTTCTCGCTTGTCGCGAAACGGCAATTCCCTACCCACGACCGGCCTTGAGACAGGCGTTTATTTTGTTTTGCGACTCGAACTCTTTTTCGAAACATCAATAAAACCAATCTTCGTCTGATAAGCGAATCTATGTGTTATGACGAATCTACAGTTCAAGGGCAGTTGGAACGAGGCAAAGGGCAAACTTAAACAAAAGTACGGTCAATTGACCGATGACGACCTTGCCTTCGCCGAGGGGAAAGACGACGAGCTTCTCGGCCGCCTCCAAAAGAAACTCGGCAAAACCAAAGAAGAACTCCGAAAGGAGATTGAGAGCCTGTAAAGGCAAAGGGATAAAACAAGATGCGGCTAACAAACAAAATCAAAGAAGCAGGAGCAACCGGATACATTTTACTTTGGCTGCTAGGGATTCCAATTCCGATTTTGCTGTTAATCTTTCTCCTGCGCGGTTGCACGTAACAATTGAAATAAATCAACCGGAAAATCAATCTATGCTGTGGACCATATTTGTGATTCTCCTCGTTCTGTGGCTTCTGGGTTTTCTCGGCCACGTCGGCGGAGGATTAATCCATTTGTTGCTCGTGATTGCGGTCGTTGTCCTAATCATTAACCTGATTCAAGGCAGACGATCGCTCTGACCCATAGCCGCACTTTTCCGTGCGGAGCTAATGGGAGCACTATCTCCTCAGCTCAGTCGGAGATGAGGTTGCACCTGCTGGTTAGCCCAGTTTCGCTATGATTTGATGCGGTCGCACACGTTCGCCAGGACAAGCGGCGGAGAAAGAAAAAAACCGAATTTCGGGGGCGGGCCTGCGAACAAGAAAAACGGCGGGAGTTGCCTCCCGCCGTCCAGTAAACGAACGCACAAGGCCTATCGTCCGCCGCCTTGCTGACCACCGCCTTGCTGACCCC
>OCZV010000841.1_pt1 | contig 10999 bp, 13 predicted proteins | sample 1539051 | NCBI WGS metagenome assembly OCZV01 (sample SAMEA3113581, study PRJEB22503) | soil metagenome
CCCGAGCACGTCAGGCTGCTCTTACCGAGCTTGTGGCGCCATCATCGGGGCGAAGGTGAGCCCGCGACGCTGCGTCACCCCTCGAGGTCCTTGAACTGGCGGCGCAGCTTGAACTCGCTCGAGGTGACCCGCGCCTCGGCGGCGCGCAGGCGGCGCTCCAGTTCCTGGAATTTGCGCAGGAGGTCGTGCGCGGTGCGGCTGGGCTCGAGCCGGACCGAGCGCCAGAACGCCTCCTCCTCGCGGCTCGCGTACAGGCGCTCGGGCCTGCGCTTGAGCACCAGCGCCGCAATCAGGTAGGCGAACACGGTCGGCATGGTGAAGAACAGCGCGCTTAGGAACGTGAGAAAGCGCACGAGGCCGACGCTCACCCCGAAATAGTCGGCGATCCCGGCGCACACGCCGGCGATCCAGGCCCGGCGCCCGTCCCGATACAGCCGCTGCCGGCTGGGCCCCGGATCGTCGCGCCGGACCTCGTGATCTCGATCGGCTGGGCACATCACGTATTCTCCGTCCGCGGCTCCTCGGCCTCGAGGATCCGCTCGATGCTGTCGATCCGCTGCTCCATGCGCTCGGCGATCTGCCACAGCTCCGCGAACTGCTTCTCGTCCTCGGGCGACAGCGTCTTGGCCATGCGCCAGCGCGTCGTGTAGTGCGCGATGATCCAGATCGGCGCCACGATCACCAGGAACAGGATCAGCGGCACTTCGAGCATGTCCATGGCGCTCAGGCCTCACCGGATGGCGCCTGGCCCCTGCCCAGCTTGGACTTGAGCTCGCGCAGCTCCTCCTCGACGACGCTGTCGGCCGCGAGCTCCTCGATCTCGTCGGCGAGCGTCCTGCCGCGGCCGAGATCGAACGCCTCCACCTCGCTCTCGGCGGTATCAAGACGCCGCTCCATCTGCTCGAAACGCACGAAGGCGTCGTCGATGCGCTGGTCGTGCACCTGGCGGCGCACCTTGAGGCGCGACACAGCGGTCGCCTGGCGCGCGAGGATCACCTTCTGCTTGGCTTTGGCTTCGCGCAGCTTGGCCTCAAGCTTGCCGATGTCCTCCTCGTACTTGACCAGGCCCTCGTCCAGGAGCGTCAGCTCTTCGTCCAGGTCCTTCAGGTCCTGGACGAGCTTCGCCTTCTCGGTCAGCGCGGCGCGCGCCAGATCCTCGCGGTTCTTGGACAGCGCCAGCTCGGCCTTGCGCCGCCACTCGTCCTGCGCCTCGTCCAGGCGCAGGCGCCGGCGGTCCATGCCCTTGCGATCGGCGATCATGCGCGCCGCATTCGCGCGCACCTCGACCAGCGTGTCCTCCATCTCGTGGATCATCTGCCGGATCATCTTCTCCGGATCCTCGGCACGATCCAGCACGGAATTCAGGTTGGCGTTGATGATGTCGGTGAGCCGGGAGAAGATTCCCATGACGTACTCCTTTCCTGCCAAGGCCGGAGGTTCAGCCGAGGAACAGGCCGACCACCAGGCCGGCGAAGAACATGACCCAGTGCTCGCTGCTGCGGCTGCGGAGGTAGTCAAGCGCGCTGCTTGCCAGGCGCTCGAAACCGGTTCGGTGATCGCGGCGGCCGTACAGGTCGGCCCGGTCGTCCATGCGCATGTCCCCATCCCCGTAATGAAGTGTCCTGTCCTGCAGACCCCTACGCAACCGGCGTGCCAGTCGAGGCGAGGCCACCCAAGCCATTGGAATTGCTCCATTCTACTTGAAACACACCGTGTCGCGCGCTTGAACTAATTGGTGCATTTCACCACTTGTCAGCGAAAGAGGCTAATCGAGCATGGCCACGGATCTACCCGAACTGCCCCCGCTCGTCGGCCAGGCGCCCGCGTTCCTCGATCTGATGGAGCAGGTGTCGCGGGTCGCGCCGCTCGATCGTCCCGTCCTGGTGATCGGCGAGCGCGGCACGGGCAAGGAGCTGATCGCGGCGCGCCTGCATTACCTGTCGTCGCGCTGGGACCGGCCACTGCTCAAGCTGAACGCGGCCGCCCTGCCCGAGGCGCTCCTGGACAGCGAGCTGTTTGGCCACGAGGCGGGCGCGTTCACCGGCGCGGTGCGGCAGCGGCGCGGCCGCTTCGAGCTGGCGGATGGCGGCAGCCTGTTCCTTGACGAGATCGCGAGCACCAGTCTTGCGGTGCAGGAGCGGCTCCTGCGCGTGGTCGAGTACGGCGCGTTCGAACGGGTCGGCGGCAGCGCCACGGTGCAGGTCGACGTGCGCCTGATCGGCGCGACCAACCTCGATCTGCCCTTTGAGGCGGCAGCCGGCCGCTTCCGGCAGGACCTCCTGGACCGGCTGGCGTTCGACGTGGTGACGGTGCCGCCGCTGCGCGCCCGGCGCGAGGACATCCCGCTGCTCACCGAGCATTTCGGCCGCGCCATGGCGCACGATCTCGGCTGGCCCGCCTTTCCCGGCTTCGCCGCCGACGCGCTGGACGCGCTCCTGGCGCACCCCTGGCCGGGCAACGTGCGCGAGTTGCGGAACGTGGTGGAGCGTGCGGTGTATCGGGCCGGATCGCCGGGGCGGCGCATCACCAGGGTGCAGTTCGACCCGTTCGCCTCGCCGTTCCGCCCGGCGCCGGCGCACCGCGGCCCCCCTCGCTCCGACTCGATCTCAGATCCGCCTCAGCGGAACGGCGCAGTCAGCCCGCGAGCCGACGGCGCCATGGACTTCCGGCAGGCCGTCGCCGCCTTCGAGCGGCAACTCCTGGAGGATGCGCTGGGCAGGCACCGCCACAATCAGCGGGCGACCGCCGGCGCACTCGGCCTCACCTACGATCAGCTGCGCAACCAGCTGCGCAAGCACGGCCTGTTGCCCGCCCGACGGTAAGCCACGCGTCGAAGCGCCCGATGCCGGGGCACTGCCGTGCCATGGCGCGCCAGCGCCATGCCGGTAGTCAGCCGGCCGCAAATGCCCGATAAGACTGTGCATCAATGCTCAATCAGGGGAGGTCACCATGGCGATCAAGGCGATCGCGCTCACGGGAGCGCTCGCGACGCTGGTCGCGGCGGGTTCGGCCCACGCGGTCGATCTGGCAACCGCAAAGAAGATGGCCGACGCCTGCGAGGCCAAGGCGGCCGAGGAGGGCTGGAAGATGAATGTCGCAGTGGTCGACGGCGGCGCCGATCTGGTGCTGTTCCGGCGCATGGACGGCGCCTTTCTCGGCAGCGTCGAGATCGCGCAGATGAAGGCCAGGACCTCCGCCATGTTCCCGTTCCCCACCCGTGGGCTCGGCGAGATCGCCTTCGGCAAGGACGGCGAGCCGGGGCGCACGCCGGGCCTGGCGTTCGTGCCGGGGCTGGCGGCATTTCCGGGTGGCCTTCCGGTCAAGACCGCGGATGGCGCGCATCTCGGCGCGATCGGGGTGAGTGGCGGCACCGGGGATGAGGACGAGGCATGCGCCCAGGCGGCGCTGGATGCCGTCGCGGATCAGCTGAAGTAGAATCGCCCGGCGGCAAGCGAATCGGGCGGGGCCCCTGCCCCGCCCGTTCTCACTGAGACAGCCGATCTGGCGCGATCAGCGCACCGGCATGGCGTATTGCAGGCCGCCTTCCGTCCACAGCGCATTCAGGCCGCGCTCGATCTTAAGCGGCGTGTTCATGCCGACATTGCGCTCGAAGATCTCGCCGTAGTTGCCGACCTGCTTGACGATCTGATAGCCCCAGTCGTTGGGCAGGCCGAGGTTCGCGCCCATGTCGCCCTCGACCCCGAGGAGTCGGCGGACATTCGGGTCGGTCGAGTTGGCCTTCATGTCGTCGACGTTTTGCGAGTCGACCCCGAATTCCTCGGCCTCGAGCATGGCATAGAGCGTCCAACGGACGATGTCGCCCCACTGGTTGTCGCCGTGACGCACCACCGGCCCGAGCGGCTCCTTGGAGATCACTTCCGGCAGCACGATGTGCTCGTCGGGGTTGGAGAGGCCGGTGCGCTGCGCGTAGAGGCCGGACGCGTCCGTGGTGTAGGCGTCGCAGCGGCCCTGCTCGTAGGCCGTGCGCGCTTCGTCCGGGCGCTCGAACACCACCGGCGTGAACGACATGTTGTTGGCCCGGAAGTAGTCGGCGAGGTTGAGCTCGGTGGTGGTGCCGGTCTGCACGCACACCGAGGCGCCGTCCAGCTCGAGCGCGCTCTTGACGCCGAGCGACTGGGGCACCATGAACCCCTGGCCGTCGTAGTAGGTCACGCCAACGAAGTCGAGCCCGAGCGCGGTGTCGCGGTTGAGGGTCCAGGTGGTGTTGCGTGACAGCACGTCGATCTCGCCGGACTGCAAGGCGGTAAACCGCTCCTTGGGGGTGAGCGGCGTGAACTTGACCGCCTCGGCGTCGCCGAACACGGCCGCGGCGACGGCGCGGCAGACGTCGACGTCGATGCCCGACCAGTCGCCGGCGTCGTCGGGGTTGGAAAAGCCGGCGAGCCCGGTGCTCACGCCACACTGGATGAAGCCCTTGTCCTTGATCGCGTCGAAGATGGCGCCGGCCTGGGCGGTGCCGGACGAGGCCGCGACGGCGAGCGCGGACGCGGCGACGAAGGTTGTGGCAAAACGCATGAACGGTCCTCCATGATGAGCGGGGCCGACCCGGCACTGCCTCCCACGGCGGTTCCGGTACCCGGATCGGCATTCGCTGAAGAATGCGGCGCCGAGTCTGCCCGGTTGCGCCGATGCCGGCCAGCGGTTACTGGCGTCTTGCCACAATGGGCGCGAAAAATCCAGACTCGAGGGGCGTACATGAGGGATGACACCAAGCTGATCGCCGAAGGACGTGATCCCGAACGCCATTTCGGGGTGGTCAATCCGCCGGTCTTTCGCGCCTCCACCATCCTCTACCCGAACGTCGAGGCTTTCGAGGCGCCGCGCCAGGTGCGCGGCGTGTACTACGGACGGGGCGGCACGCCGACCACGTTCGCGCTGGAGGATGCGATCGCCGCGCTGGAGGGCGCTCACGGCGCGGTGGTCACCGGCTCCGGCAAGACCGCGATCGCCCAGGCGCTGATGACCTTCCTCAAGGCCGGCGATCATCTGCTGATGGTCGATTGCGCGTATGCGCCGACCCGGCAGCTGTGCGATCGCGTCCTCAGCCGCTTCGGGGTCGAGACCACGTACTACGACCCGCTGATCGGCGGCGGGATCGAGCGGCTGATCCGGCCCAACACCAAGGTGGTGTTCATGGAGTCGCCGGGCTCGCTCACTTTCGAGGTGCAGGACGTGCCCGCGATCGCCCAGGTCGCGCGCGCCCGCGGCGTGCTCACCATGATCGATAACACCTGGGCCACGCCCTTGTATTTCAAGGCGCTGGAGCACGGCGTGGATATCTCGATTCACGCCGGGACCAAGTACATCTGCGGCCATTCCGACACCATGATGGGCGTCGCCTCGACCGGCGAGGCGCTGTATCAGCAGTTGCGCCACGGCATGCAGGACCTCGGCGCCTTCATCTCGCCGGACGACTGCTATCAGGGGCTGAAGGGGCTGCGCACCCTATCGGTGCGCCTCGAGCGGCATCAGGCGAACGCGTTGCGTCTGGCGACCTGGCTGCAGAGCAGGCCGGAGGTCGAACGGGTCATCTACCCGGCGCTGCCGGACGATCCCGGCCATGGCCTATGGCGGCGGGATTTCCTAGGTGCCGCAGGCCTTTTCGGGATTCTGCTCAAGCCTTGCCCGAAGGAGGCCTGGCACGCCATGGTGAACGGCCTCGAGCTGTTCGGGCTTGGCGCATCCTGGGGTGGCTACGAGAGCCTGATCATGCCGAACCATCCCGAGCGCTATCGCACGGCGACCGCTTGGGATGCGTCGTTCCCGAGCCTGCGCATCCACGCCGGCCTGGAGGACCCGGACGACCTGATCGCCGATCTGGAGCGGGGCTTCGCACGACTGAACGCGGTGAGCGCCCGGTAGCGGTGCGCTCTCACGTGAGCACGACCCAGCGGTCTTCGGCGTAGTCGAAATAGCGGCTGATTCGGCTGCCGTCCCAGAAATACTGCAGGTGGCGCCCCTGGATCGGCAGGCCGACCGCCTTGGGCCGGAACGCGCCGACGCACTGGCCGCCGGCCCGGCGCACGCTCGGGTAGACGATGCCGTTGCTGGCCTGTGCGCGGAGCTTGCGGCCGAATGCGCGGCTGGCGACGTAGCTGTCCGGATCGAGTAGCGGCGCCCATCGCTGGCCATCGCCGCGGATGTCGTGGAAAGTCGCGCCGATCCGGCCGCTCAGCACGCGCATGTCCTCGGCGTGCGGCGGGTCGCCGGTCGCGGCATAGAAGCGCCCCATGTGGAACACCGTCTCGGCGATCGCGGTCGGCAGTTCGCGCGCGACATAGTAGACGCCGTAGCTGCCGTCGGAGAAGCGCGAGCCGCGCGGGTTGACGTGGGTGAACGGCGCCATGACCCAGCTCGCGCCCGGCCCGCTCACCCGCTCGTCGACCGGCACCAGATGGATCTCGCCGATCTCGTCGCGGATGCGCGGATTGGTCAGGCTCTCGATCTCGGCCAGCGCTTCCCAGTCGGCCGGATCGTCGGACAGGCGCTCGAACAGCTGCACCGGCGGATAGCGCGAGGGCACGATGCGGTGCGCCTCCGGCCAGCGCACCCGATGCACCGGCGGCTGCTCGATCGGGCTCCGCGCACCTACGCCGGCCGAGCTCACGTCCAGCCGCCGCGGGCGGCATCGAGATGCGCACGCACCACGGCGAGGTCGGCGACGTCGCCGGCGAGCATGCGCTCCAGCGCGCTCTGTCCGCCGAACGCGGCGTTCGGCCGTTTGATCCAGGAGTCCGCCAGCTCGGGGTCGCGGTACAGGATCTGCAGCGCCTTGTAGATGCCGAGCAGGTAGCTGATGCGGCGCAGCGTATCGTGCGGCACCGAGCGCACCTTGCCCGCTTTCCAATTGTACAGTGTCGAACGCGACGGTCGCCCAAGCAGCAGCCGCGCCTGCTCGATGGTCAGGTCCCACAGGTCGACCAGCCGGAAGAACGCGCGCAGCGCCGCTCCGTCCCTCTGGGGTCCGACAGCCGCCGGCTCGATCTGTCTAAGCGCAGATGAATGAGCTGTCATAGTCCAGATTTAGACGATCGCGAGCGAACTTGCAAGGGTGATCCCGCGCGCCTGGCGGCAACGAGGAACTCGCGGTTGCCCTTGGGGCCGGTGATCGGGCTCTCGCTCACCCCGACCACGTCCCAGCCCTGCTGGTTGGTGAGCCAATGGGCGCTGCGTGCGCAGACCGCCTGATGCAGGGCCGGATCGCGGACCACCCCGCCCTTCCCCACCTGGCCTTTACCCACCTCGAACTGGGGCTTGATCAGCGCGATCAGCCAGGCGTCTGGCGCCGCGAGGGCAAGCGCCGGCGGCAGGGCCAGCTCGAGCGAGATGAAGCTGACGTCGCACACCACGAGACCCACGGGCTCGGGCACGTGCTCTCGGGTCAGGTGACGGGCGTTGACCTGCTCGAGCACCACGACGCGCGGATCGTTGCGCAGCCGCCAGTCCAGCTGGCCATGGCCGACGTCGACGGCGTACACCCGCGCGGCGCCGCGTCGCAGCAGAACGTCGGTGAAGCCGCCGGTCGAGGCGCCGACGTCGAGCGCCACCATGCCCGCCGGGTCGATGCCGAACTGATCGAGGCCGTGGGCGAGCTTGAGGCCGCCGCGCGATACGTAGGGCACCGCGGGCGCGCGCACCTCGATCGGAGTATCCGAAGCGAGCGCCTGACCAGGCTTGTCGAGGCGCCGCTCGCCGCTGAACACCTGCCCCGCGAGCACCAGGGCCTGCGCCTTGGCCCGGCTCTCGGCCAGGCCGCGCTCGACCATGAGCTGATCGAGACGTGGTTTGCTCACGCTGCTCCCCGCGGCTGCTCAAGCACCGCCCGGTACCTCAAGTCGCAGTTGAGATGCCTGATCCTATCAGCATTGGGTGGAACGAGAGACGGCAACTGTGCTCGGCCTAACGCAGCTGTCTTGGTGTGCATCGACGGGCCCGCAGCCAGTGCTGGTGCGCTATGGCCGAGGAAACAGGCCGTTGGGATCGATCGCGTTGCCGCCCTTGACCACGCGCCAGATGCGCCGGGTGTTGCGGATGTCGGCGAGCGGATCGGCCTCGAGGATCACGAAGTCAGCGAGCCGGCCGGGTGTGAGGACACCGATGTCGTCGCGGCCAATGACCGCGGCGCCGCCGCGCGTGGCGGCAACCAGCGCCTGCATGGGCGTGAGCCCGGCCTCCACCATCAACTCCAGCTCGCGGTGCAGGGCGGGGCCGTGCAGCGTGCCGATGTTCCCGGCGTCCGATCCGGCCACGATCGTGATGTCGGCCGCCTGAACCTGGCGCAGATTGTGCGCGGCGACCGGGTCGAGTGGGCGCGGGCGCGCGCGGCGCACCCAGGACGGCAGCAGCTCGGGCGGCAGGCGGTCCAGGTCGGCCAGGCTGGCGATCGCGTCGGGGTCGCCGAGGCGCCGTTCGATCTCGGTGAGCTCGAGGTGCCGGCCGAACACCGCGCGATAGCGCTGCCCCACCATGAGCGTCGCGGTGTAGATCACGCCGCGCTCGCGCATCAGGGCCAGCGTCACCCGATCGAGCGGCTCGTCGTCGATGCTGTGCGCCAGGATGTCGACGCCCGCCCCGATCACCGCGCGCGCGACCCGCTGCTGCGTGGCATGGGCGACCACCCGCACAGCCGCGGCGTGCGCTTCGTCGACCGCCGCGCGCACCCAGGCGAGAGCGGGCGCGAGATGCGCCTCGGGGAATACGAACCAGATCTTGATCAGGTCGATGCCGAGCGCCAGCTGGCGGCGCACCTCCGCGCGCGCCTGCTCGGGCGTTGCGATCTCGACGATCGGCGGCTCGTCCGTTTGCAGCTCGGGCGGCGCATAGGTGCCGAGCAGCGGCCCGGCCACCGCCACGCGCGGTGCCGCCTCCAGCTCGTTCGCGCGAGCGCGGACCGCGATGTTCCAGTCCGGTCCGCCGACGTCGACCACGGCTGTGATGCCGCTTGCGACGTACCGCGCCAGCGTATCGGGCAGCTTCTCGCGTATTGCCGCGATTTCGGCTTCGTAGGAGCGGATCGCGCGCAGATCGATGATGTCCGGCCGGGTGTACAGTCCGCCGGACTGAAAGAAATGGACATGCGCGTCGATCAGCCCCGGGATGATCCAGCGGCCGCCGACCTCGATGCGCGCGGCATCCTCGGGCATCCCGACCTCGCCACGCGGCCCGAGCGCGACGATGCGCCCGCCTTCGACCAGGAGCACCGCATCCGGCACTGGCGGGCGGCCAGTACCGTCGATCACCGTGGCGCCGACAAACGCCACGGGTCTCCCCACGGCCTGCCCGATTCCGCTGACCAGAGCCAGTCCGGCAAGCACGAGACCCCCGGCCAGGCGCATCAGCTCAAGGCGACGGCGCATCGGCGGCGCAGCGAAGCCGACCATGTCGAGGCCAAGGTCGGGGCGATTGCCGTGGCGTAAGAGACCCGCACACAGCACGGATCGTTGCCCCAGCCGCCGCCGCGCAGCGAGACCCGCTCGGGTGGCGGCGGAGACGGGCGGGCGGTCCATTCCCGGACATTACCGCCATGTTGGAGCTCGGAGCGGCTGATCGCGCCCGGCATCAGCCCTCGCCCGGATTCCGGCCGCGCGGGCTCAGCCGGCCGGCTCGCCCTGGCGCAGCATTTCGCTGATCGCCTCCAGACCCAGCACATAGCCTTGCGCGCCGAGACCGGCAATGACCCCCGTGGCGACGTAGGAGATGTAGGACCGGTGGTAGAGGGGCTCGCGCCGGTGAATGTTCGAGATGTGCACTTCGATGATCGGCCAGCGGAACACCTTGAGAGCGTCGAGGATCGGGATCGACGTGAAGCTGTGGCCGGCCGGGTTGATCACGATGCCCGATGCGGCGCCGATCGCCTCGTGGATCCAGTCGATCAGGACCGCCTCGCTGTTCGACTGCCGGAACTCGAGCGCGATGCCGAGCTGCGCGGCCCGCTCGCGGCACATCGCTTCGATGTCGGCGAGCGTGGTGCTGCCGTAGATGTGCGGCTCGCGCACACCCAGCAGGTTCAGATTGGCGCCGTTCAGGACGAACACTGGCTTGCTCATGCGATTTCTCCCTCTCTCGCTGAGCGCGCCATCGATCCATAGCCGCCTTGTCAAGTCAGCTCGGGCGGCGAGCGAGAAGACGCGCCGGCGCCCCAGACCTACCAGATTGCCGGGCAGGCGATCTAGTGATGGTGCCGCTCCCGGCCCCGATTGCCAACGATGCTGCTGCGCCGTCAGCAGTCCAGGGTCTGCTCGCGCTCCCAGGGGCTGATCGCGGCGCTATAGGCGTCCCAATGGCGGAGCTTCAGCTTGGCGTAGCTGTCGATCACTTCGTCGCCGAGTGCCGCACGCAGGATGCGGCTCTTCTGGGTGGCGCGGATCGCATCCAGAAGGTTCAGCGGCAGTTTCCTGATGCCCCGGACGCGCTGACCATCGGTGTACATGTTGATGTCGAGCCGCTTGCCCGGATCGCGTTTTTCCTGGATGCCGTCGAGCCCGGCCGCAAGCAGCGCGGCCTGGGTCAGATACGGGTTGGCGGCGCCGTCCATCAGCCGGAACTCGAAGCGGCCGGCCTCCGGGATGCGCACCATGTGCGTGCGGTTGTTGCCGGCATAGCTGATCGCGTTCGGCGCCCAGGTTGCGCCAGAAAGCGTGGTCTGCGCGTTCAGGCGCTTGTAGCTGTTGACCGTGGGATTGAAGATCGCGCACAGCGCCTCGGCCGAATGCAGCACGCCGCCGAGGAAATTGTACGCGAGCGGCGAGAGGCCGAGTTCGCCGTTGCCGTCGTCGAACAGGTTCCTACGCCCAGCCTGGTCCCAGATCGAGGCGTGCACATGGCAGCCGTTCCCGGTCAGATTCGCGAAGGGCTTGGGCATGAAGGTCGCGCGCAGGCCGTGCTGCTCGGCGATGGTCTTGACCATGAACTTGAAGAAGGCGTGCCGGTCGGCGGTGACCAGGGCGTCGTCGTACAGCCAGTTCATCTCGAACTGGCC